>OLQC01003014.1_pt1 | contig 10432 bp, 8 predicted proteins | sample 1672471 | NCBI WGS metagenome assembly OLQC01 (sample SAMEA3136689, study PRJEB25190) | human gut metagenome | biome: human gut; feature: human-associated habitat; material: faeces | place: Austria | collected 2013
GCGGCCTGCCCGGTGCGTTTACCGGCGGCCTGACGGCGGCGTCCGGCGGCATAGCGGCCAGCCTGATTTTTGGCGTGCTGGCTGCGCTGGTGGGAAAAAGTAAGGATCAGAACTGAGTGAGGAGTCAGGGGTGGACGCCGATCCCCTGAGAGGGGCAGACTTCCGACGGCAACCCGCTGCCGGGCCATAATGGCACGGTTCCCCCTCATCAGTCAGCGGGCGGGGCCGCTGACAGCTTCCCCCGAGAGGGAAGCCATTCAAACAAAAAACAGGGATGCAGATTTCGGTCTGCATCCCTGTTTCTATATTGTTTTTACTGTGCGCTGGACCCAAGCGTAACAGCCAGCGTCAGCACCTTGCCGTCGCGCTCGACCTGGAGGTTGACGGTGTCGCCGATGCCCTTGTCCTTCAGGTAATTCTTCAACGCGGAGGAATCACTGACGGCGGTGTCATCGACGGCCAGCACGCGGTCACCCGCCTGTACACCGGCGGCGTCGGCACCGCTGCCCTTTGTGACTTCGACAACGTAGACGCCCATCGTGGAGACACCCAGCTGCTGGGCGGTCTGGGCGTCGGTCACATCCATGATCTTGACGCCCAGCGCGGGACGAGCCACGCTGCCGTTCTCGATCAGCTGCCGGCCGATCTCCATGGCTGTGTTGATGGGGATCGCAAAGCCGATGCCTTCGGCCTCACTGTAGCTGGACTTGGCATTGACAATGCCGATCAGCTCGCCGTTCGCATTGAACAGGCCGCCGCCGGAGTTGCCCGGGCTGATGGACGCATCGGTCTGGATCAGCGTCATATCGTTGTTTTGCACGGTGACCTGACGGTTCAGCGCGCTGACGATGCCATCGGTGACAGTGTTGGACAGCGTGCCCAGCGGGTTGCCGACGGCGACGGCGACCTCGCCCACGGCCAGGGCGTCACTGTCGCCGATGACTGCCGGGGTCAGGCCCGCAGCATCAATTTTCAGCACCGCGATGTCGGAGGTGGAATCCTGACCGACGACGGTGGCGTCGTAGCTCTCGTCGCTGCCGTTCAGCTGCACCTTTACGCTGGTCGCGCCGCTGACGACGTGGGCGCAGGTCAGGATGTAGCCGTCCTGGCTGATGATGACGCCGGAACCGGCACCGCTCTGGACGTAGTAGCCGCCGAACCAGGTCTGGCTGCTGCTCATCTGCTCGGTGGTGATGGCCACGACGCTGGGCGAGACGACAGACGCGATCTGCTGCACGCTCATGCTTGTGCCATCGGTGCTGCCTGCGGCGGTGGCGTCCGTGCTGCGCTCTACCTGCTGGACGACCACCTGGTTGCCTGTCAGGCCCGCACGGCTGGCGACCACAGCGCCGCCCAGACCGCCGCCGAAGCCCAGCGCGGCCACGCCGACGCAGGCCAGCACGCGGAGCAGGACCTTGCTGCCCTTTTTCTTCTGGGGCACGGGGGGCTGCTGCGGGGCGCTGGAATAGCTGTAGCCGTTGTAGCCGCCGTTATTGCCATTGCCGCCGCTGAAGCTGCTGGTGTAGCCGTTGGAATCCTGCTGGGGATTCTGGCCGGACGTGCTGCCGGAATTGTAGGAAGAATAATCTGTGCGCGCCGTGTTGGCGGTGTTGGCACCGCTGGAGCCTACGTTGGGGTAGCTGCTCTGTTGGGGCTGCTGGTTCTGCGCGGGGGCGCTCTGCTCGGGCTGCGGGTTCTGGCCGTTCGGCTGACCGCTGCCGGATGTATTGTTATAGAGACCGGAGTAATCGTATTCGTTGCTCATAGTGGTCGTCTCCTTTCGCTTTCTATGCCTACAGTATACAGGCTAATTGTGAAATAGGTTTCGTCAGAGAGTGAAAAGTATGTGAAAAACGGTGAAGATTATGACAATTTGCAGCGTTGCGCCGCACAATAAAATATGATATAATCAAATCATAAAACACATATAAAGGAGGCGTTTTCTATGAAAAGGATGTTAAAGCGTATTTTGGTTGTGGTTCTGGTATTGATCCTGCTGGCAGTGGCGGGCTTCGGCGTGCTGTACGCCGGGCGGCTGCGCACGGTAAACAGCATAGAGCAGATCACCGCGTATGACGACTATAACCTTTACCGCATGGATGTCACGTATGATTATTCTATCGACGATGTCATCAACTACGGCATCACCGACAACCAGTCGATGATCGACGCGATTTTAAAGGAAACGCTTCCCCTGCTGCCGGTCCACATGAAAGCCCCGAACTATGGCTGCAGCGCCTTTGCGACAGTGTCCGATAGGAATATCCTGATGGGCCGCAACTATGATTTCAAGCGCGACACCTCGGCCATGCTGGTTTATTGTACGCCGAAGGACGGTTACAAATCCGTGGCGCTGGCCGCGCTGGATAATATTTCGGCCAACCAGCCGGACATATCCATGGCGAAAAAGCTCGCCTGTCTGACCGCGCCGTTCATCTGTCTGGACGGCATGAATGAAAAAGGTGTTTCCATCGCGGTGCTGACGCTGGACAGTGAGCCGGTCAACCAGGACACCGGCAAGCAGAAGATCTTCACGACGCTGGCCATCCGGCTGGTGCTGGACCGCGCCGCCACGACGCAGGAGGCCGTGGAGCTGCTGGACAGCTACGATATGTTTGCGACCTCCGGGCGCGATTACCACTTCTTTGTCGTTGATGCAAGCGGCGATGCCCGCGTGCTGGAATATGACCCGGAGCAGGAGGGCCGCCCGCTGCGCTGGACGAAAATGCAGGCAATTACCAATTTTTATGGCTGTTATGCCTATTTAGTGCAGCCAAACCAGAGAAACGGCATCTACGGCCACGGAAAAGAGCGCTATGACGCTATTATGGAAGTGCTGGCAATGCGCGATCCCGACGGGGATATTCCTGCGGATACCGCATGGAAGGCGTTGCAGGCAGCCGCCCAGGACCCCAGCCCCAACGACGTGACCAGCAACACCCAGTGGTCGCTGGTCTATGACGACACCGACCTGACCGCGCAGATCGTCATCCGCCGCAAATGGGGCGATGTGATACACTACGACCTGAACACCAATGAAATCGACGGGTAATGCTATGCAGATCAGGCAGGAAAAAGGCTGCTACACTCTATATAAGGAAAACGAGGCCATCGGCACAGCCGTCGTGGACGGCACGACCATCCTGCGGCTGGAGGTCGTGCCCCGGTGGCGCGGGCGCGGCTACGGCAGTTATCTGTTGAAAGAGCTTCTGCGCCAAAACGGCGGACTGGACCCAAAGCAGGCCACCTGCTTCACGGCTCCCCTGCCCCGGGATGCCGCGGGCAGGGCGTTGGCGCAAAAATATGGCTTTGCCTCGGACGGCAGCCAGCTGGTGCGCCGCCGCGTGCCCGACCTGTCCGCCGTGCAGCTCTGCCATGCGTTTTTGACCGCACGGCTCGCCCCCGGCGGGCTGTACGTGGATGCCACCTGCGGCAACGGCCACGACACGCAGTTCCTGTGTACGCTGGCTGGCCCGGCGGGGCACGTGCTGGGGCTGGATATTCAACAGCAGGCCGTTGATAACACAAACGCGCGGCTGGCAGCGGCAGGCTATGGCGCAGTGGGGCGTGCGGTGCTGCACGACCACGCCCGCCTGGCTGAGCTGGTGCAGCCCGGCACGGCGGACTGCGTGCTGTTCAACTTCGGCTGGCTGCCGGGTGCGGAGCATGATGTGCATTCCACGGCGGACGGCAGTGTGCCCGCCCTGCGTGCGGCGCTGGAGGCTCTGCGCCCCGGCGGCGTGCTGGCCGCGGTGCTCTACAGCGGAAAGGTCATCGGTGACGCCGAGAAGCAGGCCGCGCTGGCGTTTTTTAAGGCCCTGCCGCTGACGCGCTATACCGTGCTGGTCTGCGAGTTTGCAAACTGGGCGCAGACAGCGCCGCTGCCGTGTTTTGTGATCAAAAAGTAAAGGCTGTACGGTAAGGCAAGCGGGCCAATCCTGCGAGGCCTGAGGGGCTTTGCCCGTTCGCCGCAATAACAAACATACCCCCGTCAGGCGCACATACCTGACGGGGGTATCTTTATTTTATGAACAGAATTTACGCCTTGACCTCCGGTGCGCCGCCGCCTAGCTTTGGGATGGGGCAATGGAGGATATACCATGCAAACAGCACGGACGAGATGCTCCAGGTCAGCGGATAGGCCCAGAACACAACGCCGATGTCGCGGATGAAGTGCAGCGTGACCGTGATGTAGGTGATGCGCAGCAAACACCAGACCGCCAGCATGACCATCATCGGCACGACGGGGCGGCCCAGACCGCGCAGGATGCCCGCGCAGCAATGGCTGAACGCCAGCAGGCAGTAGAACAGCGTGATGGTGTGGGCCTGCCGCACGCCGAACGCGATGACGTCGGCCTCGCGGCTGAAAGCGCCGATGAGCCACGGCGACGCAGCGTAGATGGTGGCGCCGACGACCTCGGCCATGAGCACCGAGCACAGACACCCGAACTTCATGCCCTTCTTCACGCGGTCCGGCTGGCCCGCGCCGACGTTCTGGCTGACGAACGTCGCCAGTGCCATGGCAAAGCAGGTCACGGGCAGGAAGGCGAAGCCCTCCACCTTGCTGTACGCGCCGCACCCGGCCATGGCCTGTGCACCGAACGAGTTGATGTTGGACTGCACAATGACGTTGGCAATCGAGATGACCGAGTTCTGGATGCCGGACGGCAGGCCCTGCACGATGACAGCCTTCAGCGACGGACCGTCAAATTTTACCTCGCGCCAATGCACGGTCCACGCCTCTTGGGAGCGCGTCAGCTTGGCAAATGCCAGAACGGCGCTGACCGTCTGGGAGGCAATCGTTGCGAACGCCGCCGCGGCCACGCCCATGCGTAGCCAGCCGACGAGGATCAGATCGAGCACGATGTTGATGAGAGAGGCAGCAATTAAATACCGCATCGGGCTCTTGCTGTCGCCGACGGATTGCAGAATGCTTGCACCTACGTTGTACATGACAACGGCAATTGAGCCGATGAAGTACATACGGAAGTAGGCGATGGAGTTGACGAGCACGTCGTCCGGCGTGCCCATCCAGCGCAGGATCTGCGGCGTTAAGATCACGCCGATCACCGTCAGCCCGACGCCGGCCACCAGGCCCAGCGCCACGGTGGTGTGGATCGTGCGGCGCATTCTGTCCCAGTCCTTGGCGCCGAAATACCGCGCGACCACGACGCCCGCGCCCAACGATACACCGTTGACAAAGCCGGTCAGCAGAAAAATCAGGCTGCCTGACGAGCCGACAGCGGCGAGCGCCTCGCCGCCCAGAAAGTTGCCGACGATCAGCGAGTCGGCGGCATTATACAGCTGCTGGAACAGGTTGCTGATAAAAATCGGCAGCGCAAACAGCAGCATTCCCCTGGCAACACTGCCCTGGGTCAGGGTCGTTTTTTGTTTTGTTTCCATAGTTTGCTTTCTCTATACCCATATCCTGAGCGGCAGAGTGCGGGCGCCTATAGAATGTGCCCCTGCGGGTGTGATTCGTAGGGGCGGATTCCATATCCGCCCGCAAAGTGCCGTATGTTTACACCAATACGTCCTTAATCAATAAGCTCAGCCCGCCGGTTGCCGAATGGATAAACTCCACGGCGTCGTCCGAGCTGCACAGCTCTGCGGGAATCCTGATCTCAATGCCGGACTCGGTCTTGAAGCTGCGGCTTTCCAGTTTTTTGATGCGCGCGGGGGTCACGGTCACGCGGTCATTCTCCTGCACGCCGGTCTCGGCCAGCGCCTCCTCAAACCTGGGGGCGGCCAGGGGAAAATTCTCCCGGATGCGCTCGCGCACGTCCTCGACGGAGATCTGGTTGTCCACGGCCTGGTTGCGCACCAGCAACTCGACGGCAGTCTCGGTGCCGCCGTCAAACGGGGGCACATCGTCCAGCGCCTCCGGCTCGGGGTAGGCCTCCTTCACGGCGGCTACGGCGGTCTCGCAGACGGCCTTGAGTTTGGCTTTCTCCTGCAATGCCTCCGTGCAGCCGAACACGCGGGTGGACAGGTAAAAGTCCTTCCTGTCGTCCAGCGTGAACTTCTTCTCGATCAAACGCACCGTGCCGTTGGCGCGGTCAATGAGCGCGGCTTCGTCGGCCTTGGGCGTGCCGGGCAGCAGCGTGCGCTGCGGCACCATGCTGCTGAACCGGCCATTGCCCATCAGCTCGGTGTGGTGGGTGTAGCCGGGGCGGTAGTTGAGCTTGAGCACGCCGTAGAACGGCACGCCGTCGGCGGTAAAGTCCACGACGGCCAGATCGCCCGCCGGGATGGCCTGATATTGCAGCATCTGCTCAAAGATGACGCCCGCAATGCGGCGGGACAGGTCGATGAAATCGTTGTTCTGCGCCATTTCGGCGGCAAAGGCCGAATCGGGCAGAAAGCGGCAGTTCTTGACCTCGTCGCTGGCAAAGGCGCGCTCGAGGGTGGCGGTGTAGTATTCGTACAGGTCGGCGTCCATATCCATGGCGCGGTCCGACAAAACCGGCTCCGACGCGCCGGGGTCGAGCAGGTGCAGCACGACCTGGTTGAGTTTGAGTTCCATAGTTTGCAAAGCTCCTTAAAAATGGCGATAAATTTTATTATACCACGATTTGGCAGGTTTGGGTAGAGCCTGCGGCGGGCAGAATGAAAATGAGGTGATTTTGTTGGATAAGAAATTGGATAGAAAACAAAAGGACGAACTGCTAAGCCGCACGGTGCCCAGCCGCCAGAAGCAAGCCAAGGAATACTTGCAGGGCCGCAGCCCCGGCACGATGCAGCGCTACGCCCCCGACGCCCACGCCGACCCGGAACAGGGCTGGGTGGAGGACGAGGACACCGTGCGCCGCCTTGCAAAATGGCGGGAGGAAGCGATCTACTGACGCGGGGCGGGCGCGGCCTGCCCCTTACATGCAGCCTGCCGGGGCTTACGCCTCGGCAGTGCGCTTGCTGTTTGCCTTGCGGGTAAAGCGGTCGTTGTCCACGATATAGCGCTCATGCGTGGCGGAGGCGATCTGAGTCACATCATCATAGACGCGGGCGGTGAACCGCAGGCGGCGGTCCTCCACAGCGATCAGCTCACAGTCGCACTGTACGATCATTCCGACCGGGGTAGGGGCCGTGTGGGCTACGGTCAGCGCGGTGCCGACCGTGCCCTGATCGAGCTCCAGCTCGGAGGCAACCGACTGCCAGCAGGCCTTTTCGATCAGAGCCGCCACGGCGGGGGTGGCCAGCACAGGCAGCTCGCCGCTGCCCATGGCAAGGGCGGTGTTTTCGGTGGTGACACGCAGCGCTGCGTGCCCCTTGATGCCGGGGGTAAGCATAAGCATTTCTCCTGCTATTTTCAAAATCTTATATCTTATATATAGTAGCACACTTTCCGGCAAAAAGATAGTAGGGGCCGGGTATGCCCGGCCCTCAACTTTCCCGCAAACGGTCGTCCGCCTTACACGCGCGGGCCGGGCGTGCCCGGCCACTGCATAGCGACAAAAATTTTCATTTTTTCGCCAATCTCTTGCACTTTGCGCCGAATTCTGCTATCCTTATATAGATAAGCAAGGAGGCTGTAGTGTTGTGGTAATCACGGCAGTCTCCCTTTTTTGCGGCCATTGTTGAGGAGGATATCATTCATGGCAGAAAAAATCGATTACTCGCAGGGCATCTATGATGCCAAGCAGCTGGGCACGCCCAGGCTGCTGATCCTCGGCGCACAGCATATGTTCGCCATGTTCGGCGCTACCGTGCTGGTGCCGCTGCTGACCGGCCTGAGCGTCAGCACTACCCTGCTCTGCGCAGGTCTGGGCACGCTGCTGTTCCACTTCCTGTGCAAGGGCAAGGTCCCCGCGTTCCTGGGTTCCAGCTTCGCGTATCTGGGCGGCTTTACCATCGTGACCAACGGCGGTGCCAACCCGGAGAATCTTCCCTACGCCTGCGCGGCCGTGGCCCTGTCCGGCCTGGTCTACGTGCTGTTCAGCGCACTGATCTCCGCGTTCGGCATCCGCAAGATGATGAAGTTCTTCCCCCCGGTCGTCACCGGTCCCATCATCATTGCCATCGGCCTGATTCTGGCCCCCAGCGCCATCAACAACTGCCAGAGCAACTGGCTGCTGGCCTTCGTCGCGCTGGCAACCGTCATCGTCTGCAACATCTGGGGCAAGGGCATGGTCAAGATCCTGCCCATCCTGATCGGTGTGCTGGTCTCCTACGCGGTTGCGCTCGTGACCGGCGCTGTTGACTTCCAGACCATCGGTGCGGCGGCCTGGTTCGGCATCCCCCTGCATAAGGATTCCATGGGTCTGTTCGCTATTGACGGCAGCGAGACCTTCATCAGCGCTGTGTTCACCATCGTGCCCATCGCGCTGGCAACCATGATGGAGCATATCGGCGACATCGCCGCTATCTCCGCCACCACCGGCAAGAACTACATCCGTGACCCGGGCCTGAACAAGACCCTGCTGGGCGACGGCCTGGCTACCGCCATGGCCGGTCTGCTGGGCGGCCCCGCCAACACCACCTACGGCGAGAACACCGGCGTTCTGGCCCTGACGAAGATTTACGATCCCCTCGTCATCCGCATTGCCGCTGTGTTTGCGCTGATCCTGAGCTTCTGCCCGAAGTTTGAGGCCGTTATCAACACGATCCCCTCCGGCATCGTCGGCGGCATCAGCTTTGTGCTGTACGGCATGATCTCCGCCATCGGCGTGCGCAACGTTGTCGAGAACAAGGTCGACTTCACCAACTCCCGCAACCTGATCATTGCCGCGGTCATTCTGGTCTGCGCCCTGGGCTTCAACTCGGTGGGCGGCATCACGTTTGCGATTGCGGGCGTTAACATCAACCTGTCCGGTCTGGCCATCGCCGCCATCGCCGGTATCCTGCTGAACGCTATCCTGCCCGGCAACGACTATGAGTTCGACGAGGGCAGCAACGAGCCCGAGAGCGCAAGCCTTCGTGTGTAAACACACGAAGACAGAGAAAAGATAATAGATAAAAGATAAGAAATATTGTGCGCGCTTCGCGCGCGATTTTAAGCAGCGCAAAGCGCTGCGTTCCACCATTTTTATTATCTATTATCTTTTATCTATTATCTTAAAAATTTGGAGGTATTACATTGAAACGCCTATTTTCCCTGCTGACCGCCTTTGCTCTGGCGGCGGCGCTGTGTGCGCCGGTTATGGCAGACGACGTCATCACACCGGATGTCACCGACCCCACCCCCACGCCGACGGCGGCCATTGACACGACCAGCTCCGACGGCGTCTACGTCTCCGCCTATTCCGTCACCGACACTGCGGGCGGCGAGGTCACCACCGTGCAGGTCGGTGATAAGATCAACATCGTGCTCAAGGTCGTGGACCACGCCTCGGCGCGGTACTGCGTCAAGCCGGAGGAGATCTCCGCGCGCATCAACTCCGCCGTGTTCACCTACACCGGCACCGGCGAGATCGGCCAGCTGTTCGACAACAACGACGACCCCAACGCCACCCGCCTGCAGAATGTCCGCAACGGCTCTGCCACCGCAGACGAGATTGCCCAGAACGCGCAGTACAACTACTACAGCTACGTCCTTTTGTTCCGCGATGTCATCTACAACGGCGGCGGCAATACCGTGCCGATCAATCTTTCTTATCTGGATACCTCGAAGCCGCTGCAGCAGTTCAGCGTGACGATCGGCCAGTGCGTGGACAAGGACCAGACCACCTCGCCGAATCTGCTCGTCCGCACCTCCAGCTATGGGGACAGCGTTGTTGCCGGCACGCCGTTCACCCTCTCACTCGGCCTTTACGCCACGGACGGCAATGAGAATTTGAACGATGTCATCGTCTCGCTGACCCTGCCGGAGAATATCCTGCTCAACAGCGGCAGCCTTTCCAACTATGTCGGCACTATCGCCGCCAAGCAGACCCGCGATGTCACCTTTGAGGTCATGCCCTCGGCCGGGTTTACCGGCACGGTGGCCAACATCACCGTCAACATGACCGGCACCGGCTCGATCACCGGCAAGGAGGTCAGCGGCACAACGACGATCTCGGTCCCCGTCAGCCAGCCCAACCGGTTTGAGGTCGGCCAGCTGGAGCTGTCCAGCGATACGATCTATGTCGGCGATACCGGCAGCGTCTCCCTCTCCTATGTCAACAAAGGCAAGAACCCCGTCAGCAACCTTGAGGCACGCCTGACCGGCACCAATCTGGGCGCGGGCAGCTACCAGTACCTCGGCAACCTGAACGCCGGCACCGAGGGCAGCGTGGATTTTGACATTGCCCCCGACGCCGCGGGCACCGTGTCCGGCGTTATCACGCTGAACTATGAGGATGCCTCCGGCAACCCGCAGACCGTCTCCAAGGACTTTTCCGTCAGCGCCGAGGAGATGAGCATGGACGACTTCTACGACCCCTCGATGGATGGCGACGTCCAGCCCGAGCAGACCGGCATGCCGGTGTGGGCGTGGGTGCTCATCGGCGTATGCGGT
>OLQC01003017.1_pt1 | contig 10419 bp, 6 predicted proteins | sample 1672471 | NCBI WGS metagenome assembly OLQC01 (sample SAMEA3136689, study PRJEB25190) | human gut metagenome | biome: human gut; feature: human-associated habitat; material: faeces | place: Austria | collected 2013
GCCAGCCGTTTTGGGCGGCCGTAGTTCGGAACCCCATGGCCAGATCATAGCCGAATTGGCCAGCGGAAAGAAATTCTTCCCTTTCCGCTAAAACGCAGACCTTCCGCACGCCGGATTTTTGCACCTTTCGGCCTGCGTAACCCATCTCAACAGCGGTTTTTAAAATCAATGCCCTTGTGCTTTCGCTGACGTCGTTAGCGCCGTTAAGCCCCTTAGAAACCGTGCTTACCGCAACGCCCAGCCGCCGGGCGATATCCGTGATGGTTACCATGGCCGAACCTCCTGACTTGATAGGATTCTACAATTTAGTAGTATACCTCTGGTTTTCAAAATTGACAAGCGCTGATACCAAAGGTTTTTCGGCCCCGCTTCCGGTCCTCAAGGACCGCTTTCTGTAAAAAATCCGGAAATACCGGGCTCCGGTGGCCGGGACGTTTCTTGACAGCACAAAAAGAAATTGGTAAAATGTTCCTGAAAATATCCCGGGTTTTACGGAAAAATCCTGACTTTTTACGCCACAATAAACATAGATTGTTTTGATGACCAGTGAAACAGAAAAGAGGAACAAAATGAGTCAATTTCAAAAAGATGTGATAGCCTTTCTCAGACTGCAATACGGCAAAGCTCTGGCGGAGGCGGATGCGACGGAGATATACCACAGCGTCTCTGCGGCCGCCATGTGCCAGGCCAGAAAAAACTGGGGGCGGCTTGAAGAAGGGAAAAAGGTGTGCTATTTTTCCGCGGAGTTTCTGGTGGGCCGGCTGGTTTCCGGCAACCTGGTGAATTTAGGGCTGGCGGATCAAACAGAAGAGCTGCTGCGGGAAAACGGAGTGGATGCTTCCGTACTGGAGGAAATCGAGGATGACGCCCTGGGAAACGGCGGCTTGGGCCGGCTGGCGGCCTGCTTTTTGGATTCCGCCGCAACCCACGGCATCGTGATCGGCGTTCTTCACCGACTCGACGCTGACGATGTTCATGTCGTCATCGAACTCGACGACGGTCATGTACGCGGCGTGGCCGAAGTGCCCGCTGCGGATGCTCTCGAGGCCGGCGTCGGTTTCGCTGGGGATGGCGATCTTCATGCGAATGCTCCTTTGCTGTTGCGACTTGCCCTTTGCTCGGGCAAGTCATACGAGTCTTTCAGGGCGAATTATAGCTTGAGCTGCGTCAAACATGCGTTGAAAATCGGCGACGACCTCCGAAGTGGCGTCCGGTGCACCAGCGTTCGAGGCGCCGTTGCTTCTAGCTCGCTCGCGCTGTATCCGTTGAAAGCTGAATAGCGGGGCGGATGCGACGCAGACGCAGAGACGAGCTGCCGGACTGCAATCTTAATACTGTCTTAATGCGGGCGCATGAACCTTAACGGCGTCTTTAGCCCTTGCTGATTATGCTGACATTCATCGGGTGGTGCTCTTGCGCGCGAAGCGCGTTGCCTCCCGGATGTTGGCAAGCGGTCCTGCGGGATCTTGAGAGACAAGGGCAAGATCATGTTCGTGGTGACACCTATCGTGGGCGTGTTGGCGCTCGTCGCGATGGCGTATTTGGCAGTTTTGCTGCTGCGGGGCGGTGAGCAGCGATGAGCGCGATCGCGGGGTCGGAGTTTCTGCAGGCAGGCGTGCTGGTGGCGCTCGTCGTGGCCTGCGCCCTCCCGCTTTCGGGGTACTTGGTTGACGTGATGGAAGGTCGGCCCCTTCTCATTCGGCGTGCGCTGGGCCCGCTCGAGCGCTCTGCGTGCCGTCTTGTGAGCGCGCGCGAGGACGATGGCATGGATTGGAGGCGTTTTCTCGCCAGTGCGCTCGCCTTTACGGCGGTAAGCTTTATCGGCCTCTTCGCCCTGCTGATCTGCCAAGGCGCACTGCCTTGGAACCCCGAGGGCTTTCCGGGGCTTGCGCTCGATACGGCCTTCAATATGACGGCGAGCTTTGTGACGAACACCAATTGGCAGCCTATCGCCGGTGAGACGAATCTGAGCTACTTCTCACAGGCGGTTGGTCTGGCGGTGCAGAACTTCCTTTCGCCGGCCGTCGGCATCGCGGTGGCATTCGCGTTGCTGAGGGGCCTGGCATCTTCGGACGGCGGCAAGCTCGGGAACTTCTTCGTCGATGTCGTGCGCGCGGTGCTCTACGTGCTGCTGCCCCTGTCGCTGGTGCTCGCTTTGGTGGGAGTGTGGCAGGGATCCCCCCAGACGTTTCAGGGCTACGAGACGGTGCAGCTTTTGGAGCCGGTGAGCGTCGATGCCGAGGGGACTCTCGTCGATGCCGATGATCCGACGGCGGTGCAGGAGGTGACCGAGGCGGTCGTGCCGCTCGGTCCGCAATCGTCCCAGGTGGCTATCAAGCAGCTGGGAACAAACGGCGGCGGCTTCAACGGCGCGAATTCCGCCTCAGCTTTGGAGAACCCCACGCCGCTTACGAATCTCCTCCAATGCGCGGCGATACCGCTCATCCCCTTCGCTCTCGTATTTGCTTTCGGGCGCATGGTGGGCGACCGCCGGCAGAGTCGCGCGCTCATGACGGTTGTCCTCACGCTTCTCGCGGTGGGCCTGTTCTCCGCTATCGCCGCCGAGACGGCGGCCACGTCTCAGCTTTCAGCCGATGGGGCAGTGTATCTGGGCGCCTTGGATCAGTCGGCTGGCAATATGGAGGGAAAGGAATGTCGTATCGGCGTCGGCGAATCGGCGGCGTGGACGGCGCTCACGAGCGCTACTTCCAACGGCTCGACCAACGCATCAATCGAGGCCATGACTCCTATCGGAACGCTGGTGCCGCTGGCGCTCATCGGACTTGGCGAGGTGGTCGGCGGCGGTGTCGGCACGGGGTTGGTGGGCCTGCTTGGCTTCACGGTGCTGGCGGTGTTCGTTGCGAGCTTGATGATAGGGCGCTCTCCTGAATACCTGGGAAAGAAGCTGGGTCCGGCCGAGATGCGCATGGCGGTCGTTATCGTGGTGGCGCCGGCACTTGCCATCCTGCTTGCCGCATCGGTGCTTGTGATGAGCCCCGCCAGCGCGGCGGCGGTGGGAACTCCGGCTCCCTTCGGTTTTACCGAGTTGCTGTATGCGGCCACTTCGGCCGGCGGAAACAATGGCAGCGGCCTTTCCGGTCTGAGCTCGAACACGCCGCTGATCAATGTGGTGCTGGGGGTGGAAATGCTCTTTGCCCGCCTGGCTCCGCTCGCTGCGGCGCTGGTGCTCGCCGGGAATTTGGCACAGCGCAAGGTTCAGGCGACGGGAGCGGTCGGGCTTTCCACCTCAAGCGCTTTGTTCGCCGTGCTGCTGTTGGTCATCATCGTGCTCATCGGCGCGCTCTCCCTTCTTCCGGCTTTTGCGCTGGGACCTCTGGCCGAGCAGTTCATGGGTGCGTTCTAGGTAAGGTGCGTGGGCTATGAAAAAGGAAACGAAACGAGCGATTCGCGACGCTTTTGCCAAGCTGTCCTTTCGCAGCCAGGCTCAAAATCCGGTTATGCTCATGGTGTATCTGTCGGCCTGTTTGACCACCGTGCTGCTTGCGTTGGCGCTCGCGGGCATATCTGACGCTCCGTGGGGCTATATTGCGGCAATTTGCGTGGTGCTGTGGGCGACGGTGCTGTTCGGAAACTTTGCCGAGTCGCTCGCCGAGGGTCGCGGCAAGGCGCAGGCCGATGCGCTGCGCTCCGCCAAACGCGATGTCGAGGCGTGCCTCATAGACAACGCCGCCCTCGCTGATGCCGCCACGATGGAAGACCCGTCGGCGTTTCTTGCCGATCGAGGCCGCGCGGTGGGATCGGCTACGTTGAAGCGGGGGCAGGTGTACCTTGTTCGCGCGGGCGAGCAGGTGCCCGCCGACGGCGAGGTCATCATGGGGGCGGCAAGCGTGGACGAAAGCGCGATTACCGGCGAATCGGCGCCGGTCGTGCGCGAGAGCGGCGGCGATCGGTCGTCGATTACCGGAGGCACGACGGTGCTCTCCGATTGGCTGGTAGCGCGGGTGACCGCTGAGGCGGGTCAGAGCTTTCTCGATAAGATGATCGCCATGGTCGAGTCGGCCGCGCGCAAAAAGACCCCCAACGAGCAGGCTCTCGAGCTGCTGCTCATCGCGCTGACGTTAGTGTTTCTTGCGGTGTCGCTGTCCTTGTACCTGTTCGGAGCATTTACCGCCGCGCAGCACGGCGCGGGAAATCCTCTGGGAATCACCTCGTTGGTGGCGTTGTTCGTGTGCCTGGCGCCTACCACCATCGGCGCGCTGCTGTCCGCTATCGGCATTGCCGGCATGAGCCGACTGAATGCGGCCAATGTGCTGGCCACCAGCGGGCGTGCCGTCGAGGCGGCGGGTGATGTAGATGTGCTCCTGCTCGACAAAACGGGCACTATCACGCTCGGCAACCGTCAGGCTGCGGCCTTTCTGCCCGTTGGCGGCGTTAGCGAGCACGAACTTGCCGATGCGGCTCAGCTGGCAAGCCTGGCCGACGAGACGCCCGAGGGACGCAGCGTGGTGGTGCTCGCCAAGGAGCGCTTCGGCATCCGCGAGCGCGAGTTGGCGCAGTCCGGTTTTGCGGTGGTTCCCTTCACGGCCCAAACGCGCATGAGCGGTGTGGATTTCGAGGGTCACGAGATTCGCAAGGGTGCGGCCGACGCCGTGCGGGCTTACGTGGAAGCGCGCGGGGGCGTCTTTGGCGCGGAGGTGGCCGCCGTGGCCGAGGAGGTGTCTCGATCGGGCGGGACGCCTTTGGTGGTGGCGCGCGATGCGCGCGTGCTCGGCGTCATTCACTTGAAGGACATCATCAAGTCGGGCATTCGCGACAACTTCGCCGACTTGCGCGCCATGGGCATTAAAACAGTGATGGTCACGGGCGATAACCCCCTCACGGCCGCTGCCATCGCCGCTGAGGCGGGGCTTGACGACTTTATTGCCGAGGCCACGCCCGAAGCGAAGCTTGCGGCCATCCGTCGCTACCAGGCCGAGGGGCATCTGGTCGCCATGACAGGCGACGGCACCAACGACGCTCCGGCGCTGGCCCAAGCCGATGTGGCCGTGGCCATGAACTCCGGCACTCAGGCGGCCAAGGAGGCCGGCAACATGGTGGACCTGGATTCCTCGCCCACCAAGCTCATCGAAATCGTGCGTATCGGCAAGCAGCTGCTCATGACCCGCGGCAGCCTCACCACGTTTTCGATCGCCAACGACCTGGCAAAGTACTTCGCGGTCATCCCGGCGCTGCTCGTGCCCCTTTATCCGGGTTTGGAGGTGCTCAACATCATGCATCTGGCCACACCCGCCTCGGCGATGCTTGCGGCCATCATATACAACGCTCTTATCATTGTCGCGCTCATTCCGCTTGCGTTGCGCGGGGTGAAGTGTCGCGAGGCGTCGCCGCACCGTCTGCTCGCGCGCAATTTGGCAGTGTACGGCTTGGGCGGCGTGATCGTTCCCTTTGCGGCCATCAAGGCGCTCGATGCGCTCATGGTGTTTGTCGGCGTTGCGTAAAGGCATCCGGGCCGCAACATGGCGGCGGCCTTCGTTTGAACCGCTGTGAAGGCAATTTTCGAGAACAGGAAGAACGCATTATGAGTGGAAAGATGGTGACGCGGTGCTTCGCGAGTGCCCTGGCGTTGTTTATCGCGGCAAGTGTGCTGTGCGGGATCGTTTACCCCTGGGCTGTGACGGGGCTGTCGGCTATAGCGTTCCCGTACCAGGCGACAGGCTCTATTATCGAGGTCGACGGGGTGAAGTACGGCAGCGAGTTGGTGGGACAGCCCTTTAAGAGCGACACCCATTTGTGGGGTCGGCCCACGGTGGTCGACGCCAGCTCCTTCTCCGATGCGGAGGGGCAGCCGCTTTTGTGGTACAGCCCCGAGAACCTCAGTCCCGCGAGCGACGAGTTTGCCGCGCGAGTGGACGAACGCATACAGCAGGTGCGGGCGGCCCATCCCGACCGTGCCGCGCAGCCCGTTCCAAGTGATTTGGTGACGGTGTCGGGATCGGGCTTCGATCCGCATATCTCGCCGGTCGCTGCCGATTACCAGGTGGAACGTATCGCTGCGGCAACGGGACGGCCCGAGAGAGAGGTGCGTGCCATTATTGCTCAGTGTACCGAGTACCCCCTGTTGGGCATTATCGGCGAAGCGCGGGTGAATGTGCTGAAGGTGAACCTCATGCTCGACGGCGTGCTGGAGTAAGTGGAGCTTGGCGCGCTTGGAGAAAACCTGAGGGAAACGGATAGCGAATGAGATGCGGCTGAGGAGTGGGGCGTGCTAGGATGCAGGGGCGCTGTCGGGACGACGCGAAAGGGCAAGTGACGTGGCGGAAGTTCGAGAGAGATGGGAGATCGGCGGCGGCCGCGGCGACCCCGATGCCATCCTACAGCGAATCCGGGAGGAAGAGGAAGCGGGTGAGGCGGAGCGCTTCGAGGGGCGCGGCCGGCTCAAGGTGTTCTTCGGGTACGCCGCCGGCGTGGGAAAGACCTTCGCCATGCTCACCGAGGCTCATCATGTCCAAGATGAGGGCGTCGATGTGGTAGTGGGCTACGTTGAGCCGCACACGCGTGCCGACACCCTTGCCTTGCTCGATGGCCTGGAAGTGCTGCCCGTGAAATCGGTGAAGCACCGAAACGTCGCTTTGCGCGAATTCGACCTCGACGCCGCCCTGAAGCGCCGTCCCCAAGTTGTGCTGGTAGACGAGCTGGCGCATACCAATGCGCCGGGGTGCCGCCATCGCAAGCGCTATCAAGATGTCGAAGAGCTGCTCCGTGCGGGTATCGATGTGTACACGACGGTGAATGTGCAGCATCTCGAGGGGCTTAACGACAAGATTGCCTCCGTGACGGCTGTGGCGCCCTCCGAGCGGATCCCCGACCGCGTTTTCGACGCGGCCGATTCGGTCGAAGTCGTCGATTTGGAGCCTGCTGACCTCATCAAGCGCCTGCGTTCGGGCAAAATCTACACGCCCGAGCGGATCGGGTCGGCGCTTTCGCACTTTTTCTCGCGATCGAATTTGGCGGCGCTGCGCGAAATTGCCCTGCGTCGCGCTGCCGACCGCCTCACGCGCGCCTCTGCGGCTACGGTGCCGCATGCGGCTGGCGGCGAAGACGTTTTGGTGCTGGTGACCGCCGATGCGGCGGCGCCGCGAGTTATTCGCGCGGCAGCGGGTATGGCCGAGGCGTTTGGCGGCTCGTGCACGGCGCTTGTGGTCGAATCGGGCGGCGAGGGCGTGGAGGGGCGATCGAAAGGCGATGCGGCCCTTGCCCGCTCGATCGCCCTTGCGGAGGAGATGGGTGCGCACATCGTCACGTTGACGGGGGACGATCCGGTGCAGCCCGTGGCCCTTTACGCCGCAGCGGCGGGTATTCGCCGTATCGTGGTGCCCTCGATGCCCGGTCGCATCGGCCTGCTCGGATGCGGGGACGTGGCGTCGCGGTTGATGCGGGCCGCTCCCGAGGCCATGGTGACGGCCGTCCCCGCGGTGGACGCCCCCTCGGTGCTCGAGCGCTTGCGCACCCATGCGAGCTTTCGCCTCACGGCCTCCGATGTTTTTCGAGCGCTTCTCGCGATAGCCGTTGCGACGGCGCTGGGGGAAGTGGCGTGGCTGGCAAGCCCTACGCCCTCGATCATCCTCATGACCTATCTGCTGGTCGCGCTGCTGCTCGCCACGCGCGCGGATGGTTTTCTGTATGCCGTGCTTGTGGCGCTGGGCAGTGTCGTGGCCTACAACTTCTTCTTCACGGCGCCGCGCTACACCTTCCATGCCTATAGCCTATCGGCCCCCATCATCTTCGCGTTTCTGCTGATAGGAACATTGGGGGCCTCATCTTTGGCCATCCGACTGAAGCGTCAGGCGACCACGGCGGCGCGACGGGCCTATCGTACCGAGGTGCTTTTGGAGAGCAGTCGGGAGTTCCAGGCGGTCGTGAGCCTCGGCGCTTGTTTGGAGACGGCGGCGGCCCAAGTGGTGAAGATTCTCGATCGGCCGGTGGTGATGTACCAGGTCGATGGGGCGGCGCATGGCGGCCTCCTTCCGCCGCGGGTCTTCGATGTCCCCGGCAGCGGCGGGGGAGACGCCGAGAAGCTGGATCTCGCGGCTCCGGGCGAGATGGCTGTTGCGTCGTGGGTCGCCGCCAATGGCGAGGCCGCCGGCGCGACGACGGATACCTTGCGCGAGGCGCGCTGCCTGTACCTTCCCATTCGTTCGAAGGATCGCGTGTTCGGTGTGGCGGGATTGGTGATGGAGCAAGGCGACGACGACTTCGGCTCCTTCGAGCGCAATCTGCTCGTAGCGCTGCTTGACGAATGCGGTCAGGCGGCGGAGGCTCTGGCGCTGGCGAGCGAGCGGAAGAACCTCGCCGTGAAGGCCGAGAAGGAGGCGCTGCGCTCGAATCTGCTGCGTGCCATTTCCCATGATTTGCGAACGCCGCTCACGAGCATCTCGGGCGACGCCGATATGTTGCTCGCCTCGGGGGACGTCCTGGACGAGGCGCAGAGGAAGCGTTTGACGTCGGATATCCATGAGGACGCGAATTGGCTGATCAATCTGGTGGAAAATTTGCTGTCGGTGACGCGGCTCGACGACGGCGACGTCGAAGTGTCGCGCGCCCCCGAACTGGTTTCCGACGTGCTGGCCGATGCGCTGCGCCATGTCAGTCGCTTTGTGAGCGAGCATCGGCTGACGGTGGAGATCGAGGATGAGTTTCTCCTGGCTCAGATGGACGGACGTTTGATTGTGCAGGTGGTGGTGAACCTTTTGAACAACGCCATCGCCTACACGCCCGCGGGGTCGTCCATTCGCCTCACCGCGCATCGCGAGCGCAGCGCTTCCGGCGATAGGGTGGTTGTCGCGGTGGCCGATGACGGTCCGGGCATCCCTCCCGCCGAGCAAGCGCGCGTGTTCGATCTGTTCTACCACGGGGGACGGGTGGGCACAGGCTGCGAGGACGGCGAAGGGGGCGATGCGCGTCGAGGAATGGGGCTGGGTCTTTCGCTTTGCCGCTCTATCTTAAGGGCGCACGGCAGTGATATCGTGTTGCGCGATGCCTATCCGCACGGTTGCGTGTTCTCGTTCGCTCTTCCCGCGGCAGAGCTGCGCGAAGAGGCTCCGGTTGGCGTCGTCGAGGAAGGGAGTGCGGACGTTGAGCGATAGAAACGAGGGCGTTATCCTCGTTGTGGAGGATGACCCGGCGGTGCGCAATCTGGTTACGTGTGCCCTTGACGTGCACGGCTATCGTTCGCGCGAGGCATCCACGGCTACGGCGGCTCTCGCTGACCTTACGTGCGCGAGGGATGTCAACCTCGTCATTTTGGATTTGGGACTGCCCGATCGCGACGGGACGGAGGTCATCGGAGCGGTGCGCGGGTGGTCGCGCGTGCCGATCATCGTTCTGTCGGCGCGCCAGGAGGATGCCGATAAGGTGACGGCTCTTGATGCGGGGGCCGATGATTACCTGACAAAGCCCTTCTCAGTTGCGGAGCTGCTTGCCCGAGTGCGCGTGGCGCTGCGTCGCGTCGCCTTCGACGAGACCGAGGAAGAGGCGGGGGAGACGTATCGCAATGGCGATCTCGCCATCGACTTCGATGCCAAGGTTGTCGTGAGGGGCGACGACGAGATTCATCTGACTCCCATCGAGTACAAGCTTCTGGTGCTTTTGGCCCACAATACCGGCAAGGTACTCACCCACAACTATATCCTGAAAGAGGTATGGGGGCAGGCGTTGACGAGCGATCTGCCCAGTCTGCGCGTGTTTATGGCCACCTTGCGCAAAAAGATCGAGCCCGATCCTGCCAGCCCGGTCTATCTCCAAACCCACGTTGGCATCGGCTACCGCATGCTGCGTGTGGAATAGGTTTTCGCTTCTGCCCCATGTTGTCATATACATTGGCGAGCGTTTGTGTCATACTTCGGGAAACGGAATCGAAGGGGGCGCGTTGTTCGGGGAGCTGGTGACAGCCTATCTGTTCTTGGCCGGGGTCGGCGCGGGCGGCGTGGCCGCGGCGTCTGTGGCCGACCTGCTCTTCGTGCGCGAGCCCTTCGGCGCGGATGTGGTGCCTGACTTCGTTGAGAAGCGCCCGGCTGAGCGCCTGGTCGCCGGTGTGCTGGCCCTCTCCTGCGGGGCGCTGGCCCTCGGTGCCGGCTGCCTCGCCGCCGACCTCGGGCGTATCGACCGCGTGCTGTCGCTGTTTACGGCACCGCCTGTGACGCTCATGAACCTGGGCGCCTGGGCCGTGGCGCTGCTGACGGTGCTGGCGGCGGCCCTCGCCCTGGCACGGTTTCTGTACCTGCCCTGGTTGCGTCGGTGCGCGATGGTGGTCGCGGAGATCGTCGCCTGCGGGCTGGCCGTGGTCGTGGCGGTTTACGCCGGGCTGCTGCTGCAGACGCTTTCCGGGGTGCGGCTGTGGTCGTCGCCCTGGGTGCCGACGCTCTTCGCACTGTCGGCCGCCTCCTGCGGCTGCGCCCTGCT
>OLQC01003019.1_pt1 | contig 10418 bp, 22 predicted proteins | sample 1672471 | NCBI WGS metagenome assembly OLQC01 (sample SAMEA3136689, study PRJEB25190) | human gut metagenome | biome: human gut; feature: human-associated habitat; material: faeces | place: Austria | collected 2013
AACAATACTGCCGACACACTATACAGAATAACAACGCAATATACTCCTACAATGGTATTTAATATTAAAGTTAATATTTATAATACTGGACAATGTATTACTGGTTTACTATCAGTAAAAATAGCTGATGGAGGTGCTTCATTAACTAACAGTCAAGTACAAGGTAACGATAAAATATTATTTGAAGTTCAAAATAACGGAGAAGTTCAAAGTAACGGAAGTTGCGATTTCAATATAAGAATTAATAATCAAAGTGGAGCAAGTATTCGTTTATATTCTATATTAGAAATAATAAGTGCAGACCAACCAACAAATATAATATAGGATTATTGCAAATGAGTAAGGAGGCAACATCAACTTTCCTAATTTTAAAAAGGAAGTGAATAGTAATGGCAAGTAAAGAGAATATTTATTCTTCAATACAAAATCTTTATAATATGGATAAAAACACTTGGCAAGAAGTTCTTGCTGAATTATATAATTTAATATATCAATGTCAAGACACCTGTGAAAATTTAAATAACACAATCAATTTAATGTTACCGTATAATAAAATAGTTTTAATAGCACCTAATAATAAACAATATAAATTAATAGTTGATGATGACGGAAGTTTATCAACAGAATTATATGAATAGGAGGTTATTATGAACGAAATTTCAACTTTAATAACAAATGTAGGATTTCCAATTGTTTGCGTTCTAGGTTGTGCATATTTTATATGGAATATGGTTAGACAAGAACGCGAAGAAAATGCAAAGAGAGAAGAAAGATATTTAACAACTATTGATAAATTTACTACTGTATTAGAAAAAGTAAATGAAAATTTGACAACTAATAACAAAAGATTAGAATATATTGAAAGAAAAATGAATATAGGAAGTGATGAGTAATGTATAATCAAATTAATATAAGCAGTGGTCATAGTATTAATTGCCAAGGTGCAAGTGATATAATAAATGAAGTTACCGAAGCAAGAAGAGTAGTTGATAGAATTTACGAAATGTGTAAAGCTACGGGAATTGAGGTTTACAAGTATCATGATACATCAAGTTCAAGTTCACAAAATTTGGCAAATATTGCAAACTGGCATAATCAATTTAAAGATGGAATAGACGTATCAATTCATTTTAATTGTTATCAACATACATCAAATAGTATGGGAACAGAAGTTTGCTATTATTCTCAATCAGAATTAGCAAATAAAGTTTCATCAGCAATTAGTAAAGCAAGTGGTTTAAAAAATAGAGGAGGAAAAGAAAGAAAAGGACTTTATGTATTAAGACATACAACCAAACCAATGATTTTGATAGAAGTATGTTTCCTTGATTCTTCTTACGATGTTCAAAAATATCAAGAAAATTTTGATAACATTTGTTCAGCAATTATAGAAGCGATTACTGGCAAGGTATACATGTCTAGACCAGTTAGTGTGCCAAATCAAAACACAAACAATAATTCAAATAATGATAAGATATATCGTGTACAAGTTGGAGCATATAAAATTAAATCAAATGCAGAAGAAATGCAACAAAAATTAAAAAAATTAGGTATTGATAGTATAATTATATAAAAATTTTAATGGAAAAGTTTAGTAATAGTAAACTGAACAATTATTCAACCCTTGCAAACCCAGTATTTGTAAGGGTTTTGAATCATCAATTCTGACAGATTTTAAATTTTAACTTTTTAATTATATAAGCAAATAGTCATTTAAATTAATTTTAAAATTTTAAAAAATAAATGAAAGGAAGTGAATTATTCGTGGCTTGGTATAATTATGATAGAATTAATAGTTATAATGCTACTTTAAATTTCATATTGACTAATAGAGGATTTGGAAAAACCTTTGGTGCAAAGTGTAATGTAATAAAAAAGTTTATAAAGAAAGGTGAACAATTTGTATATGTAAGAAGATACAAAACTGAATTAAATGACATTCATAAATTTTTTGATTCACCCGACTTAAGGAAAAAATTTAAAACTCATACATTTGAAGTTAAGGGAAAAACATTTTTTATAGATGGAAAAATCGCAGGATATGCAATTGCTTTATCAACATCACAAAAATTAAAGTCAGTCGATTATCCTTTTGTAACTACTATTATTTTTGATGAATTTATTGTTGACAAAGGTTGTATACGATACTTAACAAATGAAGTTGATGTATTTTTAGATTTGTATGAAACAATAGCAAGAAAAAGAAATAATGTTAAAGCTTATTTATTAGCTAATAATGTTTCTATAGTAAACCCATATTTTACTTACTTCGATGTAACGCCTAGGAAAACAGAAAGATTTACTATTGCTCGTGATGGTGAATTGATTATAGAAATGTGTACAGATACTGTATTTATCAACGAAAAATTAGAAACAAAGTTCGGTAAACTTATTAAAGGGACAAAGTACGCAGACTATTCAATATATAATAATTCTTTGAGAGATAGTGAAGTATTTATAGAAAAAAGACCAAAACGAAATACTTCGCCTGTTATGAGTATAGTTTTTAATGGTGAAAGGGCTATGATATGGCTTGATTATAAAACAGGTATATTTTATTGTGATGATAAATATATGAAAACTTGTAACGAATATGTTTTAAGTTGCGAAGACCATAACCCTAATACATTATTGAATGCAAGTGGAATAAATCTTAATATGTTAAAGCAATTAATTTCATATTTCCAAGTTGGAAGAGTAAGATTTTCAGACCAAAATATAAAACATTTAATGTATGACATATTTAGAAGTTTAGGGGTAAAATAAAAGGAGGGTTTATCCCTCCAATTATTATATTATTTCCCTTATTTCTTTTTCGTGTTCTCTTAATCTCTTCCTTATCCTTGAAAGAATTGTTTTTGTTCCATTGTATTTTACTCCAAATTTATTACTTATTTCTTCAATGGTATAACCTTGATAATACATTTTAAAATATTCTTTATGTCTATCGTTTTTAATAAATTCACACACTTTATCTATTGTTTCGTTTATATCTTCGTATTCATCTTCAGACTGAATAACATTGTGTAGACTCAAATCTTTATTACTTTCATTTTCAACTACTTCTTTATCTAAAAATACTCTGTTATCATAAACTTTTCTTTTTTCCCTTCTTTCAAGTTTTAAAACATCATAAACCCCATTTTTTATTACTTTCGCTATAAATGTATTTAGCCCTGCAATATCTTCATTATATTCATTTAAAGCAAATGCGACTTTTGCTTCACATATTTGAAGCACATCTTCAAACTCTACTCTATCATGATATTTTACTAAAATACTATTATAATATTTATAAGTCATACCCCTTAAATATCTATCACCATATTGATTAATATAATCTTCATATCTCATAAATCCCTTACCCCCTAAAATAAATAATAACTATTTGAAATTTTATAAGGTTGCTCTTGTATAAGCGTACCACCTTTTATTATCTTTGATTTTTTAGACTTAATTAATCCTACAATTTTCTTTGTGCATTCTTTATCGTAGTAATAATATACATCATTTTCTTTTGTATATAATTTCATCTTTTTTAATTCCTTGGTTGAATGTAAACAATTATCAAATACATTAATATCATCAACTTGTTTCATTATAGCGTCTGTTAACCCACAACATTTAATTTCCCATTTATGAGTTTCTGCATTCTTTTCTGCATAACGTTTACTACCAATATATTTAAAATCTTCAAAACTTAACTCGTTATCCCAGTAACCGTATATTTTTGCACCTATATTTACTCCTTTAACTTCTTCAAGTGTTCCATATAAATGTAAACTATCTGTATCACAATATAAAAATCTTTCATAGTTTGCATTAATTGCTTGAACTAAATATTGCTTCGCATAACTTGTAATAAATGTTGCCATAGGTAAATATATATTGTCTGAAACATACTCATCATGTAAATGATTAATTGTAAATATTCCGTCTTTGTTTTCAAACTCTGTAATTTCATTTGACCCACTCATACCGAATTTACCATATAATCCATTTTGTCTAAGTTTTGCAATAGCTCTATTTGCTCCTGTACTGTTCTTTTTCACTTCGCTCCAAAAATCAATATAATTTTTAAACAAATCATGACTACCAGTAAATGCCATATGTCCACCAAGTTCATAAGAGTAAACATTGTAACATTCAAATAATAATTCAAGCAATGGATTACATAATCTAAAAGTTAATGTTACTTTTTCGTCGTCTTTTACATTATTTTTTAAAATTTCTCTACCATTAAAATTTGGATTGTCTTTAACTTGTAAAAATGGCATCTTATTTTCTTTTACTTCAAAATCATATATAGTAATTTCTTGTATATAAAGTGGGAAACATTTTTTATAACTTTCATTCATTTTACAATATGGAATATCTTTAAAATTTGCTTGTCCGTATGGCAGTAATCTATCGCTCATTATATAAGGATAAAGTGAATTAACATCTAAAACTATTCCATTATGATTTTTGCATTTTTTAAATTTTTCTACGTTTTCAAAGCATACTGTACTTAGTCCACCATAATAAGAATGCCTTTGCCACGCATCTGTAAAATAGCTTTGTTTTGGAAATAAACATTCAAATAATATTTGTTTCTTTAGTGATGGTTTATTAGTTTGAAAAAATTTTGACCTCATTAGCCCATTGTCTACGTAATCATATAAATCTTGATTTTTAAACATATTTTGTTTTAAAGTATAATCTTCAAGAATTGTTTCTTTATAATCTTCTAGTGATTGACCACTATTAGTTAATTTAGTATAAACCACATGTTTCCCGTTTATATCAAGCCCATCAATTTTTAACATTTTTACCAAATAACTTAATCCAAAAACATCATTATAAATATAACTTAATTCTTCCTTAGTTAAAAAATCATAAACATTTCTTTCCTTTTCATAATCTAACCCATCTTTTGGTAAGTGTAATTTAAGAAAATCATCACAACATTTTTGTAAACTATATGGAGCAATTTTGAAGGTATCATAAAAATTGATTGTTACATCATCACCTTGCAAAGTTAGTTTATAGAATACCCCGTCTTTCATAACTAAATTGTATTCGTAAGGTTTTAATTTTGTTTTGTTCTTACCTGTAAATTTTAGTTTCTCTTTTTTCTTATTATAAAAATCATAACATTGTTTTTCATAATATACATCAAATCTTTGTCTTGTATTATCTTGTTCCGTAAACCATAAAATGAACGGTTTAATATCATATAAAGCATTGTGTGCAAATAAATTAATTGTTTTCTTTTTAATAGATAATAAATCATTCATAAAACTATCTACTGTTCTATAATGATAACAAATATCTGTATTATTATCACATGACATTAATGCAATAGAATATGTCAGCATTTCATTTTTTTCTTTTAAATAACATGCTTCAATATCAAATGCAAAATTTTGTGTTTCAGCATAATTCGGAATATTCCTATAAGAATAATAATTGTCTAAATTTTCTGTTATATTTTTTAACCTTTCATTTAAATCCATTTATTAAACCCTCTCTATTTAAAACTATCTAATTGTCTATATTCATTAATAGTTCTGTCAATTCTTGCATAAGAATTTTCTGAAGCCTTATCCATTTCACCCTCTCCAATATCTAAGTATTTATCCCTTAAATTATTAAGTTCACCTTTTATAAATAATTCTTTTTGAAGTGGTGAAAGTGTGTGCCATTGTTTCCATATAGCCTGTCTTTCATAATCTTTCATATTTTGAACAAAATCTAATGACATAAAATCAGCAAACCATTTATTTTGCATAGTATCATCATTTAATTTGTCATAAACTGCTTGAAGTGTTATCTTCTTATAATCATTCTTCAATTTATTTAACATTGCTAATTTTCTTTCATCATCAGAAATATTTAATTCACCAATTTTCTTTAATGTAACACCATCAATCCTAAAACTTTTATTCCTCCTTGATGGAAAAAACACATCTTTACCAGTTAAATAATCAATCTGTTGCTCTGATAGACCCATAGCTTTTAATGCGTTTATTGATGATTCAATTTGCTTATTATACCTTTTTACATAATTATTTAATCTTGTATCAATTGACATTTGTCTTTTAGGGTTTTTATTATTTAAATTATCTTTTTTGATTTGTGCTTGCAACCCACGTTCAATTTTATTAATTTGTGTTTTTAATTGTCTATCACTAAGTTGTCCATTTTTTAAATAAGTTGGAATTTTATAACCTAATACTTGTAACTTATTAACTAAATATTTTACCTTTTGTTTAGTAGACTTCTTTTCCCAATTAACTCTTTTTAATCCTGATAATTGCCTTTTTGCATTCATATTATACCCTCCCATTATTAATATATGTATTAGGGTGAAATTTCTTCACCCTTATTAATTATTCTTCTCCATCTATTATTAGTTGCCTTGTAATAGCTGATGGCACAGTTTCATGGTCATTAATATAACCAGTTAAATCTTGCTCAAGATGATAATTTTCATGGAATTTATAACCATCATATGGGAAGTAAACTCTTTCATCATCATCATTAAAATAAATTGTTTCCTTAGTTAAATCAATTTTATTTCCTAATGTATCATAATATACATTATAATCATATTCTCCATTATTTTCAACTTTTACCAATACTGGCATTGCAAAGCATTCTTTATTAGGTTTAAATTTTGTTTCAGCTTTTACAGTTGTTCCTCCAATCATAATCATTGTTAAAGTGACAATTAATAATTTTTTCATAATTTCTCAATCTCCTTTTTATTTAATATTTGTTTCCCTTTCTATGATTTAATTATATAATATTTGAACAACTTTTTCAACAGTTTGTAAACAAATATTTGAAAGTTTTGTTCGACAAAAAAGGACAGATATTTATCTGCCCTTAATTATTCATTAATTCGTTATACCTTGTAACTTTAGATATATAAATACTATCAAAATCTTCAGGTATTATTTCAAGCTTTTCATTTAACTTTTCTAAACATATATACACGTCAACCATTTCCTCTAATACCATACTATCAATTTCTTCTTTACTTGCTCTTAATGTTACATCTCCACTAATCCAGCGATTTAGTTTTGATAAAGCTTGTATAAGTTCTGAGCATTCTTCTATTGTAATTGAATTTACATCTTGCAAACTTTCCTTAATCATTTACTTGTCACCTCTAAAAATATTTGAGGAATTTCTCCCCTAAACTCTGTATTTAATATATCTATATATCTTTCTCTATCCTTTTCATCTTCAATATAATCATATAAATTTAATAAAAAATCATCTGTAAATACTCTATCATCTGTTAAAGATTCATTTCTTAAATTATAACTTTTTTCAATTCTATTCATTTTAAAAGCTCCTCTCTAATATCTTCTTGACCAAATAAGAAGTTAACCATATACTCATAATCACTTCTAGACTTGCAACCATTAAACACATAATCATAACATATAGTGAATATGTCAGTAGGGAATAGTTCTTTATTCCCTAAGACATGTCCAACTTTTCTCGATAGTAAAACAAATGCTACATATCTATCGTCTGACATTATAGATACACTTCCTTATCTCTATCACTAAAAGCAATTACAAACTCGTCTAAATTATCATCAAGGTAACAAACTTTATAATCGCCTTTGCCATCTTCAATTATTATTTCTAATTTTTCTTTTAATTCTTTTACTGTCATATACAATACAACTCCCTTATTACTTTTGCTCTTAAATCTTTTTCTGTTTTATAATGCTTTGGTACAATAGTAAACATTTCATCAGTCATTTCATTTGTAATTTGATTCTTCCTTTTATATTTTACTACTAAAATATCGCAAACTTCATCATCTTTCATTGTCATTAATTCACAAGCTTTACTTGCTAAAATTCTGTATTCGCAATCAAATTCCATCATTATTTGTTCGCAACCTCTAGATTCTAAAATTTTATAAATTTCGTATACATAATTCATTTATTTATCCTCGCTTTCATCATTTCCACATTTCAAAGATTCTTCATATTTATATTTGGTAACTGTACGATACCAACAATCAAAACAATTTTCAAAAAATTTCACAATCAGATTGGAAACCATTTAATTCCTCATACATAAGGTTAGGGCATTTAACATCAATCATATATAAAACATCATCAATAGTATCAAGGCTAAATTTTTTCATTTATTTTTCTCTCCTTTCAAACTCTATTAATCTATCAAGGTATTCCTTTGCTTTTTCTAAATCCTCAATTCCGTTTTTATCTTTGTATCTTGTAACATATTTTATAACATTACCTTGCATAAATGTTAAATTATTTCTTAAGCAAAATTCTATTACATCAATACCAGTACCGTAATAAGTTGGTTTAATTTTATTTACATCCATTGACATAAATCGCACACCCCATCATTTTTATAATATTCGTAACTATCTATTTGTCGCCCACATTTTGAACAACAATAATAAAATTGTTTAATTCTATAAGTTTTGATTCTCTTTATCATACACATCTATCTCCTTTATTAACATTTTTGAAATTTCACATAATTCTAAACGTTCATGTACTGCTTTTTCTAATATTTTTTATCAGTAAATCGACAATACATTTTTTGTAAATGTAATTGATAATAACTAATACTTTCAATTAATAATTCTATTTGTCTTTTTGTCATTTTATTCCCCTCCAATACAATCTTCCATAAATTTTTAATACTAAACCGAATAATATAAGCAAAACAATAAATCCCATAATAAACATAGTATTTAAATAATTACATACTAAGAAAATAACTATAGTATATATTGTAATATACATCACTAAGCCCGAAAATGATAACATTTAATCACCTCTATTTTTGTAATATTTCATAAAGTTCACCTAATCTAGTAATCAAAATATTATCATCTAATTTATAACACATATCATACATAGTTGAATAACCATCAGATGATAAACTTTCATAATCAAAATTTTGAATTTCACAATAAGCTTTAATAATTAAATCAATAATAACTGATTTTCCAACATTATACATACAAACACCTCTAAATATCATAATAAATTTTATAATTATATAGTATTACTATCTTTTCACTAGTGTTACAAATAAAATTGTCATCTTCATCATATAGTGCATAATGATAAGTGCCTCTTTTGTCCAATTTTGCTACAACATAAGCACCTTTAGAATAATCATAATTATGCTTTGGTGCATAACGGAGCTTTGAACAGTCCGTTTTATTCTTTTTACATGTGCCGTCTTTCCAATAAAAGCAAATTGAAAATGTGCAATTCATTTAGTCACCTCTATTTCTTCCAATAACCCTTTTCTCTTAATGCATTATCAATTAAATTTACTATATTCATTGTTTTGTTATATTTTTCCCTATCTGAATTAATATAAAAAGTAAATGCCATATCATAATATTTTTCATATAACTTTTTTAATTCTTTTTGATTTAAACTATTTATATATTCAACTATTGCTTGATACATATAATATATTCCTCCTTTATTTATCTTTCATTGTTATTAGCATATCCTGCATTTCAAATAATTCTGAAAAATAATCATCTGAGTAATCATTAGGCGAATTATATATAATATCATCTAACCAAAATAATACACGACCTATAGCTATATTTCTTTTTAAACACCATTGAATTTTTTCTTTAATCATTCTTATTGATTCTTTTTCAAATTCTGACATTTTATCAATCTCCTTTTCATTTATTAGACAACTACTTTTTGTAGTTGACTAATAATATTATAATAATTATTGTAATATCTTTTAGCTAATAAAGCCCTATTTGTTGACAATACCATCAATTTAAAATCTTTATATTTCTTGTTATATATAAATATTCTATCTAAAGATTTACATGTAAATCTAATTACATATTCATTTTCAAAAACTACATAATCATAATGTCCCACTTTTATAGTTTTAACTTCTTCCACTTCTTGTGCAACAAGCTCTTCGTTATCTAAATAAAACTCATTTCTGCTTAGTTCAACTAATTTTCCTGTACTCATTACTATTCTATATTTCCCATTTCTCATTCCAACTACTCTACCAATTTGATTTTCATTAATATTAACAACTTCGTCTTGTAGGTCACATGTTTCTTCAACTTCTTCTACTTCTGCTTCAGCAAAATATTCTTCAGCTATTCCCCAGTAATAAGCATTGTTTAAATATCTAGCAGATTTATAATTTCTTCCATTTCTTACTACTAAAACAACTTTTCTTGTTTCTTTATCTATATGAATTTCTTCTCCGCATTTATTAATTATAATTGTATTTTCCATAATCAAATCCCTTTTCATTTATTATTTAATTCCCTTTCCATGATTTAATTATATAACATTTGAAAAGAAAATGCAATACTTTTTGGACAAATATTTAAAAGAAAATATAGAAATAATTCGACATATA
>OLQC01003024.1_pt1 | contig 10409 bp, 8 predicted proteins | sample 1672471 | NCBI WGS metagenome assembly OLQC01 (sample SAMEA3136689, study PRJEB25190) | human gut metagenome | biome: human gut; feature: human-associated habitat; material: faeces | place: Austria | collected 2013
AGGATTGGTACAAGTGGCGCGCCAAGCAGCGTCGCCAGAACAACGCTCAGAATAATAAGTGAGTCCATGGCGTTGTTCTGACGCTTCGCGGGCCTGAAACCCGCTCGTTTCGCCTACGGGAGGCCCAATGGGTCTCCCGTTTAACGGCTCGCCAGAACAGCGCCGGGGCCACAATCGTTCCGCTACGGGCATAAGCCTCCTTCTTCCATAGGGGAAGGGGGCTTTTACGTTCCCAGAAAGGCACGGTAGAGTCACACATTATGAGTATGAGTCGCAAGAACAACGAGTCCCTCAAACCATGGTCGCATCGTCAACGCCCATTCGTGCAGATGCTCATCACCCTGCTGGCCGGTGCGGCAAGCGCAGGCATCGGCACGCTTGCGCATCGCATGGGCGCATCCATGAACATTCCCTACGGTCTGGTGATCGCCTTCCTCATTCTCGTCATCTCCACCTGGTGCGCACGCTCGCGCATGGGTGCCGTCGGCATCGGTGCGCATCTGATCGCATCTTCCACCATGGCGTGGGGCATCGCCATCTGCGGCGTAAACGGCAGCGCTCTTACGCCGGTCGGTTTTTCTGGAGAAGTGCCGTTCTTCAGCCAAAACGTAGGCTACATATGGCTGTACGGGTTGGTCGTTGTGCAGGTCGTCATGCTGTTCCTGCCGCGATCATGGTTCACGATGCCGGCGCGCAAGGAGTACACGGTGGCCTCGCGGCATACGTCGCGGGCATAGCATGGGTGCCGTCGGAGCGCATGTGGAAGACGACCCGGCCAGGACGTCGCCGGAACCAAAACGGAACAATGCCGGCATGCCGGGCGGGCACACGCTACGGTGGTTCGTATGACGCATATGAAGCTGACCTATCTTGGGCCGGAAGGCACCTTTACCCATCAGGCGGCCATCGAAGCCGGGCGTTGCCTGAAAACGCAGTATGGCATCGACGAGCCGGAGCTCGTGGCCGCGCCGGACGTGACGAGCATCATGGCATCGGTGCAATCCGGCGAATCCTGGGGCGTGATCGCATGGGAGAACAACGTTGAAGGGTATGTGATGCCCAATCTTGACGCCCTGATCGACGCCCATGATGCCGCCGGTCTTGCCCGAGTCGGCATCAATGTTTCATTCGACGCCTTCGTCACGCCGGGAACATCGCAAATCGGCATCGACGGCGCTTCCGTCAGTGCCCATCCGCACGGGCTCGCGCAGTGCAAACGGTTCATCGAACGGCATCGTCTGCACCCCGCACAAGCTTCGTCGAATGCGGCCGCGTGCCGTGACCTCAAGCCGGGCAATGTGGCTCTCGGTCCGCATATCTGCGGCGATCTGTACGGGTTGGAAATCCTCGAGGAGCATGTGGAGGATTTCGATGGGGCGCATACCGATTTTCTCGTCATCGCACCGCGTGGTGACGTGCTGGACTACGTGGCCCGCACGCGCGAACGCGAATTCGAAACTGTGATCACCTTCATACCGCTTGCCACGGGACCTGGTGTGGTGGCCAATCTGCTTGATGTGCTACGTGATTGCGGATTGAACATGACCAGTCTCATCTCCCGGCCCATCAAAGGCCATGACGGCACATACAGCTTCATCATCACCTTGGATGCCGCGCCTTGGGAACCGCGATTCCGCCGTATGCTGGTGGAAGTGGCCGAGCATGGCGACTGGGCGAAAACCATCGCCGTCTACCCGCGCAGGGAGCGGCCGAATCCTCCGGTTGACTCGTGGATGCTGCCCGAAGGCGGTGTTCGGTTGGACTCCTCGGCTTCGACATCGGATTGGCAGACGGCACAGAACGCGAGAAGGGAATTGCTGTGTAGAGAGGGTCGGCATCATCGGACTGGGATTGATCGGCGGATCGCTGGCGCGCAGACTCAACGCCAACGGCGTGGAGGTGACGGCCTGGAATCACCGGCCGCACCCGTATGCTGCGGCACAAGCCGAAGGCATCCATTGTGTGAATACCCTGGCAGAGCTTGTCGCGTTCGAGCCGCAGGCGCTGGTGCTGTGCAACCCGCTGAAAGCCATGCCGCGGATTCTAGGCGAGCTTAAGCCTCTGCTGGACGAGCATCCGGGGATCACGCTCACCGATGTCGGCAGTGTCAAAGGCATGGTACTCAGCCAGGTCGAACAGGCCGGACTGGGGGAGTGCTATGTGGGCGCGCACCCCATGGCCGGCAACGAACTGTCTGGATGGGCGGCCGCCGATCCGCATCTGTACGACGGCGCATTATGGGCGATCACCGTCAGGCCGACCACGGCATACCGGCGTTTTCTCACCATCGCCGAGCTTATCGTCAACGACTGCGGCAACCGTTTGATCGTGCTGGACAGCGACACGCATGATCGTGCGGCCGGACTGATCAGCCATATGCCGCATGTGGTGGCCACTTCGCTGATCAACGAGCTGGTCGATAATCACGATCGCAATATCGCCGCGGCGCTCGCGGCTGGGTCGTGGCGTGATATGACGCGTGTGGCGCTCACCGACCCCAATCGTACCCGCGCCATGGTGGAGGAGGACCGGGTCAATGTCGAGCAGCTGTTGCGCAGCATGGCGTCGCGTCTGACTGCGGTGGCTGATGCGTTGCGTGACGGCGACGAGAGCGCGATGGGCGAGTTCTTCGCCGAAGGCCAGCCGTTTCGCGACTACAAGAGCGCCCGCGAATTCCCCGAAGGCGAACTGGCCATTCCCGAACAGGACTGGCAGCGGGCATTGCTGGAATCCGCATGCCGTGGCGAGGCCATCACCGGTTTCATTGATGCGCATCGGGTACGGTTCCGTATCCACGCGATGTGACGGCAGAGTCGCGGAACGTGTTCCGTCGCGAACACAAACCTGATGGGGCCGGCTCCCTGATAGTCAAGGAGCCGGCCCCATCAGGTATTGGTTGGATGCTATTTCTTCTCCCGCACCGCATGCGGCCGTTCGGGAACCGGTTTCAGACGGGCGATGGTGTCCGCCTCGATTCGGACGCGTTGCGCCGGGCGCGAACCATTGGCAGCGGCATCACGCATCAGATCGAGCGTATAACCGTTCCATGATTCCACATGCCCCACGTAATCGCGGAATTTGGTTCGACCATCCGTAGGGTCCACCCCCTCGATCACACGCACCACGATGCGTGCGCCGGTAGGGATTTCGCGAGGTAAAGCCATAGGGAGCCTCCTTACTCCGAAGCGACGGCGTCCAGCACGGGTGCCTTCAACGCACGGCGCGAGGGAGGCAGCGAGGCGAGAACGCCTATACCTATCGACAGTAGCAGGAACACGCCGAGTTGTCCCCAAGGAATCGCCAGCTGCTCCATGCCACTTGCCTTATAGGTCTGTTGGATCACCACGCCGGCAGCGGTTCCCACCACCAGGCCGATAACGGTGCCGAGGACGGAGATCAGCGCCGCCTCTATGGCCAGCATGCCACGGATCTTCGCCTTGGATGTGCCGATGGCGCGCAACAGGCCGATCTCACGTGTGCGTTCCGAAACGCTTAGGGCCAACGTGTTCACGATGCCGAAGATCGCGATGATGATCGACAATGCCAGCAGCGCGTATAGCACGATCAGCATCTGATCGACCAGCGAGCTCACCGTGGACTTGTATTCGTCGTGATCCTGCACCGTCAGCACATAGTAGGGCTTCGTCTGCTTGAGGATCTTGCCGCGCAGTCCGGCTACATCGGAGCCGTGCCGTGCGGTGACGAACACCATGATGGTGAACAGCGCCTCCTTGTTCGTCAGATTCTCCGCCTGTTCGTCGTTCATGAACACCGCCGTGCGATACACGGAATTGGAGATGATCGCGCCGATACGCCTGACGGCCTTGGTCGGCTCATCCTTGGTCTTGACCAGTGTGGCCGGGTCGACATTCTGCGCGTCGGCCACCGCCTGTTGGGCCTCATCGGCCTTGGCCTTGGCACCGGCCTGGTCGCCGGCGGCAAGCAGGGTCTGCGCTTCGGTCTGCAACGATTGCACCTTGGCCTGCACCTGCGCCTGATAATCGGTCTGGGCCTTCGCCGTGGCCTCCTGATCAACCACCACGCGTTTGCAGGTGACGGTGACCTTGTCGCCGATCTTCCAATCCCGATCTTCGGCGAGCTTTTCGCCTACGACCAGTTCGCCGCGGCGCAACGCCTTGTCGGCATTGCCCTGCGTGGCCACGGGATCCATCACGTCGGAGAACACGGTGGGCTGTTCGGCGAACGCCAAAGCCGTTTCGCCATCGAACTTGGCGTTCATCATCATGCGGCTCACCGACACGGATTTCACATCCTTGATGCCTTTGATGTCGTTGACGGCCTTATCGGGGATCTGCCCGTTGGTCGACGAGACGATGTAGTCGGTTTTCAAACCGCTGTCGATAATGCCGGCCACGGATGCGTTCACGGACGAGGCGACCACGCCAAGGCAACTGACGATGGCCACGCCCACGAATAGCGCGGCGGAGGTATTGGACGTGCGGCGCTTCTGGCGCGACAGGTTGCGCATCGCCAGACGGCCGGCAACAGGGAACAGCAGCGACGGAATCCAGCCGAGCACCACGCTCGCCGTTTCCACCAACGCGGGGCCGACCATGATCACGCCGATGACCACGCATGCCGCGCCGATGCCGAGCATCCAGCCGGTGCCGAGCGCATCGGCCAGCGCATTCACCGCGGCAACGGATGTCGGCTCCTTGCCATCTGCCGCGCCGATACGCCAGCACAGTATCCATGAGAGCGCGCCGATCAGCGTGATGATGCCGCCGGCGATGGCACGCGGGGCGACGGAAGGCTCCGGGTTGACGGTTTCGTTCATCGCCTGGATCGGCGGTGCCAACGCGGCTCTGCGAGCCGGCAGCACAGCGCCGATCACCGCTACCACGATGCCGACCACAAGTCCGACAAGCATATCGTTGGGGGTCGGTGTAACCGATCCCGTCATTGGTGTGCCCAGTTGCGCCAGCAGGGCCGCGATGCCTTTGACCATGCCCCAGCCGAGCGCGATGCCGGCGACCGACCCGACCAGACCCAGTATCAGCGCCTGGATGATCACCGTAAGGAATACCTGCCCGCTGGAAGCGCCGATCGATCGGAGCAGCGCGTATCCGCGCATGGATTCACGTACGATCATCGAGAAGGTGTTGGCGATGATGAACGATCCGACGAACAGTGCGATCACTGCGAAGATCAGAATCAACGGCTGGATGAATCCCAGCATCTCCTTGCTGCTTTTGGAGCTTTCGTCACGCATCTGGTCGCCGGTGATCGCATGGGCCTTGGATGAGCGGGGGAGCGCCTTATTGATGCGATCGGCGAGTTCCTGCTGCTGGGAGGCGGTAAGCGGCGAGCCGCTGTTGGCGGAGCCGTAGACGCCGATGTTCTGCGTCTGCCCGCTCTGGCCGCTGTTCTGCTCGTAGAGGTCCTTGACCACATTGCCGGGCACTGCGATGAGCAGGGCGCCGGCCTGCGAGGAATCGGTGGAGAACGATCCCACGATCTTCACGTCCTCCGGGCCGGAGGGGTAGACGAGCGTCGTGGTATCGCCGATGCCAAGCCCCGACTGTTCGAGCGCGAACGTGTGGAGGGCGATCTCATGCCGGTTCTTCGGCCAGTCGCCGTGTTCGAGATGCGCCGAACGCCATGCCTTGCCGTTGATGGCGACGGTGACGCCGGACATGCCGCTGGAAACCGCATTGCCGTCCTTGCCCACCAGCGTGAGTACGCCGCTGACGGACGTGTCGGCGGTGGCATCCTTTACGCCATTCACCTTGCTGATGGTGGTTGTCAGGGAGGTGTCGATCATGTTGTACGTTGCGGTGGAGGTGTCGGAATCCGAATCCATCGACGTGGTTTCGTCATCATGCTGTTCCTCGCTGCCGCGCACGTACACATCGTGGTCGGCGTTGGTCGCCATCATCTCGTCGACCTGATTGTTCAGCATTTCACGGAAACAGAACGATCCGACCACGAACGAGACACCAAGGGCGATGGCGATGATCGACAGAAGGAATCGTGAGAAATGGGCGCGTGCGTCGCGCAAACCTACGCGGATCATGCGGCGGCCCCGTTTCCGCCGATGCGGGCGTCGAAGAGCTCCGCCTTGGGAATGGACAGCTTGGGGGAGACCAGGGCCGGCACATCGACGTTACTGGTCGGTTCGATATTGGACTCGTGGGCATCGGCGTCATGCGTCTCGACCTGCGTTCCTGCGATCCGCGCATTCTCCCTGCCGTCCGCGCTCTTGGAATCCTCGGCGCCGTAATCCATGGCATCGGTATTCATGTCGTCGTCCGAGGCGAACACCTTCAGGATCTCCTGATAGGTGGGATGCCTGAGATCCTGCGTGATACGGCCATCCGCAAGCACCAGCACGCGATCCGCATACGAGGCGGCGCGCGGATCATGCGTCACCATCACAATGGTCTGCCCGTATTCGTGTACGGAATGCTTGAGAAAGCCCAACACCTCACGGCTGGTGCGCGAATCGAGATTGCCGGTCGGCTCGTCCGCGAAGATCACGCTCGGCCGGGCCATGATCGCGCGGGCACAGGCCACACGCTGCTGTTGACCGCCGGAAAGCTGGCTCGGACGGTGGGAAAGTCTTTGCTGCAGTCCGACCACACTCACCACCTTGTCGAACCATGCGCGGTCGATGGGTTTCTTCGCGATCTGCAACGGCAGCAGGATGTTCTCCTCGGCCGACAACGTCGGCACCAGATTGAACGACTGGAAGATGAACCCGATCTGCTCGCGGCGGAACCGGGTGAGTTGACGCTGGTTCATCGAGGAGACCTCAAGACCTTCGACCATGACCTTGCCCGAAGTCGGCTGGTCGAGGCCGGCCATGCAATGCATCAGCGTGGATTTGCCGGAACCGGACGGACCCATGATCGCGGTCATTTCACCACGGGCGAAATCGACGCTGAGATGGTCGAGCGCCCGGACCTGGGCGTCGTCGGCACCGTAGGTCTTGACCAGATCGATCGCGCTCGCCACTACGGCGTTGCCATCTGATTCATGCTGTTCGATATGTTGCCTGCCGTGTCTGGCCAAGATCCCTCGCTTTTCTCGGTCATCCCATGGTGACGAATGCCTTACCTATGTCAAGTCAAGTCTATACAAGGGGAAGTATTCGGGTAGTGTGGCGTGATATGGCCGATTGCACGTTCGAAAAGCATATCCGGGAATTCGAAACCTATTTGGGGGCGAACCGGGGGTTGAGCGGGAACACGTTGAAGTCCTACCGTACCGATGTGCTCGACTGCTTGACGTATCTGGAATCGCAGGGCATCGAAGCCCTCGACGAAATCACCATCGACGATTTGCGCGGTTGGATGGGCCAACGTTCCCCGTCCCACGCGCGCAGCAGCATGGCGCGAGGCGTGGTAGCGGTGCGATGCTTCTTCTCCTGGGGCTACGAGCATGGCATTATCCGCACGAATCCGGCTAGCGCGCTGAAGACGCCGAAGATCGCCGACACCCTGCCCACGGTGCTGTCCGAGGATCAGGCCGAGCGGCTTATGGACCGGGAGGACGAGACCGCGGCGCAAAGTTCCGACGACCCGAAGGCGTTGCGTGATGCGGCGATACTCGAGTTGCTTTATGCCACGGGCATTCGCGTCGCCGAGCTGGTGGGACTTGATATAGCCGATGTCGATTTCTCCAACCGTACCGTCAAGGTGACGGGCAAGGGTAATAAGCAGCGGGTGGTGCCGTTCGGCCTGCCGGCGGCGCATGCCGTGGAAGCATGGTTGAAGCATGGGCGGCCAAGCGTGCTGGAATCGTGTTCGGGCATGCAGCGTACGGATGGTGACGCTGATGACGCCATGCGGGCGCTGTTTCTCGGCATGCGCGGACGGAGACTGGATCAGCGCATGGCACGGCGCGTGGTGCATGACGCGGCGCGGAGGGCCGGTGTGCCGGATGTCGGCCCGCACGCTTTACGACACTCGGCTGCTACGCATCTGCTGGATGGGGGAGCGGATCTGCGTGAAGTGCAGGAGATGCTGGGGCATTCCTCGCTGAAGACGACACAGCGGTATACGCATGTGTCCATTGAACAGCTCGCCGCGCGGTATCGTCAGGCGTTTCCTCGCGCATAACGCGCATAAGCCATGTAAGAGTCGCAGGTTTTACGCTTATGGCGCAAACCTGCGGATGCTGCCGTGCGAAGTATGTGGACTTCGCACGGGAATGGCGGGCTTGCGCACGGCTGTCTGCGACGTGGGTCACAATGGTGAGCACATGTCAAAGGGGCTTGATGCCAGGCATCCGTGTGATGCCGCATCCGCCCCTTTGGTATTCACGGGTGCCGCTAAAGCGCCCCATCAAATAGGAGAAATATATGAAGAACAAGGCATTGACTGTCGCAGCTGTGGTGTGTGCCGCCGCGATGATGCTGAGTGGCTGCGGTTCCAGCAGCTCCAGCTCTGACAGCAATATCATCACTGCGTACAATTCCGAACCTCAGAAGAACCTGATCCCCAGCAACATCAATGAGACCGGCGGCGGCAAGCCGGCCGACCTGCTGTTCGCCCGTCTGGTGTCCTTCGACGCCAAGGGCAACCCGAGCAACGAGATCGCCGATTCCATCACTCCGAACGGCGACGCAACCCAGTACACCATCAAGCTGAAGGACTGGAAGTTCGCCAACGGCCAGACCGTGAAGGCCGAGAACTTCACCAAGGCATGGAGCTATGCCGCCAACGCCAAGAACGCCATGATCTGCTCCTCCTTCTTCAACACCATCGCCGGCTACGACGATCTGCAGAAGACCAGCGGCCTCAAGGGCACCGAGCAGCTTTCCGGCCTGAAGGTCGTCGACGACAAGACCTTCACCGTCACCCTGAGCCAGCCCGACTCCGTGTTCCCGCTGAAGGTGGGCTACACCGCGTTCGCCCCGCTGCCGGACTCCTTCTTCAAGTCCGCTCAGGCGGCCAAGGACTTCGGACAGAACCCGAAGGACGGCTGCACCGGTCCGTACGTGTTCGATCACTGGGACCACAACAAGGAAATCGGCATGCTCAAGAACGCGAGCTACACCGGTAACCGCAAGGTCCAGAACGATGGCGTGACCTTCAAGGTCTACACCTCCGACGTCGCCGCCTACTCCGATATTCAGGCCGGCAACCTCGACGTGATGGAATCCATTCCGGCGGCCCAGACCAAGACCTTTGAGAAGGATTCCAAGGTGCAGGCCTACAACAAGGCCGGCTCCACGATCCAGACCTTCACCATCCCCGCCAGCCTCGAGCACTTCCAGACCAACACCGAGGAAGGCCAGCTGCGTCGCCAAGCCATCTCCATGGCCATCGACCGTTCCGCCATCACCGACAAGGTGCTTTCCGGCACCGGCACCCCGACCCTTGACTTCACCTCCCCGATGACCCCGGGCTACTCCAAGAGCCTGAAGGGCAACGAGGTGCTCAAGTACAACAAGGCCAAGGCCAAGGAACTGTGGAAGAAGGCCGACGCCATCTCCAAGTTCACCGGCAAGCTCACCTTCTCCTACAACGCCGATGGCGGCCATGAGCCGATCTACAAGGCCGTCGTCAACTCCATCAACAACACGCTGGGCTCCGAAGTGGCCGCCACCAACCCGATGCCGACCTTCAACGAGTTCCGTGACGCCGTCACCAACCGCAAGATGACCGGTGCCTTCCGCACCGGCTGGCAGCCGGATTACCCGTCCGCCGAGAACTACCTGTTCCAGAGCTTCGATTCGAAGGCTGCGGACGGCAACGGCTCCAACGATGGCGATTACAAGAACCCCGAGTTCGACGCCATGCTCGACAAGGCCTACGCCACCACCGACGCCGATGCTGCCAACAAGCTGTACCAGCAGTCCGAGGAGCTTCTGCTCAAGGAGCTGCCGGCCTTCCCGCTCTACAATGAGAACGCCCGTGGTGTCGCTTCCAAGAACGTGAAGAGCGGTTTCGCCATGAACTGGCAGAACCTGCCGACCTACGAGAAGATGACCAAGAAGTGATCGTTTTTCTCTGATCGGGATGAAGGAGCGAAGGCCTGAAAGCCCTCGCTCCTTTTTCTTTATTCGTCGACCGTCTTTTCTGGTCATTTTCTGATCGTTTGCTGACCGCTTTCTGGACGTCTCGGGGCCAAGTCAGTGCATGGGGTAGACTGTCACAGTATTTAATGACCATGCATGAGATAGCCGCCTTATGGTCGAACGATGCCGGGCGGCGTGCGAATGGTCGTGGAACAAGGAGTTTCTATGGGCAAGTATCTTCTGCGCCGCGTGCTGCAGGTGATCCCCGTGGTTCTCGGCACGACGTTACTGGTATATGCCCTCGTCTTTGCCCTGCCCGGCGATCCCGTAAAGGCGATGTTCGGCGACAAACCCGTCAATCCGGCTGTTGCGGCTCAAATCCGAGCCGAATACAACCTGGACAAGCCGTTCATCGTCCAGT
>OLQC01003025.1_pt1 | contig 10406 bp, 10 predicted proteins | sample 1672471 | NCBI WGS metagenome assembly OLQC01 (sample SAMEA3136689, study PRJEB25190) | human gut metagenome | biome: human gut; feature: human-associated habitat; material: faeces | place: Austria | collected 2013
GAACAGCGAACGGTGCAGACCGGGGTCTTTCAGCAGGTCGCGGCCGATGACCTTGCCGGTGACGAGCTGATGGCCGATATGCTCGTTCGCGATAACCAGAAGGACCGGAAGAATGATAAGGATGGCGTTGATGTCAAACTTCGGGGTCTGGAAGTTCGGGATGGAGATAAAGCTGGTGTGCAGCGCATCCACAATAGTCTGGGGCTTGATGACTTTGGTAATGACACCCGCGATATAACCGCAGATGATCGCGATCAAGATCGGGATAGTCGAGAAGAAGCCGCGGAACAGCACGCTGCCGAATACCGCAACGGCCAGCGTTACGAGGAACGTGATGACCGTGCCTCTCGTTACGCCACTACCGATAATACAGCCGGTTTCAGCCGCCGAGCCTGCCAGCTCGAGGCCGATCAGCGCAACGACCGGGCCCATGGCTGCGGGCGGCAGAACGACATTGATCCAGTCCGTGCCGCACTTATAGATAATGAACGCGAGCACACAGCCGCACGCACCTACAACAACAAAGCCGCCGAGCGCGTACTGGTATCCCCAGTTTTTGATAACGATGGTCGCCGGAGCGATAAACGCGAACGACGAGCCGAGGTATGCGGGCGCCTTGCCCTTGGTGATGAGGATAAACAGCAGCGTGCCGATACCGTTCATGAACAGCACGATCGCCGGGTTCATCTTGAAGATGAACGGCACGAGCACGGATGCGCCGAACATCGCGAACATATGCTGGATGGACAGCGGCACGAGCAGGCGCGGCGGCACCTTTTCCTCTACCTGAATGATTCTGTTGCTTTGCATCGTTTTTTCATTCCCCCTAAAATATTTCTCTTTTACCAAAACCCGTCAGCGGAACAGATTTTTGATCTGCTCCATCCGGGCACATGTCATATTATACCCCATTTCATAGCCCCATTCCAGCTTTTTCACGTCTTTTTCAAAGCTGTTCAGCGATTTTTCGGGCTGAAGGAGCACGGTGTCCTGCGGTTTGTTCTCCGCAAGGCGGTGACAGAAGCAAACTGTCTCGTTGTAGTGCTTGGCACGCTCAAGCAGCACCTTGGGCATTGCCGGATATTTGCGCTTCAGCCACTTTGCGGTCAGCTCCACGCCGCGCGTCAGCGTCTTGCGGTAGCTTTCCGGCTGCGTGAGCACAATCAGATTGCGCTCGTTGCCGTCGTGCAGGCTGCGCAGAATCGGGATCGGGTCGGCCAGACCGCCGTCGTAATAGGTCTCGCCGTCCATCTGCACCGGCGGAAAGTAGATTGGGATGGCGCAGGTCGCTCGCAGCATCGTGCACGGACGATCCATGCGCATGCCGTCGAGGTATTCGGCCTTACCGGTCTTTGCATTGGTAACACCCACCAAATATTTACCCTGATATTTGTGAAATTCGTCCCAGTCAAACGGCACAAGCTGGTTCGGGATAGTATCGAACACGAAATCCGTACCGAAAATGGAGTGGTCGTGCAGCAGGTTGCGCGCGCCGAAATAGCGCTTGTCGCCACGATACTGCCGCAGTATGTTAATGTTGCGCTCGCGCTGCCGCGAGAGATACGACGCCGCATAGGTGATGCCGGCGGAAACGCCGATGACGTAATCGAACATGATGTCATTATCGAGCAGCGCGTCCATCACGCCGCAGGAGAATACCGGGCGGAAGGTTCCGCCTTCTAAGACTAAACCGGGCATAATTAACCTGCCTTTCTTACTATTTTTCTGAAATCGAGAGAGTTTTCGTATTTTTCGGCACACGCTGTCTGGTGCAGTGAAAATCCACGCTATTTTACAAAAAGACAGACCAACAATCGAAATCATCGGTCTGTCTTTCTGACTCTCAGCGGAAAACCGCCGAGTAAAATGCTATTGAATTAGCCGATCATCTTTGCGGTGCTTACCTTGATGCCGGGGCCCATGGTAGAAGCAACAACGCAGGAACGAACGTACTGACCCTTTGCAGCAGCCGGCTTAGCCTTGATGATAGCACCCATCAGAGCGTCGAAGTTGTCCTGCAGCTTCTCAGCGCCGAAGGAAGCCTTGCCGATCGGGCAGTGGATGATGTTGGTCTTGTCGAGACGGTACTCGATCTTACCAGCCTTGGACTCCTGAACAGCCTTGGTAACGTCCATAGATACGGTACCAGCCTTCGGGTTCGGCATCAGGCCCTTCGGTCCAAGGATACGGCCCAGACGTCCTACAACGCCCATCATGTCAGGAGTTGCAACTACAACATCGAAATCCAGCCAGCCTTCGTTCTGGATCTTGGGGATCAGCTCATCGCCGCCAACAAAGTCAGCGCCTGCTGCCTGAGCCTCATCGAGCTTAGCGCCCTTAGCGAATACCAGAACCTTAACGGTTTTACCAGTTCCGTTGGGCAGTACAACTGCACCACGGATCTGCTGGTCAGCGTGACGTCCGTCACAACCGGTTCTGATGTGAGCCTCGATGGTCTCGTCAAATTTTGCAACTGCTACTTTTTTCACTAAAGCAACTGCTTCGTCGGTATCGTAAAGGGTTGCGCGGTCGATCGCCTTAGCAGCCTCTACGTATTTCTTTCCTCTGTTCATACTAAATTACCTCCTGGTGGTGTTTGCGGGAATATCCCTCCCACGTTTTTTCGTTTTCGTTTACGGAACTGCAGGCTCATTGTGAAGCCTGGATAAAATGTCTTAGTCTTCTACAACGATACCCATAGAGCGAGCTGTACCAGCGATCATGCTCATAGCTGCTTCTACAGATGCTGCGTTCAGATCCGGCATTTTCATTTCAGCGATCTCTCTTACTTTATCTTTAGAGATTGTAGCAACTTTGGTCTTGTTCGGAACACCTGAACCAGATTTGATGTTGCATGCTTTTTTCAGCAGTACTGCTGCCGGCGGAGTCTTTGTTACGAAGCTGAAGCTTCTGTCTGCGTATACTGTGATAACAACAGGGATGATCAGATCACCTTTATCTGCTGTTCTTGCGTTGAACTCCTTTGTAAACTGAACGATGTTAACACCATGCTGACCAAGTGCCGGACCAACTGGTGGAGCCGGTGTTGCCTTTCCAGCAGGAATCTGTAATTTAATATAACCTGTTACTTTTTTTGCCATCTTAGGCACCTCCTATGTGGTATTGTCGGGGGTTTCCCTCCCACTTGCTTCGGTTTCCGATTGTTCCGAAGCGGTTCTCTGTTACTTACAACATTGCGGCATCGGCCACAGCCGGTGACGCATACCAAAAATATTACATTTTTTTGATTTCTGTGAAACCGATCTCTACCGGAGTCTCACGTCCGAACAGTTCGACATTGATTGTCACGATCTGTTTACTTGGATTAATGGACTGAATAACGCCTACGGTATCTTTCCATACACCTGCGGTGATGGTAACCGTATCGCCTTCTTCGAAATCAATCTCAAGTTCTGCAGGTTTGATTCCGAGCGGTGCCATTTCCTCCTCTGTAAGCGGAACTGGCTTGGATCCAGGTCCAACAAAGCCGGTAACACCTCTGGTATTTCTTACGACATACCAGGTATCATCATTCATGATCATGTTCAGCAGAACATAGCCCGGAAACAGCTTTTTCAGAACCTGCTTCTTGGCACCGTTCTTCACTTCCACAACTTCCTGCATCGGAACTCGAACCTCAAGGATCTGATCCTCCAGGTGACGGTTTTCAATTGTTTTTTCAATGTTGGCCTTTACCTTGTTCTCATACCCTGAATAAGTATGAACTACATACCAGTTTGCATCTGACATATTATCACCCTGTCCTTATTTTACTAAGAAATCAACACCGTACTGTACGATCATATCAATGATGGTGATCAGAACGCCCAGTACTACCGAAACGCTAAGGACTGCTGCCGTCTGCTTGCCGATGGATTTCTGATCCGGCCAGATAATTTTGCGGAACTCAGCTTTCAGGCCGTCGAACCAGCTTTTTTTAGGAGCTTTTTCTTTCTTTTCCTTTTCGCTCATATAATCACTTATCCTTTCGCACCCGGCTTATTTGGTTTCCTTGTGATTCGTGTGTTTCTTGCAGAATCTGCAATACTTCTTGGTTTCCATTCTCTCAGGATGAGTTTTCTTATCCTTTGTCATGTTGTAATTACGCTGTTTGCATTCTGTACATGCCAATGTAATTCTTGTGCGCAAAACTTCCACCTCGCTCTCTTTGTTTTTTGCTCACAGCCTTTATGGGCTGATGAATTTTAGGCATAAAAAAAAGACCTACTTCCATTCGCCAGATCAGTCTATCATGACATTGAAAAGAAGTCAAGTCTTTCTTGTGTTTCTGACACTTTTTTTCTTGTGTTTCTGACACTTTTTTTGCCAAATACCTGACATACGGCAAGTATCAGAAAAGAACGGGAAATACTTCCGCATTCCCACAGCCTGACTTCCATTTTTCAAGCACAGCCTGATAAACTTCTGCCTCTGCCGCATGCATCCGGCAGAGATATTCCGGACATCCTTTTTCTTCTCCACATTCAGCAGCGATCATCGCAATGCAGGGATGACAGATTTTTTTGTTTGCACAATGTATACACGCCGGAGAACAGCATACTTTTTCTGTCTGTGCAACCAGTTCTTTCCAGGCTTCTGCAAAAGAACGCTCTTTTAAAGATGTTTTTGCCGAAGCGTACATGCCGCAGTTGACCAGATTGCCCTGCCAGTCCACCCAGAAAGAACAGTGTCCGGCCCGGCAGTGCATGGTCATCACATTTTCATCCGTCATCTTTTTGTCTTCACATCTTCTTTCTTCGTCAGAATTTTCCCGAAACCGTTCCTCGCCTTTTTGGAATCTGCCAAACCGCTCAGCCTGCCGCCAAAACCAATCCCCTTCTCCGGTCAGAAAATCGGTCTTTACTCTGGCAAGTGCGGCCTCTTCCGGGGAGAGGCGTTCATTTTGTCCGACCATTGCTGCGTTTCGGCGGATCGGCGGAAACATATAGGTTGCCGCCTGGATCGGTATCTGACACTCTTTTGCATAAGAAATCATACTCTCCAGATCCTGTACATTCTGCGGTGTAATGCTGGCGTTCAATTTGATCGGCACCCCATACTGTTTCAGCCATCGGACGGCATTTTTCACTTTCAGAAAGGATTCGCCGTTTCCGCAGAGCTTCTGATAAGTCTCTTCACTCGCCCCGTAAAGTGTGATGTTGATCCTGGTCGGTGTGTGCCTGCCAAGCCACCTGGCCATGTTCTGATCGATCCGGGATGCATTGGAATTGATGCTGACCTGCATTCCAAGATCCTGCATTCCGGCAAAGACTTCCTGAAAATCTTCGTACAGAAACGGCTCCCCGCCCGTCAGAAGCGGAAACAGCAAACCACATTTTGCGGCATCTTCTGCAATCTCAAGCCACCTCTTTCCATCCATCAGTCCGCCTGCTTTCTCCACTTCTGCCCTGCTTTTACGGACATAACACATTTTGCAGGCAAAATTACAGATCGGGAGCAGTTCAAATGCCCCGGTCAGTGGGATTCTCTCCGCTCCCGCTTTTGCCCATAAACGCCTGCTGATTGTTCCCTGCATATTTTTTCTTCCCCTTCCTGTTTAAGCATACGTTATGTATTTCTTGTGACACTCTTCCGTATACCTTACTTCTGTACTCGCTTCACATTTTGCATGTCTGAATAAATTTCATTTTATCTTTTCCTACAGATATCGTCCATCTTCAGAATTTTTTCCAGACACGCAACTGCCTGCTCATCCATCGTTGCAGTCAGCTGGTAGACTGGCATTTCTTTCAGCAACAAAAACAGATTCTCTGCCGCCTGGTTTCTGGCATTTTCACTCCACCAGTCGATTACAAGCTGCGGCATCAGCTGTGCCATCGCTTTCCCTGCCCGCAGTCTTTCGATGCTGCTCTTTCCATTCTGCGACTGTTTTACCAGAACGATGCATCCCGCCACATGCACTTCCCCGCTTCGCACCGGCTGTGATCCATCCATCGGATAGCCGTAGCTGTGCCAGTTTCCGTCCTGTTTTCGCAGAAGTGTCCGGTCATTGCAGATGATCCTGGCATTTCTGAACCTCTCCCAGAGTTTTGCCTGCGTGCTCTTTCCCGCCCCGGATGGTCCGGCAAATAAAATCCCGGTTTCCTGATATGTAATCTGTGCCGCGTGAAAAAACAGTACAAGAAACTGTTGAAGGATGGCCCGCATCGGAAAATAACGCAGGATTTCACCAAGACTTTTCGGTGCAACCGGAAGCAGCCGTTCCTGTATCCTGCACGAAACATGTGAAAAAGCATCGTCGTATTCCACGCAGGAAATTGCTCCCTTTTCTCCCTCCCACACAATACAGTAATTTTTCTCTTCCCTGCGATAGTAAGTCTGGATCAGATCTTCTCCAAGCTTTACCGCAGAACGAAGCGGCGGCTTTACCCACTTCCAGGAAACCGCCGCCAGAATATCTGTCTCTTTCCATTTTTCATCCTGCCCGGATATACCGGATCTTTCCCGGATTATAAATGGAAGGAACACATCTTCGATCTGAATTTCTTTTTCACAGTCCAGACAGATTTTCACGCCGCCAAGGCATAACATGATGTGCATCCCCGGTACCTCGCTTTTTCTGTTTCTCTTTGTGTTCAGGATGTCCAGTAACCGCCGCCTGCTGTCGTGTAACAGTCGCACGTATCCTCCGAATAAAACTGTACATTGTGCACACTTCTTGCAGCACTGTATGTCTCAAACGGATCGATGTAATCGCTGCACTGGCTGTATCCGTTCATTTGCGGACCGTTGTGGACGACCGTTTCACAGTTGCTGGCGATCGAAGCATCCAGCTGATAGCGTTCCACTTCTGCTTTTGGAGTTTCATACGTTTTCTTCATATCCATTCCCCTTCCCGTATGTCTGTTTCTTTATGATCGTAAACTCGGCATTTCCGGTTACTTTGATATTGGTTGCGGAAACCAGTCCCTCTTCGGCTTTGATCTCAAATGTAGCTATCGTGCTTCCGTCTTTTTCACTGATATCCGCACATTTTGAAATTTCATAATAACAGTCTGCTGCATTTTTAAGTTCCAGGATCTGTCCGTTGACTGAGACTTTTGCATTTCCGAACGGAGCTTTTACTCCAAGATAAAGTTTGTTCGTATTTGGATCCCAGTCTTTTAAAGAGAAGGTTACGCTCTGATCTTCATCAAGATAAACCTCTTCTTTCGGCCCGTTGCTCTTATATTCGGAAGCTTTTTTGATCTCACCGTTTGAATCGGTAAATACCACAAATGTTTTTCCATCCCACTGGATCTCGCCGTTCTCATCAACCTCCGTATAATCGGAGAGAAGTTTCTGACGCAGTGTAACTGCCGTCATATTTGCTTCACCATCCTGGTTGTAGGCCTGTGCTGCAATATCCGCATGTTCATCCGTCTCATCAAGCGGCTGCATCACACGGATCCCATCCAGCCAGAAATCTGAGCCAAAACGATTTCCCGCCTTTGCAACAGACACTTCTACATTATATGTGCCATATTCGGAAGTATTCCAGGTAAATACCGGAATATTGTATAAAGTGATCTTGTTTTCACTCTGATAAATGGTGTTGCGGTATCCATGATAGATTTCTCTGCCTTTTGCATCTCTGATTACGATCCGCAGATAGCCGCTGTTATTGGATGTCCTTGCAAAGAAAGAAGTTCCCTTTCCGGTAAAGGTGTAAGTAAATTTTGCTGCACCTTTTTCTGTGCTTACATAACAGCTGGAACCGTTGCTGTCTTCGCTGTCACTTAAATAAGCAACATCTGAACCATACGGACTGTCACCGGCATCCCCGACTACGCCCGGTTCCTGGTAATCCTCCTGAGGTGTTCCCTCCTGTTCCCAGCTTCCGTTCGGATATTCTGCCATTTCGAAATCTTCTTCATAATACATGTCGGTCGCCGGAATGATATAAACCTTTGCCTGTGCCTCCTGATCATCTACACCGTTTGTACTCTTTACTTTTGCAGTATAATTTAAAACTTCTACGCCGGTCAGCTGTTTTGTCAGCGTGTAATGGATTTTTCCGTCTTTTACTTCGGCCGTTCCATATTTCAGAGAATTGCTGTCGATTTCAACCAGTTCTTTGCTGCCTCCGACTGCCAGATCATTTACCAGAGGATCAATTTCAACCGGAAGTCCGTAGTCCAGAACAATATAATCGTCATTTGCCTCAAAAGATGCTGTTTCTTTGTGCAGCATTTCATTTTCACAGGTGAACGATACCTGATCTGCTTTGTCTGCTTCACCTTTTGCAGTCACGCTCATACTCGTTCCGGCACTGTCCGAATCCACGACATGGAAACCACCGGCTGCTTCCGCCTGATAACTCCATTTCGGAGCGATCCAGCTCGCTCCGTTGTCCGCCTCGGTAATATAATAGGTTTTGCCGTCATCTTCATCCATCGTTCCGATGAATTTCGCAGTCTGACCATTTTTCAGTGCAAACCTTCCGTCCGTTCCGGTCATTCTCGTATCTACATACTGATTGTTGATGTCATAGAGATTGTAAGTTGCATCTGACACTGCTTCGTCGTCACGGTAGAGCGTAAAATAAAAATCTCGCTGACTGATCTGTGCTAAAATACTGTCATCCAGTTTTATTCCTTTACTGTCTGTTGTTTTGACTGTTTTATGCACCGAAACGGTATCTTTCATTGGCAGATTGAATTTGATTTTACAGTTGGAAGCTCCTTCTCCACGTTCCAGATAATAGACGGTCAGCGTATGCTGATCGGTCGCTGCAAATGTTTTTAACGTGGTATCAAAAATACCCGCACCTTCAGAATCCCGGAACACTTTTTTTGAGATCTTTCCGGCTGTTGATCTTCCTCCTTTAATAAACATTCCGCTTGTCTGACCGGAACTGGTCGCGGAAATTTCTGTTTTATTCTGTGCAAAATTAATCGTTCCGTTGACCGAATCGTGGATGCCTCCGATATCCAGAACAAGTTTTCCGTCAATAAATACCCACACATCATCATCACCGGCAAACTCAAACTTGATATCTTCGTCTGAAGTGCTGGAAATTTTGCCATCTGCCGTCATGGAAAACGGAATCGTTGCGATCATTCCAAAATGATAATCCGGCGTCCTCACACTCGTTCCGCTGTTGAACGGATAAAAGCCCTTTCTGTTATCTGTCTTATTCGTCTGTGCCGTATCATTCCAGGTCAGATTCGTTTCACTTGCTGCTGTTCCAGAAAAATACGCTGAATCCTGACTTGCATCAAATGTATAATATCCATTTTCATATACAAACGGCAGTCCGACATTCGTGTAAACTTCTTTTGTTTTTGTGTCACCGGAATCAAAAATGCCGCCGTCCGGAACCGTAAAATGAATGTTTCCATTCTGCATGTCAGAACCCACCAGGCCGCTGTAAACATAACCCTTCTGACTGGTCTGCGTGGATGAGATCGTATTATTTGTCGTCAGCAGACCGGTCCAGGTATTCCAGGTGGCATAGCTGCTGCCGGGAGCACCATTCGAAAAATAGATACCCCGAAGAACTCTGCTGTTCGGATTTTCTGCCTTGTCTTCCTGATAAACTGCCTGATTGATCGTCTCCTGATCATAATCATAAAGCGTTACCGGAAAATAACGGATCTCTTTTTGTGATGCCGCCTGCGAAATTGCTTGGGATACCGCTTTTGGCACACTGTCAAAACTTCGAAATGCTGCCTCCGCCTCAGATGGCATGGCGGTGACCGTAACTGCGGTTGCCAGCGTTACCGCCAGAATACGTGATACTCTTTTTCTCATAATTTTCCTCCTTTTTCTCAAAACATTTTTATTTCCCATAAAAAAGAGCAGAGATCCGTGCCTCTTTCGCACATTTCTCTGCTCTCGTTTTCACGATCGTTGCTTTATTTTTATATTTCTCACCTGTATTTTATAAAGATGCCACACGGATTGTTCCGCACTTCACACGCTTTTATTCTTACTGTACTGCTTTGAATGCTTCGTCCAGATCCTGGATGATGTCATCAATGTTCTCTGTACCGATGGACAGACGGATTGTGTTTGGTTTGATCCCCTGATCCAGAAGTTCTTCCTCTGTGCACTGGCTGTGTGTGGTGGTTGCCGGATGGATAACCAGAGATTTTACGTCTGCTACGTTTGCCAGCAGGGAAAACAGCTCCAGATTGTCGATGAAATCTTTTGCTTTCTGTGCGTCACCTTTGATCTCAAAGGTAAAGATAGAGCCGCCGCCGTTCGGGAAATATTTTGCATACAGCTCTTTCTGTTTCGGATCATCCGAAACAGACGGATGATGTACTTCTTCTACCTGCGGATGATTCTTCAGGTACTGTACGACTTTCAGTGCGTTCTCTACATGACGCTCTACTCTCAAAGACAGTGTTTCCAGTCCCTGCAGGAAAATGAATGAGTGGAATGGAGAGATGGTTGCA
>OLQC01003026.1_pt1 | contig 10404 bp, 9 predicted proteins | sample 1672471 | NCBI WGS metagenome assembly OLQC01 (sample SAMEA3136689, study PRJEB25190) | human gut metagenome | biome: human gut; feature: human-associated habitat; material: faeces | place: Austria | collected 2013
GGGGGTCGTGCCGGTCTCACCGTTCGTCTCGCGCTCGGCCATCGCGGCCTCTACGAGCCGGAGCGTCTCTTCCGCGCTCTCTCCGGCGCGCCTGTCCTCGGCGCGGTTATGGGAAAACAGGAGCAGTGCGGCGATCACCAGCACTGCTCCCGCTGTCAATAAGACGATCCCGATTTTTTCAGGCTTCGTCATGCTTCTTTTTCTTCGTGAGCACAAAAACACCGCCCGCGATCAGCAGCACACCCAGCGCGCCGAACACGGCGACGGGCCAGTTGAGCTGACCGGTGGGGATGAGGGGCTTTTCGTTGTTGAAGCCCTCAACCGTGAACACCCAGTCCACTTCGCCGACACGGTAGGCGTACTCGTTGCCGAGCCCGGCGGGAACCGTGAGCACCGCTTCGAGCTTCGCGCTCTTGCCCTTGGCAAAGGTGCCGAGAAGGACGTTATCGGTGAGCTGCGCGGTCTGGTCCGGGGAAGCGGAGAAGATGCTCTGCTTCGTGCCGTCCGCGTTCACGAGATAGACCTCCATCGTGAGCTTGGAGAGGAAGTCCGTCATGGTGACGACGGTTTCGTCGCGCATTCCCTCGATGTTGGCCTGATCGTGGCCGTCCTCGTTCTCGAAGGGCTCGCTGTAGGTGAGCGGGTTGCCCTCTTCGTCGTGGGCCTCGGCGCGGATGTAGAGCTTCACATAGTCAAAGCCGCTGACGTTGTTTTTGATCGTGATGTTCTCGGTCAGCTCGTCGCCGGGCATGACGTTTTTGAAGTTGCCAAAAAGGTCGGTATCCGTGTAGCCGCTGCCGGTGGTCTCGATCACGAGACCGTTGGTACCCTGACGGCTCACCACGGCGTCGGCGGCGAGAGCCGGGACGGTCAGCGCCGCAAGCGCGGCGATGACCATCACGAGGGAGAGGAGCTTCTTCATCGATTTTTTCATGTCGTTACTCCCTCCTTAGTTACTGCTGGACGGCGTTACGCCCCATGCTTCCGTGACGGCGTTCGCCGGGGTGCTCTGAATCGTGCTCGCCAGAATTTCAACATTGAGGACGTATTCCGGGTTATCCGGATGCGTCACCGTGCAGGTGAGAAGGCTTCCGAGCGTGGAGCTTTCCGGCTCAACGGGCGTCGGGTAATAGAAGTAATCGTCGATCTTCTTCCATTTGCCGTCCGGGTTCTCCGTCAGTTTGTAGGAGTAGCCATCGGGGACAGAGGGAACGATGTTTCCGCTCATATCGCGCCATGTTACAACATAGGCAGCGCGGATATAGGCGGCGGTGTTGCCGGTGTTTTTGACCTGCACGTTGCTCTTCGTGGTCCCGGTTAAATCTTCGGTGATTTCGGTGGAGAGCTTGGCGTAAGAGAACTTGTTTTCCACCGGTTCTGTTTGGGTCACCAGAAAGGCGACGGTAGAGCCGACCACCGCGCCGATCAGCATGACGACCGCGATGAACAGGATGGCCAGCTTGTTCATGCGGATTCTCGGTTTGTTGTTCGCTTTCGCGTGGGATCCATTATACATGATTGCCGCCTCCTTTCTCAGTTACCGGAATCTGTTTCGATGACCGTTCCGAACACGTTCTTGCAGTACGCGTTTCCGTCGAGCCACTTGTTGTTGGTACGCTTGTTCACATAGGTGACGCTGTTCGTCTGTCCGGGCTGCAGCGGGATCGTCCGCACTGCGCCGCCGTCAGGCGTATAGCGCCAGCTCCATGCCGTGTCCTCTGTGACGGTGTAATCGCCGATCTTCAATCCCTTGAGCACAACGGTGCCGTTGCCCTGAATGACGATCTTCTTGCTGAAGCCTTCCGGGCCGGTCACGGTGAAGATGAAGCTCTGCTTTCCGTCGATTTCATTATAGCCCTGCTTGGTGATTGACAGGTCGGCAACGTCATACTCAAACTTGGCGTAGTATGTCGCGGCCTCGTAGCCCATGGCGGGGGTCTCTTCCGTGCCGTAGTTCTTGGTCTTGCCCGGCGTCAGCTTGTTGTCAGCGCTGACCCAGCTTGCTTCCACTTTTCCCGTTTCGGTGCACGCTTCATCCTTGAACCAGCCGACGAACTTGAATCCGGCGTTCGCGGTAGGCGTGGAGCCTCCCGGCGTGCCAGTGCGTACATTGAGCGAGTTGTCCTGATAGCTGCTCAGCGTGCCGCAGCCCTGCGGGCCGGAGACAAGGTACTTAATGTCAACGGTCTGCTCGGTGTAGTAGAACACCTTGACATTTTTGTTTGCCACGTCCGCCGGGTCTTCGATGGCGATGTTGATCGACTGATTTGCGTCGCTGACAAGCGTATAGCCGGGAATGTCCTTAGCCGTCTGCGACACACGCGCCTGATAACGGGCATTGCCGGATTCCGCGTCTACAAGTTCTTTATCCGTTCCATACTCGAGGAAGCGGAACGCATAGGGATACTCGATGCGGTCATAGTAGAGATTCAGCAGAAGTCCATCACCGGTAAGCGTGCCGCTCGGATTGCTCTTGCCCGCGTTATAGGCAAATCCGGCAATCGTCAGCGGATTTTCCTTGACTTCCGTACCAATCAGAGTGTTGATGTCTGTGCTGCTCTGATATTCGGTATAACCGTCATTGTTGAGGTTCTGTACCCAGTGGATAATCTGAACAGGCGCATGGAGCGTGTCCTTTGCATACCAGAAAATCAGCACATTCTTTTCCGTATTCGCAGAGAGAACAAGCTGCTTCTGGTAAGCGTCCGGCATATAGCCAGCCACACGCTTGAAGTTTTCCGTCACTACCGCTTTATCCGTAGTTACGGTCTTATCAGCCGCCGCATTGCCGTCTGCGTCGACAACAGGTTCACGGGTCTCAACATCCAGATACCGGACGGTGTAGGAAATGCTATCGAGCTTTACATACTCGAACTTGTACTCATTGCCGCCGTTAATGTTCAGTTCAATATAAGCGGCGGGAACGGTGGGATAATACTTGGTCTTATAGCCTTCATTCAGCAGGTCACCGGTTTTCGCAACGAAAGTCTTGGTAGAACCGGCAAGCGCGCTGCCGGTCGTGGCGGGCGCGATTTCGGTTTCCGTATCCTTCAGTACATACCGGATTTTGTATTCTACCGTCGTGTTCGATCTCCATTTGGCATAGAGATTCAGATCACGGTTGACCGGCATGGAGAAGTCAAAGGCTTTTTCTTTGCCCGCATCATCCTTATAGAACCAGCCGACAAAATCGTACTGGCCATTTATCGGCGTTGTCGGCGGATCCTTTACAGATGTGCCGTGGCTGACTTTGTCCCAAGTATTCAGCGGGGATTCCGGCGCATCCTTCAAGGCAATTTCCGTCAAGTATGTCTTTACCGTATGGAATCTTGGCGTCCACTTGGCATAAAGGATAACGTTGGAGGCGGGCATGGTCATGGTGTCCAAATCTGCCTCGGAGCCGTCGAAGCACCCCGCGGTCGTATACCATCCGGCGAAGTCGTAAGCGTTCGCTTCAAGATCGGAGGGATACGGCGGTATAAAATCATATCCTTTCAGGGGGGCTTCATATTTTACGGTCTGCGTTTTATCCGTGAGCTCCTCTGTACGGTTGAAGAAGGTCAGTTCGTAGCTGTTGCGGGTATAGTAGAATTTCGCGCCATTGAAGCTATCGCCGACCTTTGTGCTTCTTTCCGCATTGAACGTGAAGCCCTTGATTTCAATAAACTCTTCTTTTGTAACTGTATATCCAGAACCTGTGGATTTGTTCTCATAGAAAAGCTCGTCTTTTCCGTCCAGTCCTTCAACGTAGTAATAGGCTGTAGATGTCCCGCTACCCTTTGTGTACGCATAATACGTCCGATCCATCGCAGGCATGACATCCAGATAAGAAGTCCATGGAGCGCTGGCGTTCTTATTTTCACTCCAGTTGGAAGTACTGGCATCGTCGCATTTCTGCTTGAAACGCGCCTGAATATTGGCTCCCCATTTTGCTTTGATTATGCCGTAATCATCGCTGTTGCTTCTTGCTTTTCTAAAGTGCAGCGTAAATTCAACGCGGTCATAGTACACGTTCATAACGGATGTGCCATCCGCCGCAACCGTGATCTCGTCTGATCTAACCATTTTCCACAGCTCGGGATTATCCATAAAGCTTGTGTTGTAGTAGCAAGCGGAGGTATGGTGGTGCTCCGTTTTGCCGCAGGTATAGCAGGATTCGGAGTGGGTATGGGTGCAAACGTCTGTCTTTCCTTCGTAGACGTAGTAGGTGTCGTTGCCGTGGGTCACACTCTTTCCGGTATTGGTTTTCCAGCTATTATACTGGCTCTCGGTTATTTCGTAGTAATTTCCGCCAAAATAGAGGAAATAGAAGTACTCATATTCTATCCCCCACCCTATATATCCATTTTTATACTGGCAAACAGAGCCATCTTTCAGATGCTGTTTCAGGTCAACTTTTTTGCACGAGCTATTATTACACCGGTTCTCAAAATGGGTACGTGCATCATTGTCGCCGTATCCGCTATTGGGATCAACCGGATCGCTTGTGATTCCATAGCAGGCAATCGTTCGTGTATGCGTTCCGGTATGTGCACAGTTTGTCCCGCAGCTGCTGTCGTGCGTATGCTCTTCTTTACCGCAAATCAACTGACCCTGAAGATTATCCAGCTTCAGCGTTTCGCCGGGCTTTGCTGTGATCTCGGCGTTCTTGTAGAAGCTGTAGCCCTCATCATCCGGGTTCTCTCCCCAGACAACAACGGTGACCTTCGCAGAATCGCCAATCGTCCACATAGCTTTATAGCTGGTTCCCTTGAACGGCATGGTCTTTTCAGGATCAACTGTGGTTACGCCATCCTGCGTCCAACCGGCAAAGGTGTAACCCGTTTTCTCGGGGGTTCCAATGTTTCCGATCGCAGCACCATAACGGGCATAGATCGGCTCCACGCCGTAGCCGCCGTCGAGGTCGAAGTTCATCAGGAAGTACTCACGGTCATAATAGACATCAACGACCGTGCTGCCGTCCGGGGCTATCTCCGAGGTTGCATCATACAGCAGCGGGATAAAGCCTTTATATGTATTTGCCTCTTCGAGCGTGTTGCCAACCTGTGCGCCCGTAAGTCCGGGGTGATGCACCGTTTTATCCAGCGTGTAGCCGTCGTTATCCGCATTTTGCAGATTGTGATTGACATTAAAGCCTACATCCGACGGATAATAAATAACCGTTTTGGATTCATCTTTGGAAATATCCGTATAATCCAGCGTTACAGTCGCTTCATCCGGATAATAGCCGAGAACAACCGGGCTGTTGACGGTCTGAATAAAGGTGCTTCCTTCCGCAGCCGTTGCCGACCACTGAGGAGCTACCTGTGTTCCGTCCTTTAAGACATAGTTGATGGTAATGGTATACGTCGGCAGCACTCTGTCGTCGACCTCGTCCGCGGGAATCTCGTCGCTCAGGAGGTTGATGCTGTTCTCGGTGACGGCGTCAGCCGCGGGAGCGGCGGCGACGGTCTGCGGGGGGATGATGGTGGGCTCGCCTACCGGCTCGGCCTCGGAGATGACGGTGGGGGCCTTCGGAGCCTGCGCCGGAGCGGCGACGGGCGTTTCGTCCGTGATCTGCACCGTGACGGTGTTCGTGTACTTCACTACCTCGCCCGCGGTGAGACGGCAGCGGAGATTCGCCGCGCCGCCGTACAGCAGGTTCGCCACGAGCGCGTAGCTGACGTCCAGCGTCACGCCGTTCGCGCCGGAGATGTTCGCCCACACGTCGCCGCCGACCTGGATCTGCCACTGGTAGACGCCGGAGCCGGTGGAGGCGACCGCGGTGAGCGCGAGCTTATTATTCTTTGCAAGCTCGACCGTATGCGCAACAAGCCCGTCAGAGCCGTAGACAAGGAAATCCTCGTCGGCAGCGGCGGGGGTGATGAGGGCGGCGGTCACGAGGCCGAAGGAAAGAGCGCAGCAGAGAAACAGCGCTAACAGCTTCTTTTTCATTTCACGACCTCCTTAAGGATTTTCCGGCACCTGCGTCGGCTCCGGCACCTGCGTCGGCTCCGGCACCTGCGTCGGCTCCGGCGGAGCAATGCTCGGCCAGCCGGCGGCGGAGAACACGTCCGTGCCGTTGTTGTCCGCCTGCACCGCGCCCACATTCACTTCCACATACGCCGTGGAGTTCTGGTACTCGTTGCCCATCTCCGGGGCAAACGTTACCGTGGTGAAGAGCGGGACGGTCGTCTCGCCGGGGGCGAGAGCGCGGTTATAATAATAATAGTAGTACCCGTCCAGATACGTCCAGTCCGTTTCGTTGAAGTCGAGCGAGACGTACTCGGGGGGCAGCGTCTCTTCGTCGGCGCCGTAGACATCGAGCTGCACCTGCGCGCGCACCCAGACCGGGGCGGTGCCGGTGTTGCTGATCTCAACGATCTTCGTCACTTTCGTGCCGGGCATGACGCCGGTGCGATCCTCGAACGGCTCGGTGCGGTCCTCGTTCGCCCATTCGTTGAGCACAATGTTCACACCACCGCTGGTGATGACATTGTGCGCCTTGGTGTCTGCGGTGAAGTATGCCAGCGTGTTCGCCGCAAGTATGGCGATCAGGATGGCAAGCACCGACAGAATCAAGAATTTTCGCTTCATTGCTTTTACTCCCCTCAGGCTGTATTTGCAATTATTTCTTACGCTTTTCATGGCTCTTCAGACCATAGGAGAACATCTGCATTTGCCTTAGATGCTCTCCTATGGTCTGCACCCACGGGGGTGCAGACCATATTCGACTGGGTATGTGGAGGGTTGTCTCTCCCTCCGTCAAGCCCTTCGGGCTTGCCACCTCCCTCGTCAGAGGGAGGCTTTTTTCATTGGCCCCCTTGTGCAAAGGGGGCTGTCAGCCGTTCCGGCTGACTGAGGGATTGTTCCTTCGTCTTGCCGATACGGACAATCCCTCCGGCGCTTCGCGCCACCTCCCTTTACACAAGGGAGGCTTTACGGGGAATTACTGCCAGTTGGAAGCAGCGCCGCGCCACCTCCCCTTTCAGGGGAGGCGAGATTTGGGCGGGAGATTACTTCTTCGCGTCGAACGCAGCCCAAGCGGCAGTGGCGTCGGCAAAGCCGTCAGACTGAATGCCGTCGGCCTCGACCAGCACCGGGAATACGCCGTCAGCGTAAGGCTTGCCTTCGCCGAAGAACTCGGCAAGCTCTTCGCCGGTGGTATCGGGATCCATGTGAATGGTACCCCAGACGTTCCAATAGGTCATCTCGCCAGCAGCCAGAGGATCGATGCGGGTGAAGGTGTAGACGTTGTACTTTACGGTTCCCCGCACGACCGCGCCGCTGTTGTCATACGCCATGGTGAACTCTTTGTTGTTCAGAGCGGTGGAGGTATACATGCTGCTGTTCAGAATCGCCGTGTCGAGATCAGCGGGGATCATAACGCGGATGCGGATGTACGCATCTTCGCTGCCGGTGTTCTTGACATAGGGCATCTTGTGGTAGGACTCACCGGGGAGAAGCTTGACGTTTTCGCACTTATACTCGGCAGCGTTGGCCTCGATCTGGGCGTCGGTATAGAAGGTATCGCCAGCCTTGTATTTGCTGGTGTTGTTGGTGCCTTCCTTGTTTACATTAGACCACAGTTCAGAATCAGAGGTTGCGCCGTTGGCGACACCGGCGTTCTCGCGGTGCAGGCTGGACTCGATCAGATCGATCTTCACGTTGCCGACGGTGAAGGTGTTCTTCACAGTCTTGCTGTCGGTCAGATAAGCAAACGTAGCGCCGATGGCGGCAAGAGCCACAAGCGTCATGCAGAGAAGAATCGCAACAAATCTTTTCTTAGTCATGGAATTATGTCCTTCCTTTATTGGTCAGCGCTCCCGAAAGAGCGCTGACCTGTTATGTTTAGGAATTACTGCCAGTTGGTGGCGGGAGTGCCCCAGGGGTTGTACTGGGCGCCGAAGGCAGCGGTGATAGCGTCGGCAGCGTTGTCAAAGCCCTCAGCCTGAACGGCGACCGCGAACACGGGATAATGCACCGTGCCTTCCAGAATGGAGAGGTCAGCATCGGGGTGGCGAGGATCGATGTACTTGCCGTCCTTCATATCCACGTTCTTGTCCAGATACACGCCGCAGATAAACTGCACGGTGGTATCATCGGCCGCGAGGGGCTGGTAGTAGTCCGCGAAATAGACGTTGTAGCTGACGCCGTCCATGACAGTTTCAAAGTACTGCCACTTGCCGTTGTTCTTCCACTTCCACTCATTTTCGTAGGTGGTTCTGCCGTCGACATTGCCGAAGTTGCCGTGCAGAATGTTCATGCCGGCATTGAAGGTTTCGCCGAAGCCGTCGTCCAGATCGGAGGGAACGGCATAGTAGGCGCGGATCCACGCGGCGGAATTGCCGGTGTTCTTAATGGTGACGACTTTGTCAATGTAGTTCTTCGCCGCGGGCTGGCCGTTGGGGTACTTTTCGCCCTGCGCGGAGCCGACGATCGGCATCAGGACCTTGTTGCCTTCGTAGGGAACGAAGCCAGTGTGATCCTCATTGCTCTGCTCTTCGATGAGCTGGATCTTCACGCTGCCGGCGGTGAAGGTGTTGTCGGCCTGATCGTTATCGGTGAAGTAAGCAAGAGAGGCGCCCACAACGGCGACCGCCAGAAGGGCGACGCAGAGGCACAGCGCGGTAATCTTCTTCTTCATGTACTTGGTACTCCTTCTTTAAGTAATTAAGGGTCGCTATTGCTTAGGGATTAGTAGGCTGAGGGATTTTCGACCACGCAGTAGCCGCGTCGGCGATGTTCTCCTGCTGCACGGCGTAGGCCGTGAAGGTCAGGGTGGGCTGCTGAACCGCATAGCCGTTAATGGTCTCCTTGGTCAGTTCACCGCTAACGATGATCTTATTGTCCTTGAGGACATTAAAGGCGGTGTCATTGTCCACAGCGTCAACCAGACGGTAGTAAACGCCGGAAACGTCTTTGCCGTCTTTATCCTTCAGCTGCGCCCAGCCAGTGTCGATCGCATAGTGCACAGGATCAGTGGTGATGGTGCTGATAGCGCCGACTTCTTCAACCTTCACAAACAGCCAGCAGGCCTCGGAGCCACCCTTAACGGTGACCTTCGGGTTCTTCGTGATGTCCGTGCCGGGGATGATCTTGTAGGACGTACCGGTGGACTCAGCCAGAGCGATGTCGATATTGCCGTAGGTAAAGGTGTTGGTCACGGTATCGGACGTGGCGACGAGCCAGGCAACGGTACCTCCTGCCACACAGCCGATCACAAGAACAAGCGCCAGAAGAGCGATAAACGCGCGGCTGCTCACACTGCGGCGACGGTTTGCAACATGCTTCATTTTCATTCTTCCTCCTTTCTTCCGTTATTGACAGGGAAATCTGTTATTTCCATGGATAACGATTATCCTTTTCCCTTTGGTTTATGCGCGGGGTGTCAGGGCTGCGGCGCAAAAGCCGCCCACGCAGCACCGGCGTTGGCAAAGCTGCCGGCCTGAATGGCTTCGGCAATGACCGTGATCTGGAAGTTGTTGAGCTCGGCAAGCTGCTCGCCGGTGACGTGCTCGGGAAGGCTGATTTCGGTGAACACCGCGGGGAGCACAACGTCCTTATCGGTCGCCGTGACGGTCGTAGGATAGTAGAAAATGTAGGTCACGGTATCGTTCGCCGCGTCGTAGACGAAGTAGTTGGGATCAGCGAGGGTCTTTTCCATGCCGAACATGGTGTATTCCGGAAGCCAACCGGCATCGGCCGCCGTGTAGTTCGTCAGGAAGAGGATGGGCGCGATCTTCTTGATAAGAGCGATCTCCGCGGGCGTGTAATCCTCGAGATTGTCCGCGCTGGGCAGCATCTCCATGAGAGCCGCGGCGTTGTTGAAGGTGACCTTCATGCGGACGTAGGATTCCTCGCTGCCAGCCTTGACGGTGACGGTCGGGTCCTTGGTGTATGTAGTGCCGGGCATCAGCTTGTAGCTGTTTGCCGTCACGCGGGGGCCGGTCGGGTTGGTGACGTCGGTCTCATCAAGCTTGATCTCAACCTTGCCGATGGTGAAGGTGTTCTTCACTTCCGCGGAAGAGGTCAGGTACGCCATCGTGCCCAGCACGGACGCCGCGACGAGCAACACCGCACAGAGAGTCAGGAGCAGAGCTTTGCTTTTCGTTTTCATGTTGCGAAAACCTCCTAAATTAAAGCTTTCTATAGGGAGCCTTGCGGCGTTGCCCTCATCTTTTGCGGACGTGACGGCCCGCGGCGGGATTGGCCCGTTTTTTTTCGTCCTCCCCGACGGTCTCGCCCTTGCTGTCCGGGGCGAAGATATCCGGCAGGAACGTCAGCATCAGGAGCACGGCTCCGGTCGAGATGGCCACATACATGCCGGGGGGATGCTGGATGTAGTTTGCGACGAAGCCGAGGTACGCCTTTCCTCAAATTCTTCTTGCTCGTAATCTTCCTCAAAATCGTCCACAGCGGCTT
>OLQC01003028.1_pt1 | contig 10402 bp, 9 predicted proteins | sample 1672471 | NCBI WGS metagenome assembly OLQC01 (sample SAMEA3136689, study PRJEB25190) | human gut metagenome | biome: human gut; feature: human-associated habitat; material: faeces | place: Austria | collected 2013
CCCCTTTGATACCAGATTGCTACGTGCTTTGCACTCTCGCAATCCTCAAAAACATGGGTATCAGGACGGATGAAAAAGGGGAAGAATGAAAAATGCTGTATGTAAGCTACTATGATTCGCCGATCGGGAAAATTACGCTTGGAGCACGGGAGGATGTACTTGTCGGTGCATGGTTTGAAGGACAGAAATACTATATGGACAAGATTATAGAAGATTTTGAGGAGAAGAAAGACTTGCCGGTACTGGATCAGGCAGAGTACTGGCTGGATCGGTATTTTGCAGGGCAGGATCCGGATCCGGAAGAACTTCCTCTTGCACCTGCAGGAAGTGATTTCCGAAAAGAAGTATGGAAGATTATCGCAAAAATCCCATATGGATGTACCATTACTTATGGAAAGATCGCAAAGATCCTTGCAGTAAAACGGGGCGCGAAAAGTATCTCGCCGCAGGCAGTCGGAGGTGCGGTCGGACATAATCCGATCTCTGTGATTATTCCCTGTCACCGGGTCATCGGAAGCGACGGAAGCCTGACCGGATATGCCGGTGGACTTGAAAAGAAAGAATGGCTGCTTGCACATGAAGAAGCGCATATCAGATAAGTGATCATCAAAAATGGTGGCTCGTAGTGAGTCACCATTTTTGTTGATTTGGAGAAATCCGTAAGAGTCCGATCCTGTATTCTATTTTCCGGATTTTTCACATAACCATCGGTAAGCAATGATGCAGATGATCACAGACAATAAGGAGCCGGTAGCGGTTGCGAGTCCCATTGGAAACAGTGTATGCGGGAAAATTTTTGAAGTCAGATAAACACCCGGAATACGCACGCACAAAATAGCGATCAGGTTATGTAAAAATGAAATTCCAGATTTTCCGCATGCACAGAAGTATCCGCTGAAACTGAAATGAACGCCGGCAAAAATACAATCCCAGATATATCCGCGAATGTACTGCGCGCCGAGAAGAATAACGGCTGCGTCTGCAGTGAAAAGTCCGACAACCGGAGCTGCGATAAACTGGATCAATATAGAGACGACCAGACCAAATCCAATGGCGATCATCATGGCATAGCGAAGCGTCTGCTTTGCACGGTCATACTTTCCGGCACCGATATTCTGAGCTGCGAGTGCAGAAACAGTCGAAAGCATGGAAGACGGAATCAGGAACAGAAAGCTGATGATTTTTTCCACAATGCCGACAGCAGCGGCTGCGTTCAGTCCGCGCCGGTTGGCAATGATCGTAATAATAATGAAAGCAATCTGAATAAATCCGTCCTGAAGCGCTACCGGAATCCCAATATTCAGAATTTTGCCAAGCGGTTTTTTCTGTGGGCGGAAACAGTCTCCGGAAAGAGAAAGTCCGGTCTGCTTACGTTTAATGGCAATCAGTGCAAACAGAACACTGCACGCTTGGGAAAGTGTTGTGCCAAGCGCAGCACCGGAAGCTCCCAGATGGAAAAATCCGATAAACAGATAATCCAGTATAATATTCACCGCACATGCAACTGCGATGAAATACATCGGACTTTTAGAATCCCCCAGTCCGCGGAAAATCGAACTGATCACATTATACGCCGTAATAAAAGGAATCCCGAGAAAACAGATCGTCAGATAAGCTGCCGTTCCTGACACAGCCTCCGCAGGTGTAGACATCACGGCAACAGCCGGCTTCACAAAAAACAGAAGCAAAACCGACAGCACCAGAGAAATCCCCATAAACAAAGTCACCGTATTTCCCACAAACACAGAAGCCCTTTTCTTATCGCCCGCTCCAATAGACTGCCCGATTGAAACCGTAGCCCCCATCGCAAGCCCCACGATCATCACCGTCAACATATGCATCACCTGGCTCCCAATCGAAACAGCTGTTGTACTGGCAACCCCATCAAACTGCCCAACAATAAAAAGATCCGCCATCCCATAAAGCGTCTGCAAAAAATAAGATAAAAAATAAGGCAGCGAAAAATAAATCACATTCCGAAAAACACTCCCCGAAGTAAGATCCCGTTCCATAAAATAACAACTCCTTTACAATCACTTCCTTAATACTAACTTCATTTTCCTAAAATAGTCAATAAAAAGAATACAGACCTAATGCATCTTATAATAATAAAAATGCATAATAATGCATAAAAATAAATATAAATGCATAAAAATAAGAAATTATACATAAAAATGTACAGAAACATGCATAAAAATCAAAAAACCACTTGCTTTTCCAAATAAAACCATGTATACTAAACCAATCGGAAAATAAAATAGATAGAATAATAATTGTTTTTTAAGATAGGCTGAACCAAAACTCGGCTGAAATCACATGGAATTCTTTCATTCCCAAGGGAGACAGGTGTCAAACTTCCAAGCCTCATGCTGTCAAGCATGAGGCAGGAAGTTTGACGCCCCCTCGCCCGCCCGTTGCACCACAATGAGTCGACAAGCATCAGCCCCACCCAATTGGAGAATGTTCCCATTCGTCAGTGCACAGCTCCTGCGCGAAATATCTTTGCTAAGCAACCCCTCGAAAACGCCGGCACTTGGCAAGGCGAGCGTAAGCAAAGCCGAGCCTAGTACCGCTGCGTTTGAGACGCGCCGAAGAAATATCCACTGGATATTTCTTTAGGCATGCATGGCAAGCGCAAGCGCGGTTGCGTGCAAACATATTTCGCGCAGGAGCGTCCCCGCACCAATCAAAAAAACATTCCCCCAATTCCCGCGAACCCCTTTACAATAGGGATTAATGGGTTTATAGTATTTATGATTATGCCTATCTATACACAAATACGGCATTTACGAAAGGATGGTTTACATGATTAAAGCAGGAATCATCGGTTCTACCGGTTACGCCGGAGGAGAACTGGTTCGCATTTTAACAGGACATAAAGACGTAGAAATTAAATGGTTTGGCTCAAGAAGCTATATTGATAAGAAATATGCAGATGTATACCGCAATATGTTTCAGATCGTAGATGCGGTATGTTTAGATGATAATATGGAACAACTTGCAGATCAGGTAGATGTGATTTTCACAGCAACTCCACAGGGACTGTGCGCATCATTAGTTAATGAAGAAATCTTATCAAAGGTTAAGATCATCGACCTGAGCGCAGATTTCCGTATCAAAGATGTCAAGACTTACGAAAAATGGTACGGTATTGAGCACAAGAGCCCGCAGTTTATCGAAGAAGCAGTTTACGGACTGTGTGAAGTGAACAGAGAAGATATCAAAGGCGCAAGACTGATCGCTAATCCTGGATGCTATACAACATGCTCCATCCTGACTGCTTATCCGCTGGCAAAAGAAGGACTGATCGATATGGATACGCTGATCATTGATGCCAAGTCCGGAACATCCGGAGCAGGAAGAGGAGCAAAGGTTCCGAATCTGTACTGTGAAGTCAATGAGAATATGAAAGCATACGGTGTGGCAACACACAGACACACACCGGAGATCGAGGAACAGCTTGGATATGCGAGCGGCAAAGAGGTTGTGATTAACTTTACACCGCATCTGGTTCCGATGAACAGAGGAATCCTGGCAACAGAGTACGCGAAGCTTACAAAGGATGTTACCTGGGAAGAAGTAAAAGCAGTTTATGATAAATATTATGCAAATGAAAAATTTGTCCGCGTTCTGGAGAAAGATGTTTACCCGGAAACAAAATGGGTAGAAGGAAGTAATTATGTCGATATCGGATTTAAGATCGATCCGAGAACAAACCGTATCATTATGATGGGTGCGATCGACAACCTGGTAAAAGGTGCAGCAGGACAGGCTGTACAGAACATGAACCTGATCTTTGGACTTCCGGAAAGTGAAGGTCTTGATCTGGTTCCGATGTTCCCGTAGAACACGGCAGAAAAAGAAAAGGAATGGAAAATATATGACAACAATTATTCGTGCGATGACAGTAGAAGATTATGACCAGCTTCATGCACTTTGGATGCGGATCAAAGGATTTGGAATCCGGAGCATAGATGATTCAAAAGAAGGCGTGGAACGATTCCTGAAAAGGAATCCGACAACCAGTGTGATCGCCGAAATAGACGGAAAAGTAGTAGGAGGAATCCTCTGCGGACACGACGGAAGAACCGGATGTTTTTATCATGTATGTGTAGATCCGGCGTATCGCTGTCATGGGATCGGAAAGAGCATGGTTGCCTATGCAATGTCAGCTCTGAAAGAGGAACATATCAACAAGATCACACTGATCGCATTTACCAAGAATGATATCGGCAATACGTTCTGGAATACGATCGGATGGACCAAGAGACCGGATGTCAACTACTATGAGTTTGTTTTAAATGAGGAAAATATTACAGCATTTATCGAAGAGGGCTAAAGGAGGCTATATATGATGAAGATTATCGAAGGCGGTGTGACCGCAGCAAAAGGATTTGAGGCAGCATCAACAGCAGCAAAGATCAAATATCAGGACAGAACCGACATGGCAATGATCTACAGCCAGGTTCCATGTGAATGTGCAGGAACATTTACTACAAACGTTGTAAAGGCAGCATGCGTAAAATGGGATCAGCAGGTTGTAAAGAGCGGTGCGAAAGCACAGGCTGTGATCGTCAATTCCGGAATTGCCAATGCATGTACCGGTGCGGAAGGATTTGGCTACTGCAAGGACACAGCAGATGCGGCAGCAGAAGCTCTTGGAATTAATGCAGACGGTGTATTGATTGGATCGACCGGTGTCATCGGAAAGCAGCTTCCAATTGATCGCATCGTGGCAGGGGTAAAGGCTCTTGCTGAAAAGAAAAATGATACACTGGCAAACGGAACTGAGGCAGCAAAAGCAATCATGACGACTGATACCTGTGAAAAACAGATCGCAGTAGAGATCGAGGTTGCCGGAAAGACCGTTACCATCGGTGGTATGGCAAAAGGATCTGGTATGATCCATCCGAATATGTGCACCATGCTCAGCTTTATCACAACAGATGCAGCAATCACAAAAGAGGCACTTCAGAAAGCCCTCAGTGATGATGTTAATGATACATACAATATGATTTCCGTAGACGGAGATACTTCTACAAATGATTCTGTAGTTCTTCTTGCAAACGGAATGGCTGAAAATGAAGTGATCACGGTAGACAGTGAAAGCTATAAAACCTTTGCGGAAGCATTGCATGAGATCAACGAATACCTTGCAAAGAAGATCGCAGGGGACGGAGAAGGAGCAACTGCTTTATTTGAAGTAACTGTAGTTGGCGCAGATACAAAAGAGACTGCAAAGACACTTGCAAAATCAATCGTATGCTCAAATCTTACCAAGGCAGCAATTGCAGGACATGATGCAAACTGGGGAAGAATCCTCTGTGCAATGGGATATTCCGGAGCACAGTTTGACCCGGAAAAGGTGGATCTGTTCTTCGAGAGCAAGGCAGGAAAGATCCAGATTATCGAAAATGGTACAGCGGTAGATTACAGTGAAGAAAAAGCAACGGAGATTCTCTCACAGGAAGAAGTAAAAGCAGTTGCTGATGTGAAGATGGGAAGCGAAAGCGCAACCGCATGGGGATGTGACCTGACTCACGGATATATTGACATCAATGCAGATTACAGAAGCTAGGAGGTAAGCAAAATGGATCAGGATATGCAGCAGTATCTGGACAAAGCAGAAGTTCTGATTGAGGCGCTTACTTATATTCAGCGTTTCAACCGTAAGATCATCGTTGTAAAATACGGTGGAAGTGCAATGCTGGACGAAGAACTCCAGAAAAATGTCATCAAGGATGTTACATTCTTGAAATTGGTTGGATTCAAACCGATCATCGTTCACGGCGGTGGAAAAGAGATCAGTAAATGGGTAAGTAAAGCCGGAATGGAGCCGAAATTCATCGACGGACTTCGTGTGACGGACGCAGAGACCATGGAAATTGCAGAGATGGTACTGAACAAGGTTAATAAAAATCTGGTTCGTATGGTCGAAGAACTTGGTGTCCGTGCTATCGGTGTCAGTGGAAAAGACGGCGGACTTTTAAGAGTTGATAAAAAGCTTTCCATGACAGGACAGGACGTTGGATTTGTAGGAGATATCAAGAAGGTCAATGCAGAGGTTCTTCTGGATCTTCTGGATAAAGATTTTCTCCCGATCGTATGCCCGGTCGGAATCGATGATGATTACAACACTTATAATATCAATGCGGATGATGCAGCTTATTCGATCGCAAAAGCGGTTCATGCTGAGAAGCTTGCGTTCCTCTCTGATATTGAAGGGGTATACAGAGACTACGAGGATAAATCTTCTCTGATCACAGCTCTTACTGTAGATCAGGCGAATGAACTGATCGAAAGCGGAGCAATTTCCGGAGGAATGATCCCGAAACTGCAGAACTGTGTAGGAGCGATTGAAAACGGAGTGTCCAGAGTCCATATTCTGGATGGAAGAATTCCGCACTGCCTGCTTCTTGAGATTTTCACGAAGAAAGGTATCGGAACTGCAATTTTAAGAAATGGTGAAGAAGATTAAAGGGAAGACGAAGAAAGAAGGTAATTCTTATGACAAATCAGTATATGCAGGAAGAGGACGATGCGATTTTAAAAACTTATAACCGTTATCCGGTTGTATTGGACCATGGAGACGGCGCATACCTCTATGATCCGGAAGGAAAGAAATATCTGGATTTCTCAGCAGGATATGCAGTATCTTCTCTGGGATATAACAACAAGGAATTTAATGATGCATTAAAGGCTCAGATTGACAAGATGATCCATACATCAAACCTGTATTATAATACAACCTGCGGTAAAGCAGGAGAAGATCTGAAAAAGATCACCGGTATGTACAAGGTATTCTTCACAAACAGTGGTGGAGAAGCAATCGAAGGTGCGATCAAAACTGCAAGAAAATATGCGTACACAAAAAAAACCGGACGTTATGAATTTATTGCAATGGAGAATTCATTCCACGGCAGAAGTATGGGTGCAGTAGCACTTACCGGACACAAAGAATACAGAGAGCCATTTGAACCGGTTATGCCTGGTGTACATTTTGCAATCTACAATGATCTTGACAGTGTAAAAGCACTGGTAAATGATAAGACCTGCGCGATCATTCTGGAAACAATCCAGGGCGAAGGCGGAATCAACGCAGCGACAAAAGAATTTATGCAGGGAATCCGTAAGATCTGTGATGAGAACGGAATCCTGATGATCTGCGATGAAGTACAGTGTGGTATGGGACGAAGCGGTGCATGGTTTGCATGGCAGCAGATGGGAATCACACCGGATATCATGACAATGGCGAAAGCAATCGGAAGTGGTGTTCCGGTCGGCGCATTTGCGATGACAAAAGAAGTTGCAGATAATTCGCTGGTACCGGGAGATCACGGAACTACATATGGTGGAAACCCACTTTGCTGTGCAGCGGTCAGCAAGACTATTGAGATCTTTGAAAAAGAGCATATGCTCGATCATGTCAATGAAATCGCACCATATCTGACACAGAAACTGCAGGAAATCGTGGATACCTGCGATGCAGCCGTTAAAGTAAAGGGAAGAGGATTGATCCAGGGACTTCAGATCACCAAGCCGCTGGGTGAAGTGACAGCCAAAGCGTTGGAAGAAGGACTTCTGATCATCGGAGCTGGAACAGATGTGATTCGAATGATCCCACCGCTTGTTATCGGTAAAGAACAGGTAGATGAGATGGCAGAGATCCTGAAAAAAGCACTTGCATAAAGTCGGTGCCTGATAAAAATAAGAGAATAAAAGAGCCGGTCATCGGATATACTTTCAGAAGAAAAGGAGGTATGAAAGATGACCGGATTTTTTATTGCTCTGCTGTCGGGAGCGCTGATGAGTGTGCAGGGGGTATTTAACACACAGGTAACAAAGACGACAGGAATGTGGGTGAGCAATGCCTGGGTGCAGCTTAGTGCATTTGCCATCTGCCTGGTAATGTGGCTGATCATGGGAAGGGACAGTATTGCCACGATAGGAGAGGTGCAGCCTAAATATATGCTGCTTGGCGGTGTGATCGGAGCAGGGATCACCTGGACCGTGATCAAAAGTATGGCGCAGCTCGGGCCTGCAAAGGCGGCACTTCTGATCGTTATGTCTCAGCTTATTTTAGCGTATCTGATTGAACTGGTGGGATTATTTGGTGTGGAAAAAGAGCCATTTTCCTGGAGAAAAGTGATCGGTATGGGGATCGCTCTGATCGGCACGACAATTTTTCAGTGGAAATAGGTTGTCTTTTGGAAAAAAATTCGTTACAATAATCATGTCTTGGAAGTACGAGGGGACATGCTCTGCGGAAAAGGAGTATGTATGCGGAAAAGAAGACGGATTTTATATCAAATATGTGGAATTTTCCTTGGAATCAGCTGTATGCTGTCAGCATGCCATGAAAAAGAAGAGACCTTTACCAGTGTGGCTGCTGCAGAAGCGGATGCCGGGGATAAGAAAAACGAGGCAGAATCAAAGGCTGCCGAAGAAAAGCCGGATAAGGCAAAAGCAGATCCGGGTGGTGAAGAAAAAGAAGGTTCGATCTGGGTGTATGTATGTGGCGAGGTGGCATCACCCGGTGTATATGAACTGCAGGAAGGAGACCGCATCACGCATGCCATAGAAGCAGCGGGAGGTCTGACGGAGGCAGCAGGACAGGTTTATCTGAATCAGGCAGCACACCTGACAGATGGACAAAGGATTTATGTGCCATCCAGAGAAGAAGAACAGACTTTGAAAGAAGAAGGTTCACCATCGGATATGGCAGATGCCGGGATGGGAAAAGACAAAGGAATAATAAACCTGAACACCGCGACAAAGGCTGAACTTTTAAGCTTAAGCGGGATTGGCGAGTCCCGCGCGGAAGCAATTATTGCTTATAGAGAGACAAACGGTGGATTCAGGAAGATAGAGGATCTGAAGAAAGTGGACGGGATCAAGGAAGGAATCTTTCAGAAGATCCGGGAGCAGATAACGGTAGAGTAGAGGAGTGCGCAAGATGGGCAGAAAAGTATTGGTAGTAGATGATGAAAAGCTGATCGTGAAAGGACTGAGATTCAGCCTGGAACAGGATGATATGGAAGTTGACTGCGCATACGACGGTGAGGAAGCACTTGAGATGGTAAAAAGAAAAGAGTATGATATGATTCTTCTGGATGTAATGCTTCCAAAATACGATGGATTTGAAGTATGCAGACAGATCCGTGATTTCTCAGATGTACCGGTCATCATGCTCACTGCGAAGGGCGAGGATATGGACAAGATCCTCGGGTTGGAATATGGCGCAGATGATTACATCACAAAGCCGTTCAACATTCTTGAGGTTAAGGCCAGAATGAAGGCAATCATGCGCAGGGTCGCTAAAAAAGATGGGATGAGCGCGAGCGGTAAAGTTGTGGTAAAGGGAGATCTGAAGATCGACTGTGAAAGCCGGAGAGTTTTTTCCGGGGACAGGGAACTGAATCTTACCGCAAAAGAATTTGATCTTCTGGAGCTTCTTGCAATGAATCCGAACAAGGTTTACAGCAGGGAAAGTCTTTTGAATATTGTCTGGGGATATGAGTATCCGGGAGATGCAAGAACGGTAGATGTACATATCAGACGACTGCGCGAGAAGATTGAAGTAAATCCAAGTGATCCGAAATACGTTTACACAAAGTGGGGAGTTGGCTATTATTTCAGGGGTTAAATTTTTTGTACCAAAATTCATAAAAAGTCTGCAAGTGCGGGTAACGGTGATCCTGAGCGTATTTGTCATATTATCTAGTGTGATCCTGATGAATGCGATTCTGCAAAGCTATGATCAGAGAACCGTATCCGTGCGCACAGCAGAGATTCAAAACCAGTGTACGATTCTGAGTAATCAGCTGGTCAATTCTGATTATCTGAAAACGGGAGTTTCTGATGTGATCGATACAGAACTATCACAGTTATCCAATATTTACAATGGAAGAGTGCTTGTTATTGATGATGAATTCCGGATCGTGGAAGATACCTATGATCTGGAGGAGGGAAAGACGATCATTTCCGAGGATGTAGTCAAATGCTTCCGCGGCGAGAAGCCGGCAAGTTATGACAGAAAGAGCCGGTACATTGAAGTGGCAGTCCCGGTCAAAAAAGGGGAAGAGCCGGTAAAAGGAATGATTCTGGTCAGTGTTTCTACAGACAGTCTGCGTGACAATGTAGAGGCATTGCAGTCAAAGGCAAGAATTGCAACGGTTGCAATCAGTATTATCGGGATCTTTTTATCAGCAATCATCGGCATGCTGCTTGTAAGGCCGCTGAAAAGGATGTCTCAATCGATCGAGGAGATGGCAGGAGGCTATGGAGATAATTATCTCCATGAAAATGCTTACGATGAAACGGAACGGATTTCCAATGCATTTAATAAGCTGTGGGACCGCTATAAAGTACTGGATGCATCGAGAGAAGAGTTCGTGGCAAA
>OLQC01003029.1_pt1 | contig 10401 bp, 19 predicted proteins | sample 1672471 | NCBI WGS metagenome assembly OLQC01 (sample SAMEA3136689, study PRJEB25190) | human gut metagenome | biome: human gut; feature: human-associated habitat; material: faeces | place: Austria | collected 2013
ACACATAAGCAAATAATATAGTTACTAAAATACTAAGCTTATCTATTGGAACAACTATAGAAGCTAGTCCATCTTGTAATGCCTTATAATAACATAACCATGATGCTCCTGTTGCTATTCCTGACAATATTAAAAATAACAAACTTTTCTTATCTATCTTTTTTACATCACTTTGTTTTTTAGTAGCAAAAACAATAATCCATGCCATTATAAGTACGACTATTGTCCTAATTGCCGTTCCTAAATTTGACTCTACATTTTCTATCCCAACTTTACCTAATATAGAAGTTAATGAAGCAAATATAGCCGATAATAATGCATATACTAACCAAGCTTTTCCTTTAACTACTTTTTCTATGCTTTCTTTTTTTTGAATCATCAAATAAGTACCAATACCTATACCAATCATCCCAACTACCATGTTTATAGTTATATTTTCCCCTAGAAAAATAAAGGCTAATACCATTGTTAAGATTATACTACTTTTATCAATAGGTACTACCTTATTTACATCACCCAATTGCAATGCTTTAAAATAACATAACCATGATGCTCCTGTTGCAAATCCCGATAATATTAAGAATGTCAATGTTTTTCCACTTATATTTCCTATAGTTCCTTGTGATCCTACTATAAATACCATAATCCATGAAAAAATCAATACTACTATAGTTCTTATTGCGGTAGCAACATGAGAATCAATATCCTTAACCCCTATCTTAGCTAAAATTGATGTTGCACCAGCAAAAAATGCAGATCCAAATGCATATAATATCCACATATTTTTTTATTTCAAGTGGCAGTCCAGTCTCTAACTGATTACCTGATTCTAAGACTTGATACCGCTGTCCATCTTCTGGAAGCATTCCTGAAAGTGCTACAATATCCCCTAATGTTTCTTTGGGGATGTATTCTTTTAAAAATTCCATTTCCCAGTATCCTGCTGCTATATATAAGCTTTCTGCTTTGCAGGCAAGATAAAGGGTTCTATGCTTATACGCTTCTTTTAATAACTTTTTTTAAAATCTTAGGGTTCAAAAACATTTCGACTCCTTTCTCCTCCGGAATAAACCCGGAGGAATAACAATGGCATATAGCTCCGTATTCGTATTGCGGAACCGTCAACGTGTTATGTAATGTGTATATACAAACCTCATATGAGGTGTGTCCAGCTATTTTTCCATTTCCTCGCTCAGCCAGTTTTCTACGTCTGTAATGCTGTTAAAGGTTAGGTGGCGGCTCTTGTATCCTAAGTGTAATAATTCGGCCACTTCTGGGATAGACATGAATTTCATTTTATCCCAGCGAATGATTGGCTTTTTGTCTTCTTTTAAAACCTCTTCCTCACTTGGGATTAATGCGGGTTTTGGCGATTTTTGCGCCGGCGCAATTACTTCTTTTTTCTGCTCCTTTTCTCCCGTTGATTCCTCTGTGTATCCCATGTTCTTTTCTGTGAGGGTTTCAAGGATATAGTTATCGGTTTCTTGTGCCATTTCACTCTGTTTATGCTCTGGTACAACCTTGTTTTCTTCTGTTTTTCTGACATCTCCACCAGCTCTAGCGTTACTTTGTTCATTATCTCTTCCGCTTCCAGCACTGTCTTGTTTGTTGCTTTCGCTATCTCCCTTAAATCCATCTACATTTTCCTCCCTTGTTGCAGCCTCTTCTAGTTCATATTTTTCTAAGACTTTAGCTGTTATCTCTACAAATTCTGGCCAAGTGATTTCTTTCCCTTGTTCCGGGAACTTTCTGACATTGATTCTATTTTCATGAAACATGAAAATCCATCTTCCTTTTCGGAAAGATTTGCTTCCAGAAGGCGCAATCAACTCGCGCAGATCCTTGGGGTTGTCTTTTACCGCTACCGCTTTCTTTATAATTCCTTCGCTTACATAGAAATCTCTTATAACATCTTCCATGTCGTCTTCTGTTTCTTCTGCATTGATTTCCTTGTAAGAATCCATTTCACCAAATTTATCAAACAGATTATTTCTCCTTCATTTTCCCAAGCATCCAGCTTGTATAAGCGTGTCGTCCTGGTTCTGGCAAGAGCAAGTGATTTTCTGCGATAGAATGAAGTTCTTTCCACTGATCTGCATTAGCAACTGGCTTTCCTTTTGAAGTCATATATCCATTTGCCTCCCAGTTGTCCACATTTTTCTCTAACATGGACAAGATATACACATTTTCAGTGTGGATATGCACTTCACTCTCTTTAGTGAGTCTCTTCATTGCCTCTATCAATGCTCGCAGAACTACGCTGTGATATGTTCCCTCCGCTTCCCCAAACTTTTCCTTCGTCCATATCGCTCCTCTTAAGCTACACTCCAGCACATATCCATACTTACGAAGTTGTCTTTTGGGAGCTTTACTGTCGGTTTCTATGTAGATATGTACTTCCATCATTCCCTCCTTTTCAGCTTTAGTAGCGTATATTCTCTAAATGGATATCCCGTGATAGGATTAACCCCCTCATAAACGGAATCTTTGTCTATGTAATAGCCCCTTGGTACACGAATCTTGTTCCAGGTCTTCCAGTGCATGTACGTTTTCTTCTCCGGCTCTGGCAACGGAAGATTCCTTGATGCATCATGTTCTGACTCTCTTAAGCGTTTATCTGTTTCCGGAGTCTTTGTAAGATAGGCTGCCAAGTCCTTGAACTCACCTTTTTCGTACATGAGCTGACAGATTACTTTACCTTTCTTCCAAGCTTTCCGAAGAATTAAATCTGTATCTGGTATCCTGTTAATAACCAAATGGATGTGCCATGCATTCCTCGTCCCTACTTCAATATTCCGAATCCACTTTACCTTGTATCCTGCTTTTGCATACGCCTTACGAATTTTTCTCAAAGCGTCCGAAAAATCTTTCCCGGCTTCTGCCATATCGGAAGGACGTTCCTCTTTTTTGTAAGTAAGACATACAAAATAATCATTCTCCCTGAAATGCTTTCTCAATCTTCTTCTACATTTCTTCTCTTTATTTTTCTGATTGACTGCTTTCATTTGTGCGGGGGTCAGCTTCTTTTTCTTCTCTCGTTTCATTCCTGGAGAGCGAAGTCTGTAAGTGTGTTTTTCCTCTACCTCTATTGCATTGCCGAGGTTATATATATGTTTCGTATAACTCATATCTGGTCCTATCCTTAATACGTTTATCAAGCTTTATACGGGACTTTCACCCGATTATTTCTTGACATTTTAAATTGCAGATAGTACACTCTAAATAGGTTTTTGGCATGTACCATCCTTTGGTATTTGCTTAAGAGGAGTCAAACATTTGACTCCTCTTTTTCATACAATCACATAATTCTGTTTAATCACTTTGCTTCTTTGCTCTGCATAATTTTCTGCTTCTGCCATCGTTCCACAGAAACACTCTAGTTGTCCGTTCTGCCAGCGAATTATTTTCGCCGGATTTTCTTTATTTTTCTTGGAATACTCCATTTTCCTTTATGTCCTTTGCAATCCACCACTTTAATGCAGCTTTCCGCTCCAAGAGACGCGATGAGGCAGGTTGCAGTTCAAGAGCAGCTTTTGTCTGGCGGTACTTTTGCAATACAAAATTAATTACCATCTTTCATTCCCTCTTCTATTAATTCTTCAAGGTATTCGATGCAACTCTCATACGTTTCACGCTCTCCTTTTTTGCCTGCATACATCCTGAATGCTTCATCAAATCCTTTCGCTATATCAAACTGGCCTACTGCAATATGTACATCCATGCCGTAATTATCGTAGGATAGTAATATTGCATTTCCGGCTTGCTGTGCTAAATGAATCTTACGAAATAAATATTCTGCATCTTCTGCATCTAATGGCATTTCTTCCTTAGGTTCATTCTTTGCACCTAGCATTTCTCGTGTTCGTCTCGTAAAGTCCTCTTCACAAATCAGATACGGTCGTTCCTCTGCTTGCATTGCCTCTTCAAATGCTTCTCTTATCTGTTCATGCATTTCTTTCGGAATCGAATTCTTTACTAACCAAACCGCCAGTTCCAATTCTGAAATGTAATCCATATCATTTCCGGCTATTTCTACAATTTTTCTTGCTAAATTAACTTTAAGCATAATTTTTCCTTCCATTTTTTCTCATCATGAGATATACTTTAAGTGATTTATTTTACTATGCGCCTGTTGGAGTTGCCGCTCCGCAGGTGCATTTTTTATATTCTTCCAAATCTATTCCCTGCGCTTTAGCAAACGTAATGGCATTAATAAAGTAGATAGGTCTTTTCTTATTTCTCCCTGGCAAAGCCTGCGCCCATGAATACATACCCTGCTGAATAGCAAGTGCAAGTGCTCGCTGTGACACTCCCATGATTCCAGCCGTCTCCGTGAGTGTAAGTCGCGGAATCTTAGGATATGGTATACTTGGTTCTTTGAAGTTTTCGTTTCCAAAGTAATCTTCTGGCATCCCTATTGCTGTAGCAATCACGCCCCGCCTCTTCTTGGATGGTATGTTTTTGCCTGATAGATACTGACAGATAGAACTTTTATTTATGCCTGTTAATCTGGATAGCTCTGCCTGAGATATATTCTGTTCTGAAAGTATGTATTTTAACTTTTGAGAAAATGTCATGGTTTCACCTCCTCCCTAAATATTTTTATTGACATTTTTTTACATTTCTCCTATTATATTATCACAGGATGTTGCAGCATCCGAGTATGATAGAAAGGAGAAACGTATGGAAAAATGCTATAAAGTAAGTGGATATTGTCCTAAGCTCGTCAAGGAACTAACTGCATCTGTTACATATATTTTCAACACAGATTGCTGGGAAAAAGGAATCAGTGAACCTCCTTGTGCTAACCCTTGCGAGGGTGGGTGTCCCATTCTTGCCTCTGCTCCAGCCGAGCTTGATAATCTTTAGGCCAAATTGATTCCACACTCCCTGCAAAGCTTGATAACTTCCTCTTTTGGAATCTGTTCAGAAGACACCAATTTCCCTATTGGGATATAATGATGATTGAATGGCTCTGGCAATGCAGGGAGCATTTTGGCATCCAGGGTAACATTGGTTGCTTTTAAAGCAATGCATAAGTTCGGGAGTCCCTGATTCTCATTGTAGCTTTGCGAGAAATAAACTCCTGCTACTCCTTTCAGCTCTTTATCGTCTATAAATACCTTTGTATTTGTGATGCCATCTGTTGTAATCTTTACCTGTGGTGTGTAGGTTTTCTTTGATGCTTTTTCCTGTGCTGTTTCACCAGTTTTTTCAACCCCTGCCGTAACGGCATTGCTGGGTGTTGAATCTTCTAGAAATTCAATATTTTTCAAATGAATTTCTTCTAATGCATATTTACAGCAGTCGAAACTCATTTCGGGCACTAAATCAATGTTGTAGCTCTTTAACACTAAATATAAATGCTCAACGAAATCTGGGAGTTTTCCGTTTAGTACCTGATTTAATCGTATTCCATCTCTGATATGTTTTTCTGCGTCCATTTTGGTTTCATGCTCCTTTCGATAGTTTTTCATTAAAGTACAAATTTATAAATAAGGAGTACGATAAACATCACTGTATATCCCAGTACTGCACTTATAAAATTCTGATTAGATTTTGTATTTCTTAAGCAAAGTGTCTTCAATATCTTTTCAGAGATATTGGTAAGAAAATCATTTATTTTTCTCATTGTTTTCTTTCGCCTTTCCATGTCCAAATATTTTATTGACATTTTTTTACATTCCCTCTATTATATTATTACAGGATGTTGGCGCATCCAAGTATATACGAAAGGAGAAAATTTCATGGATTTATCAACAAAAGTAAATATTGTGCTCTCTGTGCTTTCCTTTATTTTGACTGCCATTTCCATTGTTACTGTTGTAATAACTTTACGTCAGAATAATAAAATGATTGAAAATTCCAGTAGACCTTATGTATGCGTTTATTTTGATTACATGCAATGTGGGGAACCAACTGGCTATTTTGTTGTTAAAAATTTTGGTGCATCTTCCGCTTTTATTGATTCACTTACATATAATGATGTTATACAAAATCATCCAAAATCGCTTGCGGATATTTCAACTATCTTTGATGGTCTTTCTGGAAATTCAATAGCACCCGGTCAAAAATTTCTCGCACCATTCAAGCTCTATGAATATAGGGGCGGTGCTGCAATTTTTGACATTCATTATCATTCTGGTAGGAAACATTACTCAGAGCATTTTGAAATAGCCGTTGATAATTACGGAAAATTAGTAAAACCTCGTTTAGTAAACAAGGAATATCATGCTGTTTCATATCCATTACAGGAAATTTCTGAGCGACTTATGTAATCAGTCCAAAATCAATCATTATCTTGGCCAGTGCACAAATTATCCATGCGATTAGTACTGGCCAGAATAATTTCATACAAATTTTTAATATCTTTTCCTCTATCTTTCTCACCTCCTAACTGCTCTTACGTTCTGGTTCTTGTCTACTTTTTGTAGAGTAACATGGTAAAAAAATATAATCTTGAGGCATATTATAAATTCTCGATAACATTTCCATTTCTGGGATTCGTGGAATAATTCTTCCCTTTTCCCAATTAATTATAGTTTGCTTAGAAACACGCATTTGACGAGCTGCTTCTAATTGTGTCATTCCAGCATTTACTCTTGCTGCTGCTAAAGAGATTTGAATTCCAGCCATTTCTTTTCCTCCTTTCACACTGATTTATCTCTTTGTTACAGTTACATTTTAACTCTACTTTTTGTAGATGTCAATACTTTCTGTAAACTATTTTTACTTTTTGTATTGAAATATTCTACTTTTTGTAATATACTTATTGTAACAAAAGGAGGGATATGATGAGCGATGACTTTTACAAAAAGATTTTTTCGAAAAATCTCAGATATTACATGGAACTAAATCAAAAAGAACAAATAGATATAATTAACGATTTAGGATTTAATAAATCTTCTGTTTCTACTTGGTGCAATGGTACTAGACTTCCACGAATGGATAAAGTTGATGCACTTGCAAAATATTTCGGAATCAACCGTTCTGACTTAATAGAAGAAAGAAAAAATAATACCTCAATATCTTCCTTTATCCAATGTCAGACCAAAGATGAAGAAACCTTAGTCCTTTCTTATAGGGAGTTAAATAATACAAATAAGAAAAAGAGCGTTACCTATACAAAGAACCTCTTATCTACACAGCGCATGGAAAATGAACTCCTCGCCGCCCACCAGCGTACTGATATAGAAGCGACTCCGGAAGGGATACAGAATGATTTAGATATTATGAATGATGATAATTTGTGGAAGTAAGAAAGGAGAATTTTATTGTTTCAAATCATTTATGGTAAAAAGGCTATTAAATTTCTAAAAAAGCAAGATAAGCCTACACAGAAACGTTTGATGACCGCCATCTCCAGATTACCATTAGAGGGTGATATCAAAAAGTTGCAGGGAGTTTCTGGTTATCGCCTGCGTGTCGGTAATTTTCGAGTATTATTTGATGTAAATGGTGTTATCATTGATATTATTGATATTGGTAACCGTGGACAGATTTATAAAGGAGTGTGATTATATGTCTAATGTAAAAGAAAGAATCTTTGGTGCTGTTACTATCATGAGCGATGAAGATGCTGAGAAAGTCTGGAATTTAATTCAGGCAGCATTTTTGCTTAACAATGTAGAAGAAGTTACTCCTGACCCAGAAGAAATCGCTGCTCTTAATGCATACCATTCTGGTGATCCTGATTATCAACCTGTAATGTCTCAGGAAGAAGTTTTAAAAGAACTAGGATTATAGCAACTATTACATGGGAAGGTGGTGTCTCACTTGACATATGAACAGCTTTTAGATGCTGCTGACCAGGAGGGTCTAGCAGTAAAGGAACAACCACTCTCTACTCATGATGGTCTAATCGTAGGAAGCCGCATAGCAATTCGAAAGGATATTCCCACCCAGGCAAAGAAAGCCTGTGTCCTTGCTGAAGAACTTGGGCATCATTATACGAATGTAGGAGACGTATTAGACCAGACAGAGATAGAGAATATAAAACAAGAACGTAAAGCCCGGATGTGGGCTTACAACAAACAGATTGGTTTATCTGGTATATTATCAGCTTACAAATATGGATGTCGGAACTTACATGAAATGGCGGAGCATCTGGATGTTACAGAAGCATTTTTAAAAGATGCCTTAGATGCATACCTTTTAAAATATGGAAAATGTACTGTAGTAGATAATTACATGATATTTTTCGAGCCATTAGGAGTTGTAGATATGAATTATGGAATTGAATAAATGAAAAAGCCCAGTGCTACCAACACCGGACTTTCTCATAGATTACCTGTCAACACGGATGCTGACGTATAACCTAGACTCGACACCTAGATTATACCACAGCATCCTGAATTTTAACAGGGTGTATTTTTTATACCCTTTTTATGGAAGGATGAGTATAATGAAGTTACCTAATGGCTATGGTTCTGTGCATAAGCTTCCAGGGAACCGGAGAAATCCCTGGCGAGTAAGGAAGACTGCCGGCTGGTCTCTTGATAAAAAAACAATGAAATGTAAGCAAGAATATATAACACTTGGCTACTATCCTACAAAAAAGGAAGCTTTGCAGGCTCTGGCCGCTTATAATGAACAACCATATGATTTAGATAATAATCTGACAGTAATGCAGCTATACGAACGCTGGAGCAAGGAATATTTTCAATCTTTGAAAGGTAAATCCGGACAACGAACTATCACTTCTGCATGGGCTTACTGCTCGGATGTATATGACATAAAAGTAAGAGACCTTCGGGCAAGACATATAAAAGGATGTATTGATGATGGCACTGCTGTTGTGCGTGGAGTAGAGAAGACAGCTTCCGCCGGAACAAAGTCACGAATCAAGAGTATATTTAATCTTATGCTTGATTATGCTTTAGAATATGAACTTGTTGATAGAAACTATGCCCGAACTTTTAATTTATCCGATGATATCATTAAAGAGAAAGCAGAAGCCAAACGGCAGCACATTCCTTTTACCGATAGGGAAATGGAAATATTATGGGCGAATGTTGATAAGGTTCTTTACGTTGATGTAGTTCTCATTCAATGCTATTCTGGATGGCGGCCTCAAGAATTAGGACTAATAGAAATGAATAGAGTGGATTTGGATAACTGGGAATTTACCGGCGGCATAAAGACAGATGCCGGCATTGACAGGCTTGTTCCGATTCATCCTCGAATCAGAGAATTGGTTAAGCGAAAATATGATGAGGCAATTCGCCTCGGAAGTGACTATTTGATTAATTGTACAGACAGCCAAGGAAAGAACAGTATTAAAATGACTTATGATAAATATAACTACCGTTTTGAAAGAATCAGAGATACTTTAAACCTTAATCCAGAACATCGACCTCATGACCCTCGAAAACATTTTTCCACAATGGCAAAGAAATATAAGGTTGATGAATATGCCCTTAAGTATATGATTGGTCATAAAATCGAAGATATTACGGAAAAGGTTTATACGCAGCGTGATGCTAGTTGGCTCAAAGAAGAAATAGAAAAAATAGTTTGAAAACCACCGGGATAGCTTTTGTTATCTCGGTTTTTCTATGCTTGAATTTGTGTATTACCGTGTGTATTATGCGTGTATTACTTGTGTATTATTTGTGTATTGTTAGCTAATTTTTCGCCGTTTTTCTGCATTTTGAATGTTCAATTTCTATATTTTTACACAAACAACAAAAGTGGCATAGAGTCTTTATCTATGCCACTTTTGTAAAGTTTTCAATGATTTAAATTTAGAATCTACCTGCTTTTGCGGCTTCTTCTACGGAAACAGAAAAACCTTTATTTATGCGATATTTATGTATAAATGTAGGAATAAAGTATAAATATCCAACCATTGACCACTATTATCTACGTCTATAAAAGCAAAATTAAAAGGGGTTGTGTGTCACAATATTAACCCCTTTTATCTCATTTTATTTGTTAATTAAATACTCCTGTAAATCATCCCTAGCGTGTTTGAGATTCTCGATTCCATTGCCAGTTATTTCGTGATTTATTATCACAAGTAAGCACTGAAGAATCATCCTATTAGATTCCTCATATTCTTTCAGCCTCTTGTTGTCATTATCAAGGAGCTTAGTATGTTTTGATACAGCTGCTTTAAGGTCATCATTCGGTTTTTTGAGTTCTTTAACAATTTTCCACAAACCCCAGAGAGCTGCTATCAATCCACAAATATAAATAATCTGTTCAGATTCGACAGTAAACCCTGTTAATAACATTAGTAATCCTTACCTTTCTTAGAGATTGTCCCGTCAATAAAATTACTAAATGCCTGATGGAAACCAGTAGAAGCAAGACCCATAACAGCTCCGTATACAACAGACTCAATGGACGGTCCACTTACCGCAGCGTTGAGCACAGCACCGAGCACTGCAAGGATAA
>OLQC01003034.1_pt1 | contig 10375 bp, 9 predicted proteins | sample 1672471 | NCBI WGS metagenome assembly OLQC01 (sample SAMEA3136689, study PRJEB25190) | human gut metagenome | biome: human gut; feature: human-associated habitat; material: faeces | place: Austria | collected 2013
TAAATAAAGAATGACATAGCAAAAAGCCCAGTTTACACTGGGCTTTTCTTTATATAATCGATATTGCTTGTATTATGTTATTGCGCCTCCACTTATTTCGCTAAATCTTAATTTAGCGAAATGGCACCAACAAGTAGAATATATCACAACAGAAAACTCTTGTCAATCCCCCACTTTGAATTTATCAAAAAATTTCGCTAAATTAAGTCACCCGCCGCACCCGATAGTTTCTAATGCGGCTCCAAGTTTCACATATTTTCTTCCTTTGCATGGTTTTGCGGCTTCGGCTCAGACACAGCGCTGGCGGGAAGCTGTGCCCGCCAGCATTCCTCTGTTTCGCATTGTTCCTTAAAATAGTGCATTTTATGAATAAATTCAATTTTAATTGTAAACATTAGCACTTGTCTATTGACACTGCTAATTGCACAGCTATAATGAAGTTGTACTTGAAAGATTCAACAAAATCTTCCAAGAAAACAGCCTAACAGCTCTTATATCAAAAAATAATGGAGGAATGAATTATGATGCCCAGTATCTTTGGTGAAAATCTTTTCGACGAATTTTTTAATGAACCATTTGCCATGATGACGCCTCAAGGTCATAACCCTCTTTACGGTAAACGCGCAAAGAATCTAATGAAGACCGATGTTCGGGAAACCGAAAACTCCTACGAGCTGGATATTGACTTGCCCGGTTTTAAGAAAGATGAAATCTCCATCGAGCTGAAAGAAGGCTGTCTAAACATTAGCGCCGCCAAAGGACTTGATAAAGAGGAAAGTGATAAGGAAGGAAAATACATCCGTCAAGAACGCTATGCGGGCTCTTGTAGCCGCAGCTTCTATGTTGGTACTGATATTGATCCTACCCAGGTCACTGCTAAATTTGAAAACGGCATCCTGTGCATTTCCGTTCCAAAGGCTTCCCGTCAATTGCCTTCAAGATCCACAGTCGAGATTAAATAAAATCGCCCTCTCCTCTGCCCCACCGATTCAATAATATAATTTTTTGAAAGGATGTCATTTATGAATAAAACCCTATCGCGAGTTTTATGGATCATTGCCGGTGTACTGCTTATTGTTGCAGGCGTGTATTGCTTTGTTTCTCCTGATGCTGCCTTGAGCGGGCTTTCCCTTATACTTGGACTGGCCATGCTCTTCTCCGGTATCGTTGATATTGTCATCTTTGCATCATCCCGGCGCTTTATGCTCGGTTCCGGCTGGTTCCTACTGGATGGCATCTTCACTGTACTGTTAGCCATTTTCCTGCTCTGCAACCAGGCATTCACCATGCTTTCGCTGCCGTTTATTTTCGGGATGTGGCTACTATTTGGTGGTATCAGCCGTTTTGTTAGCTCCTTTGATCTTCAGCGTCTTGGTGTGCGGGGTTGGGGGTGGTTTACCGTCCTTGGTATCCTCCTTACTGCTGCGGGCATCCTTTCGTTCTATGATCCCATTTCCGGTGCTATGGCCCTCAGTTGGATCGTTGGACTGGTGCTTATCCTGCAGGGTATCGCATCTATTGCATCGGCCTGCTTCTCCGGGCGCTTCTGGAGAGACTCTCTTTTATAAAACAACTATCACCTCCTCAATTATTTTCAAAAATGACCGGGGCTTCGGCTCCGGCCTTTTTGCGCATCTACGCACTTGCATGCAGCTTGCATTTCTACTATAATAGATTGGCAATAAACCGAAGAGAGGAGGAAACCGAATGCAGACATTTTCTATCATGGCAGCACCTGCGCCACAGCTGCTGCGCGATTATCTCATCTATATGAGTACCATCAAGGGACGCTCTCCCCGCACTGTAGAAGCCTACTACAACGATCTCCGCCTATTCCTGCGTTATCTAATGGCCACTCACAGTGGCACTCCCCTACCCACGGACGACCCAAATCTTGAAAGCATTTCGTTTGCCTCCATCAGCGAGGAAATGATTCTCAGTGCACGCCTTTCCGATGCATATTCTTTCCTGGCTTATGTGCAAAGCGTTAACCAAAATAACGCCAAGACCCGTGCCCGCAAGGTTTCCAGCTTGCGCGGCTTCTATAAATATCTGCAAAGTAAGGCTGGCCGCCTAGAGGAAAACCCCATGGAACAGTTGGAGATTCCTGCCCAGCGCAAAAGTCTTCCAAAATACCTTACTTTGGATGAAAGCCTGCACCTGCTGGAATCCATTGAAGGCAAGGATCGTGAACGCGATTATTGTATCATCACCATTCTGCTTAACTGTGGCATTCGTCTTTCGGAGTTGGTCGGTATTAAGCTCTCGGATATCCGGGATGACACCCTTACTGTACTGGGCAAGGGGAATAAAGAGCGCATGGTTTATCTTAACAGCGCTTGTCTTAACGCCATCGCGGAATATTTGGCCGTTCGTCCGGAACCACCAAAGGATGCCGATAAACCCTACCTGTTTGTTTCCTCCCGTACCCGTGCACCGCTTACCCCCCGCCGGGTGGAACAAATAGTAGAAACACATCTAAAAGCCGCCGGCTTAGGCGGTCGGGGCTATTCCCCTCACAAACTTCGTCATACTGCCGCCACTCTCATGTATCAATACGGTGGTGTGGATATCCGTGTTCTAAAGGAAATTCTCGGCCATGTCAATCTTGGCACCACAGAAATATACACCCATGTCAGCAATGATCAAATTGCCAATGCCGCTGACCGCAATCCCCTTTCTCATGTTAAATCCAAACCATCCAAAAAGGAAGCAGAAACCGAATGAAAACCAATTACCACACCCACACCTACCGTTGTAAACACGCCATGGGCAATGATGAGCGCATTGTACTCAATGCCATAAAAGCTGACTTTGATATTTTAGGCTTTTCTGATCATACCCCATGGCCCCACTTCCCTGCCGATTACGATTCCCATGTCCGCATGGAGCCGCAATACCTGCCGGAATACTGCGGCAGCGTAAACCGCCTGCGGGAAAAATACAAGGACCAGATCGAGATTCACCTCGGCCTGGAGGCGGAATACTTTCCCCACCATATGCAGGAGCTTCTTGATATGAAGTCGGAATACGGGATCGAATATCTGATCTACGGTGAAAAGGAGTTCCGCCGGGTCGAACCCGGAGCGTTTTTATTTCGGCCGTGATATTTTAGCGCCCCATGACCTCGAGCGTTACGAGCAGAACATCATTCCGAGCATTGAAAGTAAATTCTATACCTATGTGGCCCACCCTGATCTTTTCATCCGCGGTTACCCTTATTTTGATGAACACTGTGTTGCACTCAGTCATCGTATTTGTGAAACTGCGGCTCGCTGCAATGCAATTCTCGAATATAACATCTCCGGTTTTCTTTTCGCGCTGGAACATAATCGGCTGGATTGTTTCCCTCATCCCGATTTCTGGCGCATTGCCAAAGATCATGGCATTACCGCAATTATTGGCTTCGACGCCCACGATTCGGCGGTAGATTTCAAGAATTCTGATATCTATGATTATGCCGTTCACTTCCTCGATCACATCGGTATCCATCGTATCGACAAACTCGATTTATAAAACAATTCCATAGCTAAGCCCCACGGTATTTAACCCGCGGGGCTTTTTTCTTAAATTTTATCGTATTGGCAGCATATACAGCTTCTCCCGTTTCATTTTGTGATATTCTACAATAATTTTCTTTTAGAATAACACAATCCGCCACTTAGTTGCGCAATTTAGCCAACCAGGTCATTGCATTATATACAAATTGCGCTGTGCTTTCTTGTAAAAATAGTCCAACTGCGCTTTGACAAAATCAAAAAAATACTATATTGTAGAGACATACAAAGGAGAATGTTCACAATGAATTCCCCTTTATCAATAACTGGAGGTACATAAAATGCTGCTGATTAAAAACGCCAACCTGGATGGGACCGGCAAAATCGTTGATATTCTCATCGGTGATGACGGAAAATACAAGGAAATTGCCGGGCACATCGAAGCACCCGCCGGGGTCGAAACTATCGATGCCACTGGTATGATGGCTTGCCCCACCTTTGTAAATACCCATATGCACTTTGATAAGGCCTACACTTCTTATGAACAGGGCCGTGAAAGCTATGGCAAGGGCAACTGGATCTCTTCTACCGAAGAAACCCTGGAAGACTCCATCTATGTCATGCACGACCGTATCCGCAAGTATACTCCTGAGGCCGTAGCTGCCCGGGCTGAGCGCGCTATTAAGGATTGTGTCATGTATGGTACCACCAAACTGCGCACCAATGTGGATATCAGCACCCTGGATCCTAACCTCAACGCTCTGAAGGGTGTTCTGATGGCCAAAGAAGCCACCAAAGATATCTGCGATCTGCAAGTCATCGCTTTCCCGCAGGAAGGTATCATCTGCGATCCTGGCACCGATAAGCTGCTGGAGGAAGCCATGGAAATGGGCTGCGATGTTATGGGTGGCATGCCTGCCGCTGAAATGCTGGATGAGCATTCCCGCGAACATGTGGATTTCGTCTTTAAGATGGCCGAAAAATACAACTGCCTCATCGATATGCACATCGATCAGTCCAAAGATATGTTCGATCGTTCCCTGGAATACACCGCCTGGCTTACTATGCAGCATGGCTGGCAGGGCCGTGTAACCGGCGGTCACTGCACCTCCATCACCTACCAGAACCAGGCCCACGCCATCAAGGTTATGAAGATGCTTAAGCAGGCGGATGTCAATGTCTGCGCCAACACCCAGACCCTCGCCATCATGGGCATTGACCCCGAACCCCGCACCCGCGGTGTTACCCGCATTCGTGAGATGGTGGAAATGGGTATCAATGTTGTCACCGCTCAGGATACCATCTGTGATGGTTTCCACCTTTACGGCACTGGCGATCCCTTGGATTACGGTCTGGTTGGCTGCTACTGCGCCCAGTACAATACCCCCGAAGCTGCCCGTACCATGTGGAACATGCTCACCAAAGCCTCTGCTCGCGTATTCGATCCTGAAATGAAGTACGGCATCGAAGTAGGCAACGATGCTGACTTGAACCTGGTAGAAGCCCCTAATGTCCACGATGCCATCCGCACCCGCGCTTCCCGTCCCTACATCATCCGCCACGGTAAAGTCATTGCTTCCTTCATCCGCCGGGCTCAGTTGCTGTAATGCTGTAATGCTGTAATGCCGTCTTGTTCTCTTCTCTTTATATAGGCCCCCTCATATTCCCAAAGCCCAAAGGCACCGGTATCCCCGGTGCCTTTGGGCTTTGTCATCATCTTGCGTTCCATACAAAAGAGATCGCCCTGCACCGAGGAATTATTCCTGCAGCACAGGGCGATTTGTGATGGTGTTATTTCACCATTATTTCAGTCTGCTTTGTGTCAGTAGCGGCCACAGCTCCTCCACATTCCTTTGGTTAAGCGTAATGGGATCCACCGAAACATACTTTGGTGTTGGTTTTCCCAGCAGCGCACACGCTGCCGAATACACCATCAGATGTCCCATTTCAATTGGCCTTGAAGAGACAATGCCCATTCTTCCGCTGGTCACCTGCAGCATTCGCTGCGCAACGGAACTGTTGATCTGGCTGGTGACAACTACTACATCATCACGGCGGTTCGCGTGCAGCCATCCACTGATCCGAGCCGCCGCACCTGCATTCTGGATAAACAGGCCCTGCATCTCAGGATAGCGGCGGTACAGCTTCTCAAAATCATCCACAGAATAATGATCATTGATTTCTAATTGCTCCAACACCTGTATTCTGGGATAGTCACCATGCAGTGCGGTAATTAATGCTCGGACACACTGCTGAGCACCCGCTGCTGTGTTTTTATCCACCAGCATTACCAACCGCTGCATCTGCCGGGACAACATCTGCTCCGCCAGGAATTGCGCCGCCTGCCGCCCTTTTTCCTCATCATTGGTGGTAATGCAGCAGTGGAACACAGATCCAGGCAGATCAATCGGCAGATGTGATCCCAAAATCAATGGGATATCGCTACCCCTTTTTAACCGTTGAAAGGTCTCCACCATCCCGCTATGGTCATTGGAAACGCTTATGATCGCATCCGCACCGTTTTGCAGTAACCACACCAGTTGATTCTTTTCCACCCCGCTGTTCATTCTGGCATCCTGTACCGGCAGTAGATCCAGGTTCAAATTTGCAGCGACCTCCCTTATCCCCTGCAAAATCATCTGAGAATAAAGTGTTTCCGCCTGTGCAAAAGAGACTCCAATCCGACCGGTACGCTTCTGCATCAGCATTTTTTCGGTTATGGTTAATGATACAGCACTTTCATTGCTGGCCGGTTGTCCCTGAGGATCACGCGGCAATACACTGGTAGAATGACGGATTATCAATTGCGGAGCACAAACAATTCTTTTATCTGGCCCATCGCTGCTTTCCAATACACTGCGGAATACCTCCGGATTTAGACGAACATAAGTAACTGCCGGATTATAACCCTGTATATAGTCGTCGTCATCAATGGCGATCCAGCTGAAGTCTTCCGGTACGCGGCGTCCACTGGCAAAGCAATATTTTGTTACCGCCATAATGCCCGGTACACCCACCGAAATCACGGCGGTCCCCAGGCTTTCCTGCTCTGGCAGTCCGGAGTTCTTCTCTCCGCCCAGCCATATTATATTATCCTGATTTAGGCGTACTGCATAGCGTTTACTGCACCATTCCAACGCCCGCAGGATCTGCTCCTGACAGTACCGGTTCAAATCTCCTCCCACCACAGTAATATTGGTGTGCCCGCACCGGATCAGATGTTCCAATGCAAGGTGCATGGCACCCTCATAATCCAATGCAAGATGGCGTTGGTCGGTGCGCTCCGGCGGTACACTTTGATTCAGCAGCAGAATGCTGCCCGGTTCCACAGGATTTATCGCTCTATCACCGCATTTATACTCCACCGATTGATGCACCAATACACGGTTCAGGTGGTACTGCTTCATATATCTATGCAGCTGCTTTTCCGTCAGCGATCCATCTACCGAGATCGTGATCCATTCGTACCGTCCGGACATCCGCACATAGGATCGGCATCCACATACTGTCAGCAACCGCCGGTCAATGATAAGACCCATACAGCCGCGCTTGGCCGCTGTTGGTTCCTCACCCCTGTTGCGCCGGCGCAGCGGTTCATAGCCCAGCTCATCTACCGCAGCCATTACCCGTTCTGTAATTTCCGGGCTCACATACCTTGTCCGGTTAAGAACATGGGAGACCGTGGTGGCAGAAACGCCGCTGGCCTTCGCAATATCGTATATTGTCGCCATATTTCTCCTCTTGAATGTTATTGGTTTCTCTCTTAGCGGCCTAAATTGCCACCTTATGTTTTCTCTTTATTCTTATTTCAAGTTACGGCTTTTGCTGCTCCGCTTTCAGCAGAGCATATCTTCTCCGAGATTCTCTCACATCAAAGACAGTACACACAGCGATGCCCAAGATGCCGCCTGCTAATGCGGTGATCCACCGACTGATTCCAAAGGCCGAGCCAGCCACAACACCCAGGCCAAGGCCCAGCAGGAGCCCCACCTTCACCATAGCGCGGGTCTTCTTTTCACTGCACCATACCTCTACATTGGGAGTCTTCTCATGCTCATGCTCCACCCAGTGGCCAAAACCGCTCTTACGCAGCAGCCCGTGGAATATCTCATCATCCCTTTGCGGGTGTGCCAACATAATGGTCACACTCTTATTAGCAAAGGCCCACCCACGCAGGGTATTCAGGGCCTCGGTCATATAGCCTTTCCGGCGGTACGCCGGCTTAATAAACCCGTTCAGCTCCACCGCTTCGGTATCGCTGGGTCGTCCCAAAAAGTACAAATATCCCACCAGGTGCTTGTCCTCTTTTTCTGTGATGATCCACAGCGTATAAAAGGACATATACTCCTGATCCGCCATCATTTTACGGTATTGCTCCTCTGCCAACATGACCCATTCGCCGTATTTGGCATAATCATCCGGCACCAAAGAAAGGCTCCTGCATAATTCATTCGGATCATCCCTCAGCAGGTTCATCTGTTCCGGCAGCAGCGGATAAAGGATCAGATTCTGGCTCTCCAGCTGTGGCTGCTTTTTCTGCTTTTTCATTTGCTTCCTCCGTCAAAGTTCTCAAAAATGAACTACTCTCTTAATCATATTATAGATGAATCGATAAATTAAATCAATTTATGTTATCACTTTTTACGCACTATCCAAAATAAACAATTTTTACCTCAATTCTTTTTGCATTTTGTGCATATAATTATTATTTTCCTTGATTTTAATAGCCTAAATGCGCAACTTGCGTAACTAAGATGTTAAAATGCAACAAAATTATACCCATTATATTACATTTTTCGCTTTGACGAATGGAAAAAACAAGTGCTAATATACTACTTGGCCAAGGTGTGCACAGGGATAATGGCGAAAACCGACGGCACATTAGGTCAAAAGGTCAAAAAATGTATAGAGAAAAAAGGAGAGTCACTATGTATCAGCCTGAACAGCCGGTATTCGATCAAGCCATCGAATCCAACATTGAGATCACCTACGGCATTGAAGATGTGCCCAAGCCCTGGTGGAAATCTCTCTACTTCGCCCTGCAGATCACCCTTGTAGACTTTACCCCCTTTGTATGGGGCGGTATGTTTGTCTCCCTGGCCGGTCTGGATGCGGCCACCGTTCTGCCCACCATGATCAGCGCATGCTTCCTGGTCATGGGTATCTGCACACTGATCCAAACTACCATTGGTAACCGCCTGCCCATTGTTCAGGGCCCGTCGGCTTCCCTCGCCTCCTCCATGGGCAGCGTAGCCGCTACCTATGGTCTGCCCGCAGTCTGGGGTTCCGTCATTGTCGGCGGCGCACTGGAAACTCTGCTGGGCGGCGCCCGCATTATGAGCAAGATCCGCAAGTTCCTCCCCCCTGTTGTAGTTGGTTCCGTAGTAGCAGCTATCGGTTATGTAGCTGCCCGTATCGCTGTCCAGTGGACTTTCTCCTCTCAGGATGCTAAGAGCCTCATCATGGCCGCTGTAGCCTTCCTGCTGGCTCTGGTTCTTAAGTTCCGCGGTGGCAAAGGTCTGCTTTCCCAGGGCTTCATTCTCATCACCGTTATCATTGTTGGCGTTGTTGGCGCCTCCGCTCTTGGCGTGTTCAATTGGGAAGCCGTTCACAATGCTCCTTGGTTCGCACTGCCCAAGCTGTTCCCCTACACTGGTCTGGAAGGTCAGAGCGGTTCCACCATCGCCTTTGTTGGTGCCGCTATCGTCGGCGGCTTCTCCGGCTATATTGCTTCCATGTTCGAATCGGTTGGTGACTACGCCGCTACCTGCGCTGCCTGCGATGAGGTCTATCGCATTAAGCACATCGACCGCGGTATCTTTGCTGAAGGCTTGGGCTGTGTGATCTCCGCTTTCTTTGGCGGCCTGCCCTGCACCAGCTACACCCAGAACATCGGCATTGTTTCTGCTACCGGTGTTTGCTCCCGCCGCGTCACTCAAATCGCTGGCGTAATCTTCCTGGCATATGGTCTGTGCCCCAAGCTGGCCTATATTCTTTCCGGCATTCCGCGTTCTGTTATCGGTGCTGTATTCCTTATCTCTGCCGCTACCATCATGTTCTCCGGCATTGATTCCATCATCAGCGATAAACGCTCCCTGCGCAACACCTTGGTAGCCGGTACTACTTTGGCACTGGCCATCATGCTGCCTTACCACTGCGCCTCTACTTACAGCGCCTGGGCCAAGAGCCTGCCGGCGTTCCTCAATATGCTCTGCACCTCCACCGTGTTCATCGCGGTCGTTGCAGGCGTACTGCTCAATCTTATCCTCAACTATGTCCTAAAGGATAAGGACGAAAAGTAAGCTAGCTCCTCCTCAATGGTACTCATACAGCGCAAGCCCCTCCCAAATCGGGAGGGGCTTTGTCACTGCAAAACTGATATCACCATTTTGGCTTTCATTATTGCTTCCAATATTCCTCCCACAGCCAACAATAAACCACTCAAAATCCACAGTGCCGCCTGACCACCTCCTTCTGCCCCGCTCATCTGCTCACAGCGGCTATGCGCCAAGTTGCACATCAAAATCAGCGCCACCAACTGCACCGTCCTTGGCAGAAGTATCCCCAACAAAATATATCCGATTCCGCCCAAACCCACCAACATCAGCAAAAAGCTGACCACTATTCCCTGCCCTATTCCATACAAGACCAGTGCCACCGGAATCATTAAATTCCCCCATAGGCACCGCGCTGCGATCATCAGGTATAGCAGCAGAATCGCCATAAACAGCAGTCGCTCACGCCACAATGCCCACAGGCCCTGTTCCGGTATAGCCCGCAGTTGATTCACCAGGATCCGGCATGGGATAGACTCTGCCCCACACAACACCGCTGCTATGCTGCCCAGTAGCACCCCTGCCGCAAAATATAAAAGATAC
>OLQC01003036.1_pt1 | contig 10372 bp, 7 predicted proteins | sample 1672471 | NCBI WGS metagenome assembly OLQC01 (sample SAMEA3136689, study PRJEB25190) | human gut metagenome | biome: human gut; feature: human-associated habitat; material: faeces | place: Austria | collected 2013
GGCAGTTCTGAAAGTTCAGAAAGCCAATGCAGAAGGTATCCGTATGATCCGTGAAGCCGGGGCAGATCAGGCAGTACTTACACTGAAGAGCCTGGAAGCATTTGGAAAGGCAGCAGATGGTAAGGCTACCAAGATCATTATCCCGTCTGAGATCCAGGGACTGGCAGGACTTGCATCATCTCTGAAAGAGATCGTTGTTGAGGATAAGAAAACAGAAGAATAATTTTTTATAAAGAAACACGAAAAAAGAGGAGTAACTGTTAAAAAACAGTTACTCCTCTTTACACAGACAGCAAACAAAAATTCCCCTCTAACATGAGGAGTGCCCGGATACCTCTCGATACCCGGGCTATTATTATGAAAAAATTCTATGTGTAATGAACCCATTACAAACTTTTTTGAGATGTTCCTTTCGGAACTGTATTTATCATATCAATAGTTTATGAATAATTTATGAACGTAATATGAACTTATAGTTAATTTGCACAATTCAATTTTATTTTTATTTTATTTTTATAACATTTTACACTGTTTTTTCATTTTTACTTTTCCTGTTCTTGTGCTGATTCATCAAATTATTCTGTTATTTCTTTTCATCCCTCCGACATCTTAGCCAAAAATAGAATTCCATATATTTTTACACCAGCTTACTATCCTGTCAAAGAACCCTTTGACCTGTTCCTGGTTAATGTTCAGATCCAGGCTCTCCAGCTTGTTGTACAGATCTTTCGCCTGCTCTTTCAGGGAATCCACATCCAGATCCAGGCTGCTGATTTTCTCCATCAGACTTACAATCTTCTGCTTATCCTCATCAGACAACTGAATATTCATCTCTTTTGCTGCATCGTCTACGACAGCTTCTATTTCTTCCGGATCAGACAGGTCCTGAGAGACGACAGCTTCTTTTACTGCACCTACCAGTTCCTCCGCCTGCTCTTTATCCCCGATAGCTTCACCCAGATCACTGGTGGTTACCAGTTCTTCTGTAGCCGCATCTGCATTCTCTGCCTTCAGGGTCTCGCCGGTCATATTACTGTAAGCTTCCATTGCACCTACCAGCGCCGCTGTTCCGGAGATATTAAACGGTCCAGCCACACGTACATCCGCATCGGTAACGCCTGCAGTTGCCAGCGCATTCTGATACATACCTGTGGTACAGTAAGTGATATTACTGGTTGTCACTTTAATTCCATTTCCTTTATCCTTTTTTTCAATAAGAACAGAAGAAAGTGCTCTGGTTCCGATCACACTGGAATCCAGATAAGAATCCAGATATTTGTGTTCATCCGCATTCGTTACAGTAATTACCTGATAGCTGCTCAGATCCGCTTCATTAATCTCCAGCAGACTCAGTACTGTGGATTTTTCTGTTTCATTCAGATCCGCTCCCAGCGCCAGATACGGTGCATCAATCTGATCTGCTTTTGCACTCAGTGGTGACATCAGGCTTCCCATTACCGTTACCATCGCCAACATTCCCGCCATAACTTTCTTTATCTTCATCTCTGTTACCTCTCTTTTTCTTTATATACTTTCAGAATCTTTTCAGTCTTCTCCCGACTGATACTCCGTAGTATAACACACTTTCCTTCCATGATGCAGATATTCATAAATCTTTTCCTGTTCATTCATAAAATCTTCACAACTTCAACACGATTTCCTCACAATTCCCGGATATACTATAACCATAAAATAATTAATAGAAATTATTTTATAACTTTTCTTTTTCATATGTCGATGAAAATCGACACTCCTTCCTTTAAAAATAAAACTAAAACGTGTTGACCGGAATTTCCTCATTCTGGTCAACACGTTTTTACGTTACTTTTTATTTTGCACGTCCCAATACATTTGCCAGTTTCGCAAATTCTTCCAAAGACAATGCCTCTCCTCTCACCGATGGTGAAAATCCGCACTCTGCGATTGCAGCCTCTATTGTCTCTTTTTCAAAAGACAACCCCTCATAATTCTTCAGACCGTTTGCCAGCGTTTTTCTTCTCTGATTAAACGATGCCCGAATAATCTGAAACAACAGTTTTTCATCGTCTACCTGTACCGGTGTCTCAGCATGGCGGGTCAGACGAATCACCGCACTTCCCACTTTCGGTCTCGGCATAAAACAGTTCGGCGGAACATTGGCAACAATATAAGGTTCTGCATAGTACTGCACTGCCAGAGATAATGCACCGTAATCTTTCGTTCCCGGGCCCACCTGCATACGATCCGCTACTTCTTTCTGTACCATGACAGTAATGGATTCTACAGGCACATGGCTTTCAAACAGACCCATAATGATCGGTGTCGTAATGTAATATGGAAGATTTGCAACCACTTTGATCGGGCGGCCTCCATTTTTCTCTTCTGCCAGCTTTGCAATATCCACTTTCAGGATATCTTCATTGATCACCGTTACATTGTCATAATCGCTCAGCGTATCCTCCAGGATCGGGATCAGACTTTTATCAATCTCCACCGCATATACCTCTCTGGCTGCATATGCCAGATACTGTGTCATCGTTCCCATACCCGGTCCGATCTCCAGAACAAAATCATCCTCTGTGATCTCCGCCGCACGGATAATTTTATCCAGCACATGAGGATCGATCAGAAAGTTCTGTCCAAACTTTTTCTGAAATGTAAAGCCGTATTTGTTCAACACAGCAATGGTTGCCTGGGGATTGCCAAGATAAGGCTCTCTCTTACTCATAGTTCTTCCTTTCCTGTTGTTTTCCAAAACGTGTAAAAAGGGCATAGCTTTCTGTCGCCATGCCCCATGTTGTCATGCTCTTTTATAAATCAAAATCCTTTTCATAAAGAAGAATTCGACCGTCTGCATCTGTATGACGTTTGGAAAGTTTTCTTCCCAGCTTTACGCCACTTGCCTTACGGATCGCACCGTCTACCATCTCTTTTACTTTTCCGATAGTAATCGGTTCATCCTCTTTCTGGTTATCTCCGATCATGGTGTACAGAGCAAGCACACCCATCTCATCCATGCGGAAACCATTTTCTCTCGCATACGTTCTTGCAAATGTTACCAGCTCGTCATTGGTAAAGACCGGAATCGAAATAACGGTTTCGAATTTTTCTGCAAATTCCGGATAATCCGCCAGCATCTTACGCATATTTGCTTTATCATCTTCAATCAGAAGAATCATACTGTCTGTACGGAAATCCATCGCCTGAGAAAGTTTTTCGATCGTCTCCGGCGTCATAAAACTTGCTCTCTCGATCAGAAGAAAGCCTCCTGCCATCTTGCTGATAATTGTTGCCGGATCTTTCCTGTTAATATCCGATGCATCCAGATTTGCATACTTGACAGCTTTCAGTCCCAGTTCTTTGCAGATTGCTTTTACAAGCCCTTCACTCAGTCTGGTTTTTCCTGTTCCGTGACTTCCCATAATTGCGATATTTCCACGATGAGATGTTTTCTCACTGGCATATTCATATGCCCCGTGAATCGCATCCAGAATCTGATCATCCATGCCCGGCACTTTAGCAAAGTACGAAAACAGCTGTTTCTGTTCTGCCGTCAGACGTTCCGGTCTGGTATTGTTCAGGATCCTCTGGCGTTTTTCTTCAGGTGTCTCCCGTTCCAAAGTCATCTCGCTGATATCCGGCTGTATCTCTGCTTCTTCCAGCATCTTGTCGATATGGTCACCTTCCGGTTCCTCTGCCTCCGTTTCAGAACCTTCTTCCACAACAGATTCCTCTGTGGTATTCTCTTCTGTAATCGGTTCTGTCTTTTCTTCAAAAGCAATTTCTTCCTCAGATGCTGTCTCCGGTTCCGGATCCAGGCTTGCAGACCGTTCTGCTTCTTCCTGTTCCCGGAGCCCATCCATACCGCTCAGAGCAGCTTTGAGTTCTTCTTCCAGATTAAATTCCTGTGTATCTCCCGGTGTCGCATGCCATGCATCCTGCTTTGTCACATCCGGAATCACTCTTGTCGCATCCAGATCTTCGATTTCCGGTTCTGTTTCCTCCGTTTCTTCCGGATATTCCATCTCAATCATCGGTGCTGCTTCTGATCCGGTAATATCTTCTTCTGTTTCCGGCTCTTCTGTCGATTCCGCCGAAGTTTCAGTTTCCGGTGCATCAGACGATGTTTCTTCTGCAAAATCCAGAGAAAGTCCGGAAAGACTTGCTTCAAAAGCTGCCATCGCTTCATCCGCCGCATCCGTCAGAGTTTCTTCCGGCTCTTCTTCCGTTACTGTCTCAACCGCTCCCTCAACCCTTTCTTCCAGTACATCACCGGCTGCATCTACTTTTTCTTCTGCAACTACTTCTTCCGGTTCACCGATGATTTCTTCTGCTGTTACTTTCTCCACAGCCGGTTCTTCCTCAGCTTTTTCTGCGGCATCCTCGCCTGCTTCTTTCGCCAGGGAAGACGAAGTCTCTGCAAATAATGCATCCAGATCCACTTCCTGAACACTGATGATTTCTTTATCCTCCGGTTTTTCCACCTTCGGTTTTTCCATCATTTCCAGTTCGTCCATCTCGGTTCTGCTCACTCCGGCAACTCCGCTGTCCGCAGAGATGATGCCTTCATTTACAGCTTCCGGCTCCAGATCCTGTACGTGATATTCTTCCATATTTTCTTCTTGTGCTTCAGGTTCCTGCGGAACTTCTGCTCCTGCTGCTCTTCCCAGTGCCTCAAAAGCATCTACTGCCTTGGTACGGTTAAAACCTGAAAGAATCTCCTGAAAACTTCTGGAAAGACGTTCCTGAAGTTTTTCGGTATCGATATGCGGAATCTCTGTTTCCGGTTTTACCGGCTCTTCCTCCGTCGCCGGAGTTTCTTCCACAGTTGTTCCTGCAGATTCCTGCGGAATCTCTGCTGTTGCTGCCGCTTCTTCCTGGGCCTGTTCTTTTTCTTCTTCCACTTTCTGAAGACCCGCCATTGCAGCTGCTGACACACCCGGCAGAATTGTATTTTTTACTTCTTCTGTCAGTTTTGGTCCTGTTGTTGCTTTTGCAACCTTTCCTGCCGCCTTCGCTTTCTCATATTTTTCTTTCTGAGACGGTGACAGTGGCGTGTATGTCATCTTAAGTTCCATCGCTTTGGTTACATATTTGCCTTCACCAAACCACAGAACCAGATCATCACAGGTTTCAACACATTTCTTTTCCTGTCCTGCTTTTTTATACAGTTTTGCCAGTTCATATACCCAGCGTTCTGTGTATTCCCGCTCTTTATATTCCTCCAGAATCGCAATCTGATTTTCCAGAGGCGCTTTCTGTGCTTTGTAAATCTTATATTTCAGAATATATTTGGAAGTATCGTTGGAAGCGGTCTCCAGATATTGATTATAATATTTTACAGCATCATCATATAACCCCATCTTCAAAGCCAGTTCCACCTGACGGTACAGAATCATCTTGCCGATAGATGAACGTTTATGCGCCAGCTGCAGCATCTGCATACTCTTTTCCAGTTCACCATTCACTTCGTAGATATCTGCTACCATACACAAGGTCCGCACACTCTTCACTCTACGCCAGTCGATAGAATCCGCTACCGTAAGAGCCCCTTCATAATCCTGTGCATCCACAAGTCTGTTGATTTCCTCCAATTTCAAATGGTATTCTGTCTTATCCACTGTACTCACCTCTGCTTTTTCTATCAAATTTATAACTGTCTGATACTTTCACAGTTATCTGTTTTCAGTTGTTTATACCCGTAACTGTTAAAGTACTGAACAGTTACCCATAATTGTTCTAAGTGTACCATACTGCCTGTTTCTTGTCAAAATATAACTGTCCTCTGACCGAGACAGTTATTGATAAAATGATGTGTATGAACAAACAAAGGGATGCCGCCCTCCGACAACACCCCTCTTATGTATACGGGAGTCAGTCCCCCTTTTGGTTCTTCTGTCACCCGATTCTCAGTTTAAACTTCTGAATTTCTTTTTCACTGGTCACACGCTCAATCTCTGCGCCCAGACTCTTCAGTTTTCCTTCAAAATCCTCATATCCACGCTGGATATATACGATATCATCCACAATTGTAATACCTTCTGCAGCCAGTCCGGCAATTACCAGTGCCGCTCCTGCACGAAGATCCGGTGCACTGACTCTTGCGCCTGTCAGTTTGTCCACACCATCAATGATGGCTGTATTACCTTCCACTTTTACACAGGCACCCATACGGGTCAGCTCGTCCGCATATTTGAAACGATTCTCAAAAATGCTTTCCGTAACAATGCTGGTTCCTGATGCCAGAGCCAGTGTTACTGCGATTTGTGGCTGCATATCCGTAGGATATCCCGGATACGGTAAGGTTTTTACATGCGTTCTGCGCAGTTTCTTTGCAGAGATCACGCGTACTGCATCATCAAATTCTTCCACTTCACATCCGATTTCTTCTAATTTGGCCGTAATCGCTTCCAGATGTTTCGGAATTACATTTTTGATCAGAATATCGCCGCGTGTTGCCGCTGCAGCGAACATATAGGTTCCTGCCTCGATCATATCCGGCACAATCGAATAATTTGTACTGTGCAGCATCTCCACACCTCGGATACGGATCACATCCGTACCGGCACCCTTGATATTGGCACCCATGCTGTTCAGGAAGTTTGCTGTATCTACAACGTGTGGCTCTTTTGCCGCATTTTCAATAATGGTATTTCCTTTTGCCATAGATGCTGCCATCATAATATTAATGGTTGCACCTACCGATACAGTATCCATGAAAATATGAGTTCCATGAAGTCCGTCCGGTGCAGATGCCACGATGGCACCGTATTTGATATCGACGGTTGCACCCAGTGCACGGAAACCTTTCAGATGCAGGTCAATCGGGCGGCTTCCGATGTTACAGCCACCCGGCAGAGGTACTTCTGCTTTTTTATATTTTCCGAGAAGCGCACCCAACAGATAATAGGATGCACGGATTTTCTTAATATATTCGTAATCTACACTGATATCACCGATAGTGGAACCGTTGATCACTGCTGTGTGACGGTCTACCCGCTCCACTTTTGCTCCGATTCCTCCGATGGCCTCTAAAAGTACATTTATATCATTGACATCCGGAAGGTTTTCCAGCCGGACGGTATCATCTGTCATAATAGCGGCTGCAAGAATCGCAAGTGCTGCATTCTTCGCTCCACCAATCTCTACTTCACCAACTAACGGGTTTCCACCCTTAATAATATACTGATCCATAGTTCACCTCTATGTTTATATTCAGCCAATACAAGTCCCGATAATCCCTCTCATTGATTTTTATGTTATAACAAATCAATGCTTTTGTAAATAAATTTTAAAGATTTCTTATCTTTTTATTCATATTGTCCACTGAATTTTTCAAATAATTTTACAGAATGTCGTGACTATTCAGTACCTTCACTGTTTAGTTCCAGACTGTCTACAATACTCTGTAAAGTCTCCTCTAAATTTTTGTTTTCCTCATCAATTGTGATATCTGCATATTTTTCATACAATACCACACGTTCTTCATATAAATCTTTTAATGTCTGTCCGTCTCGCAAAACCACTCCACGGTTTTTCAGGTTGCCCAGCCGTTTCCTCAGAGCTTTGTAGGACAATTTCAGATAAATGACCGTGGCAATCTCTCCAAGATGCTCCATAGCTTCTCTTCCGTACACCACGCTGCCTCCTGTGGCAATTACTGTGCGATTCGCTTCAATAGAAGCGTTTACTTGATTTTCAATTGCAATAAAGCCTTCGATACCCTCTTCACTGATAATTTCTTTTAATAATCTCTTTTCCTGCTTCTGAATCAGAAGGTCTGCATCTACAAACTGATAACCTAACTCTTTTGCAAGTATTACACCAATTGTACTTTTCCCAACTCCGGGCATTCCAATTAACACTATATTCTTCATATCTCTCATCCTTATCGCAGCTTATCATTTTATCATATTATCTTAGTTAATACAAGTTTTTATTCCTGTTTGTTATTCGAGAACAAACAATGTGTTACTGTAACAACAATGTGCCCCGGCACATTATTTTCATCATACCACAATTTTCCATGTAAGGGAACTTAAAACTCACGAATAAAGGATTCTACTACATCCGAATGTTCTTCATTTCTCCAGACCAGCAGCACATCGGTGATCAGTTCCTTTTCTGCGATCGGAATCGGACAGATCTTTTCCGACTGTCCTCTCATGGAAGCCGGAAGAATCGCTGTTCCCAATCCGCTGGCTGCCAGACTCATGGCTGTTCTGGCATCCTCACATTCATAATAAACATCACAGGAAAGACCATGTTTTTCAAAAATGGACAACACATACTTTCTGTGACGCTTGGAAAGGATCAGATGATGTCCGGCCAGTTCTTCCAGTGTCAGTTCCCGAAGACCTTCTTCTTCCTGTCCCTGCGGAACCATAGCCATTAATTGTTCCTGTCGCAGTAGTTTGGAACAGAATCCGTTTAAGGCGATCGGCGTACGAAGTGTAGTCACATCAAGGATTCCGTTTTCCAGCTCATCTTTCAGTGTAAAGGTAGATCCGTCATGGATCACAAAACGAATATCCGGATGATGGCTGGTGTACTTTACCAGATATTTTGCCATCATATTCACCGTGGATGGCGTCACACCAAGATGGATCGTCGTTGCCTGGCTGACTTTGATCACTTCTCTTTTCGTAATATCCGTCATGGTCAGAAGACTTTCTGCCCGCACATACAGTGCTTTTCCAGCCTCTGTCAATCGGATATGTTTACTTCCCCGCGCAAACAGGCGTACCTGCAGTTCTTCTTCCAGCATTTTCATCTGGTAACTAAGCGGCGGCTGTGTCATATGCAGGGCTCTGGCCGCACCGCTGATAGTTCCCTCATCTACAATTGCACGAAAATATTCCAGCTGTTTGATCTCCATAGTTTCCTCCGTTTTCCTTTCTCATATCTATATAGAAATTATTTTTTATTTATATAAAAACAATATTTTTCATATATTATAATCTGTGCTACACTAAAAGCGCAACAGCAATTTACCTAAATTTTACACAGATGCATGACGGTAGCACAACGCATATACCTGCATCATCTACCTCATACACAAAGGAGTTTTATCATGAAACAGATTGACTTTGAACATGGGAAAATCACCGATAATATCTTGCGGGCTTCCATTCCGATGCTTGTGGCGGAGGTTTTAAGCCTGCTCTACAATATTGTGGACCGAATCTATATTGCAAGGATCCCGGATGTGGGAACCACAGCGCTTGGAGCTGTCGGGCTGTGTTTTCCGATCATTACGATTATTCTTGCTTTCAGTAACCTCTTCGGTTCCGGCGGTGCGCCGCTTTTTTCGATCGAGCGTGGAAGAAAAGATACGAAAGAATCTTCGATGATCATGAATACCTCATTCTTTCTGATCTGTGTCTGTGCCCTGCTTCTGATGGCTGTCGGTATGATCTTTGCGAAACCGATTCTGCTTCTGTTCGGAAGTTCGGAAAACGGACTGATCTACGCGTATCCTTATCTGATGATCTATCTGCTCGGAACTTTTCCTTCTATGGTTTCTACCGGTATGAATCCATTTATCAATGCGCAGGGATACGCCACCACAGGGATGTTCTCTGTAGCGATCGGTGCAATTGCCAACCTGATCCTGGATCCGGTTTTTATCTTTGTGTTCGGACTCGGTATCCGCGGTGCGGCGATCGCTACGGTGTTATCACAGATTCTTTCTGCAGCGTTTGTCCTGTATTTTCTGCGGAAAAAGACCGAATTGAAAGTCCGTCTTCTGTCCGGAGAAGAAATCCGTGACTGCGGAAGGCGGGCAAAAAATATTATCAGCCTCGGAACCGCAGGTTTTATCATGCAGCTTACCAACAGTCTGGTGACGATCTGCTGCAACAATGTACTTTCGGTCACCGGAGGCGATCTGTATATCTCCGTGATGACGATCGTATCGAGTATCCGACAGATCATCGATACACCGATCCATGCCATTACCGAAGGTTCCTCTCCGGTCATCAGTTATAACTATGGCGCACGCCGGCCTAAGAGAGTGTTCCAGTCCTGGCTCACCATGAGCGTGATGGCGATTCTGTATACACTGCTCGCCTGGGGCGTGATCCTGTTTGCACCGCGTTTCCTGATCGGTATCTTCAGTTCCGACCAGGCGCTGATCACCGATGCGATCCCGGCACTGAAACTGTACTTCGGAGCCTTTGTTTTTCAGGCACTCCAGTATGTGGGACAGACGATGTTCAAGTCACTGGGCAAGAAAAAATTCGCGATTTTCTTCTCTCTGCTTCGCAAAGCAGTCATTGTCGTACCATTAACTCTGCTTTTACCCATATTGGGATTCGGTGTGAATGGTGTTTTCTTAGCAGAGCCAATATCCAATATCATCGGCGGGTTATCCCGCTATATCACAATGAGG
>OLQC01003049.1_pt1 | contig 10341 bp, 7 predicted proteins | sample 1672471 | NCBI WGS metagenome assembly OLQC01 (sample SAMEA3136689, study PRJEB25190) | human gut metagenome | biome: human gut; feature: human-associated habitat; material: faeces | place: Austria | collected 2013
GCATGGAACTCGACTCCTCGCCTGAGGAAATCGACGAACTCACTCGCCAGGTGGAACGCCTGAAGATGGAAAAGTCGTATCTGCTGGGCAACCCGAAGAACGACAAAGCCGCCGACAAGGCCGAAGCCGAACTCGACGACAGCGCCAAAGACCGCCTGGCCGACCTGAACAAGGAAATCGCCAATAAAAGCGAGAAGCTCAACGGGCTCAAAGCGCGCTGGGACGCCGAAAAAAGCGGGCACAACCGCATCGGCGACCTGCGCAAGAAGCTCGACGAACTGCGCACCCAGGCCGAACGCTATGAGCGCGAAGGCGACCTGGCGAAATCCTCCGCCATCAACTACGGTGAAATCCCCAACATCCAAAAGGAGATCGCACAAGCCGAAAAGAACGAACAGAACGCCAAGAACGGTTCGAACGCCGCCAACACCGCCGCCGACGTGCCCATGGTCCCCGACCGCGTGGACGCCGATTCCGTAGCCGAAATCGTCTCCGACTGGACCGGCATCCCCGTCGGCCGCCTCATGCAAGGCGAAAACGAGAAGCTCTTGACCATGGAAGACTACCTCGGCAAGCGCGTGATCGGCCAGAAAGAAGCCATCAAAGCCGTGTCCGACGCCGTGCGCCGCTCGCGTGCCGGCATCTCCGACCCGAACCGCCCCACCGGCTCGTTCCTGTTCCTCGGACCCACCGGCGTGGGCAAAACCGAACTTGCCAAGGCGCTCGCCGACTTCCTGTTCGACGACGAGAAGGCCATGGTACGCATCGACATGAGCGAATACATGGAAAAGGCATCCGTGTCCCGCCTGATCGGCGCCGCGCCAGGCTACGTCGGCTACGAGCAGGGCGGTCAGCTGACTGAAGCCGTGCGTCGCCGCCCATACTCGGTGGTGCTGTTCGACGAGGTGGAAAAGGCGAACCCGGAGATCTTCGACGTGCTGCTGCAGGTGCTGGACGACGGCCGCCTGACCGACGGGCAGGGCAGGACCGTGGACTTCAAGAACACGATCCTGATCATGACCTCGAACCTCGGCTCGCAGTTCCTCGTCAACGAGGATATGGACGACGAGGCCAAGCGCAAGGCCGTGATGGATACCGTGCACATGAACTTCAAGCCGGAGTTCCTGAACCGTTTGGACGACACCGTGATGTTCCACCCGCTCACCCGCGAGGAGCTGGGCGGCATCGTGGACATTCAGGTGGCCAACGTGTCCGCACGCCTGACCGACCGTCGCATCACGCTCGACGTGACCGATTCGGCCCGCGAATGGTTGGCAAACGTGGGCTACGACCCGGCATACGGCGCCCGCCCGCTGCGCCGCCTGGTGCAGACCGAAGTGGGCGACCAGCTGGCGCGCATGCTGCTGGCCGGCAAGGTCCACGACGGCGACACCGTGCTGGTGGACCAGACCGGTGGCGAGCACCTGGAGCTCACCGCATGGGCGAGCGACAAGCTCATGGACGACGGTGCGGCTGAAGCTGACGGTGCCGACGTGCGCTGACGAACTGTGACTCAGTGACAACAACTGTGACTGAGGTGACGGATTCTGCCACTCCAGTCACAGTTGCTGTCACCATCACCTCGTGTTGTTGTCACTTCAGTCACAGGTATTGTCCGCTCGCCGCAGCCGCGCTGTGTCGGCGAGTCGTCGACGATCGCCATGCTTCGCATCTCTCCTCCTTGGCCATTACGCGGGTGCTTGCGTGCCGGTTGCGCGTGCCGGCTTGCGAACAACAGATTACTTGATGGTGTTCCGGGAAGGGGTAAAACGGGGGGGTACTGTGTTGAGTGCGAATGGAGAGCAACGTGGTTGCGGGCGGTTACTGCCGCGTGCGCCGTCCGATATGCAACGAAGGGGGTATTAGGGGGGTATGTGATGCGTGCAGTGGGATTGCGCATGATGGTGCGTTTGCGGCGTAGCGTCGGATTGCCGGCTGTACTTGCCGGCTGTATCTGCCGACCGGCTGCCGGTCATGATGCAGATTGGCGTGTAGGCTCGGAAACCATGACAGGTCGTTTCGCTCCCACGCCCTCGGGGCGTATGCATATTGGCAATATGGTCGCCATGCTGGCCGCGTGGCTGGACGCACGGTCGCGCGGGCAGCGCATGGTGCTGCGCATCGAAGACATCGATACGCCGCGCGTACTGCCGGATGCCGACCGTTGGATCATGGACGATCTGACATGGCTCGGCATGGACTGGGATGGCGAACCGGTGTACCAGTCACAGCGTCTTGACCTGTATGAGCAGGCGATGAAACTGATACCGTGCGGGGCGCCCGCTGCCGGCGCTTCGCCCGATTCCGGCACCGCATCGCACACCCCCTTCAATACCCCTCTTATACCCCCTTCCGGTACAACGGGAACCGGCTGGCAGTACCCGTGCTTCTGTTCTCGCGCCGACATCCGCGCCGCATCCGCCCCGCAGGAAGGCGACGGATTCCAGATCTACCCGGGCACCTGCCACACGCTCGCAGTAAACGAACCGCAGGAATCCGCACGCCGCGTCGACCAACACCAACGCCCCTCATGGCGTCTCGCCATGCCCAGCCCAGGCACCCCCGCCAACACCGTCACCTTTATCGACCGCGTATTCGGCATGCAGACCTACGATCTGGCGCACAGCATCGGCGATTCCATCATCCGCCGGTCGGACGGCCTGTTCTCCTACCAGTTCGTCGTCACCGTGGACGATCTTGCCATGGGCGTCGACTCCATTGTGCGCGGGCGCGATCTGCTGCGTTCCACCGCGCTGCAATCATGGATTCGCACCACGCTGCTGGCCAACGGATTCGCGGCCAATGGACTTGCTGCAGTATCGGCCGTATCAGTCACTTCAGCCACTGCAGCCACTCCGACCCACCCCGAATACGCACACATTCCGCTCATAGAGAACGCAGCAGGCCGTCGCCTGGCCAAACGCGAACGCTCCCTCGACATGGGCGCCCTACGCAAACGTGGCGTCACCGCCGAACAAGTCACCGGCTACTGCGCCTACCTGCTCGGGCTCGCCGCCACCCCGGAACCCCGCACGCCGGCCAGCCTGCTCAACGATTTCAGCTGGGAGCCGCTCCAACGCAACCACGCCGATCGCATACTCGACACTGCCTCGCCACAATGCCCCGACTGGCTCGCACACGCGGTAGTCTGAAATCACATAGCCGAACTCACCAAACGGCTCAGGCTCGTAGAAAGGAGCATTCAATGTCGAAAGTCTTCAGGAACGTGCTGATTGGCGGTGCCGCGCTCGCCGGTGCCGCTGGTGCCGCAGTATGGGCCGTGGCGCCGCGAGGATTCAAAAACAAGCAGAAGCATTACGTGCCCACCGTGCCGGACGTGTGGTATGCGCATCGTGGTCTGCACGACGCCGGTTCCGGCCTGACCGCCGACTATGCCGAGCAGAGCGGCGAATACGTGGCATTGGCACGCCGTATGGCGGTCAAAGCCGGGTATGGCAGCGAAACCAAGCCGGGGCCGATCGCGCCGGAAAACTCGATGGCCGCATTCGCCGCCGCCTGCGAAGCCGGGTATGGCATCGAACTCGATATTCAGCTCAGCCGTGACGGCGAAGTCGTGGTGGTTCACGACGCAGATCTGGGGCGTGTGGCCGGCGATCCGCGCAACATCAAGGATCTGAGCTACAGCGAACTGACGCGCATCCCGCTGTACCCCACTGCCGAACCGGGCGACGCCAGGGCCGCGCTGCTGCCGGGCGGCGAGGAGAACCCTCCGCTGGTGGTCACGCCGTCACAAGCGCCGGAAGGCTACTACCAGCATGTGCCACTGTTCTCGGACGTACTGAAACTGGTCGCCGGGCGCGTGCCGCTGATTGTGGAATACAAGTTCGAAAACAACGCCACATGGGATGACCGTGACGTGGAACTGATGGAGAAGGGCCACGCGCTGCTCGAAGCGTATGACGGGCCGTTCGTGGTCGAATCATTCCACCCGGGTGCCGTGAACTGGTATAAGGAGAACCACCCGGACGTGTGCCGTGGTCAGCTGGCATTCTGGCCGGCTTCGGGCGGTGCGCGGAACGGTTCGCCGGTGGATCAGGTGCGCAGGTATGCCGCCGGATCGTTGGCGTTCGACTGGCTGTCCCGCCCGGATTTCGTGGCCTATGACTGGCATGGCGGCGCACTGCCACAGGTGCGGTTGACCCGTGCGATGGGTGCGATGCCGGTTGCCTGGACCGTGCGCAGCCAGGAGGAGCTCGAAGCGTGCGGCGAACGGTTCGACCGCTTTATCTTCGAAGCGTTCGTGCCGCAGGGCGAGTGATGCGGTTGCGGTTGCGATACCGGTCGCAGTACTGGTTGCGATGACAGCCGCGACAGGAAAATAACTGTGACTGGGTGACAACAACACGAGGTAATCGTGACAACAACTGTGACTGGAGTGACAGAATGTGTCACCCTGGTCACAGTTGTTGTCATTTAGTCACGGTTATCCGCACTGTGACGCGATACGGCAGACGCCTTACTTGTGGTACGGCTCGTGCGCGTTGATCTTATACGCGCGATACACCTGCTCCAGCAGGATCACGCGCATCAGCTGGTGCGGGAACGTCATCTTGGAGAAGCTGAGCTTGTAGTTCGCCTGGCGCAGGATCGCGTCGTCCATGCCGATCGACCCGCCGATCACGAACTGGATATGACTCACGCCCTGAATGCCCAGCTGGTCGATCTTACGCGCGAACCCTTCGGACGTGACCTGCTGGCCGTCGATCGCCAGCGCGATCACGTAGGCGCCGGGCTTGATGTGCTTGGCGATGCGCTCGCTCTCTTTGGCTTTGATCTGCCGTTCCACGCCTTCAGAGGCATGTTCGGGTGTTTTCTCGTCGGCCACTTCAAGAATGTTGAGCTTGCAGTAGCGGCCGAGGCGTTTGGAATATTCGGCGATGGCGTCGCGAAGGTACTGTTCCTTCACCTTGCCTACGCAGATGATGTCGATTTGCATGGGTCACCTTCGATTGCGGTCGGTATGGGGTTGCTGTGGTCAGGTTTGCGGTCAGGTTTGCGGTCAGGCTTGCGGAACGGCCCGTGGAATCGGTTACGGGATCGGCGGAATCGCTTACGGAACAATCCGTGAAACAAGTTGTGGAACAATCGAAACCGTGTGCGCGCAGCATAAAGGGCCATGCACGTATTACGGGTGCACGGCCCTTTGCGGCAGTCGTTGTGCGATGGTCGCACAGCCGACAGCTAGTCGGTCAGTCGGTCAGTCGGTCAGTCGATTACGCCGTACAGACGGTCGCCGGCATCGCCCAAACCAGGAACGATATAGCACTTGTCGTTCAGCTTCTCGTCGACCGCGCACAGCACCAGCTTGAACTTGACGGACGGATCGAGGTTCTCCTCAACGAACTTCAAGCCTTCCGGAGCGCCCAGAATGCACACGGCGGTCACATCCTTGGCGCCACGCTCGGTCAGATAGTGCGTTGCGGCGACCAGCGTGCCACCGGTGGCAAGCATCGGGTCGATCAGGAAGCACTGGCGGCCGGTCAGATCCTCAGGCAGGCGGTTCGCATACGTGATCTGCTGGGTGGGGTGCTCCTCGTCGCGCTTCATACCAAGGAAGCCGACCTCGGCGGAGGGGATCATCTTGGTCATGCCGTCAAGCATGCCCAGGCCCGCGCGCAGCACAGGCACGATGATCGGGGCGGGGGAGGCGATGTGCTTGCCGATCATGGGAGCGACCGGGGTTTCGATGGGCTTGTCCACCACATCGATGTCACGCGTGGCTTCGTAAGCCTCAAGCATGACGAGCTCGGTGACGAGCTCGCGGAAGGTGGAGGAGGCGGTGTTCTTGTCGCGCAGCACAGTCAGTTTGTGCTCGACGAGCGGGTGATTCAAAACATGCAATTCCATAGTTACCAAGACTACCGCCGTTCCAGTGATTGTGCGAACGGCGTGATTCCTCGCATCGCATTGCGCGTGAGACGACGTGCGGATTACGCGAGAAACAAAGTGGCGGGAAAATTCCGCGAGGCATGCAGCATGCCATCCGCGTCGATGAACGCACACTCGAAACGGAATCGTGCGCGCAAGCGATCCGGCGGCGTAACGAACAGCGCAGTGGCAAGCCCATCAGCCGTAGCACAAGGGAAAGCGGCCTGTTGCGGCACATACGCCCATGCGGCGGCAACACTATCAGCCGGCATACCGTCGATCGCATTGAGCAGATGATGCAGACGCATACCGGACTGCTCGCTCCAATGCCGGCGGCTCGGACCGCTCGCGCACAGCGCGCCGTCCATAATCTCAGCCACACCCACCGCCTGCGTAGAGTCGGACGGGTGCTCCAACGCGACGCGCAGCGGAACCGGCTGATCGGGAGACTGGCCTAGATGCACCAGCAGATCGCCACCCGCATCGATCACCAATGCTCGATCGGCGGCACGATTGGCATTCGGGCCGGCATGGTGATCGGCGTTGCGCTCGGTATTGCGCTCGTCATTGCAGCCGCCATCATGCAGCAATGCGGCGATCAGATCCACCGCATACCCTTTGCCGCATGCGCCGAAATCCAACGAAACCGGCCCTCGGGTGATCAGCGTGCACCCATGCCGTTCCACGCTGTCATGCCACGTGGCCCGCCCGTGAACCGCTCCCGCATACGCCCGGGCGTTGGGCTGCGCGGCAAACGTGTAGGCCGGCCCATACCCCAAACGAGTCAGATCCTCGCCCACGCACGGGTCGATCGCGCCATCGCTCGCCTCATGCAGCGCATCGTACAAGTCGAACAGACCGCCCGCCCAATTCGGAAAATCAAAAGAACCACCATGGGTGGCCCGGCGCATGGCCGCAACCAGCGAATCCTCACGAAAGCGCGACAGCGTGTGCTCATACGTGCGCAGCAATGCCGCGACAGCCTCCCGCATGTCCGATTCTGCCGAATCGGTCATCTGAGAGGTGAGGTTGGCATGCTGGTTGTCCGATTCTGCCGAATCGGTCATCTGGGATGTTGTTTTGGGGGTGTGGTTGTCCGATTCTGCCGAATCGGTCATTCGAAGTTGGACTTGCACCACGATGCCGGTGCCTAATGCCTGAGGGAATGCCAGAGTGCACATGTCGGTCGTTCTGCTGCGTTCCATCCCACCTCCAATCAACCCGAGCATCCAGCACCCGCGATTTGCCTGCGGGTAAACGGTAACGTGAACGTTTCCAGCCGCCGAGTAAACTAAGCCCCATTATGACAGCTCAGAACAGCGATAACGGCTCATCGGCCGATTTGAAATCCCTTGAACACCTCGACGAGGGCAATGAAATGTCTCGTGGCCTGACGAATCGCCATGTACAGTTCATCGCCATCGGCGGCACTATCGGCACCGGTCTGTTTCTCGGTTCCGGCAAATCCATCGCCCTGACCGGCCCCAGCATCATCTTCGTATACATCGGCGTCGGGCTCATCATGTTCCTGCTCATGCGCGCCATCGGCGAAATGATGTACCGCGACCCCAGCCAGCATACCTTCATCAACTTCATCGGGCGCTATCTCGGCCGCGCGTGGGGCAAGTTCGCCGGTTGGACGTACTGGATCGTGCTCATCCTGACCGGCATGACGGAAATCACCGCGGTCAGTACGTATTTCGTCACGTTCTTCCGCATGTTCGGCATAGAGCTCCACGGTTGGAAATGGCTGATCGAACTATGCTTCCTGGTGGTGTTGACCGCCATCAACCTCATCGCCGTAAAAGTGTTCGGCGAGGCGGAATTCTGGTTCTCCATGATCAAGATCACGTTGATCGTGGGCCTTATCGCCACCGCAGTGGTCATGCTGATCGTCGGCTTCCACTACCCGGCTACCAGCATCGACGGCGTGGACGGTGCCATTCCCGGCGCCTCGGTCTCATTGAAGAATCTGATCGACGGATTCGCCATCGCGCCGAACGGTTGGATGAACTTCTTCATGAGCTTCCAGATGGTGTTCTTCGCCTACCTGCTTATCGAATTCGTGGGCGTGACCGTCTCCGAAACGCAGAATCCGCGCAAGGTGCTGCCCAAGGCCATCAACGAGATCATCATGCGTATTCTGATCTTCTATGTGGGTGCGCTGGTCGCCATCATGGCGATCGTGCCGTGGCGTAACTTCAAGCCGAATTCCGACGGCTCCTACCCGTCCCCGTTCATCATGGTGTTCAAATACGCGGGTCTTGACTGGGCCGCCGCGCTGGTGTTCTTCGTGGTGATCACCGCCGCCGCCTCGTCGCTCAACTCGCTGCTGTATTCGGCAGGCCGACACCTGTACCAGTTGGCGCAGGATTCCGATGCGCCGGCCATGCGCGGTCTTGCCGAGGTCTCCGACCGCAAGGTGCCGGCCAAGGCGATCGTGGTGTCCGGCTGCATGATTCTGCTGTCGCCGATCATCAATATGATTCCGAGCATTTCCAGCGCGTTCGTGCTGTTCTCGTCCGCCGCCAGCGCCGTGGTGATCTTCATCTACGTGCTCACGATGTTCGCGCATCGCGGCTACTGCAAGAGCGCCGACTTCATTGCGGACGGCTTCCTGATGCCGGCATGGAAGGTGACGGATTGGATTGCGATCGTATTCTTCGTGCTCGTGTACGTCACGCTGTTCCTCTCGGCCGATACGCGCGGTTCTGCGATCGCCGGCGTGGTCTGGCTGGTGGTGTTCGGCGGGTACTGCCTGCTGCACGAGCGTTTTGAGAATCGTGACCTGAAAGAGGCGTTGCGCAAGACCAAATGACGGTAACTGTGACGAAATGACAACAACTGTGACTGGAGCGACGGATTCTGTCGCTCCAGTCACAGTTGTTGTCATTTTTACCTCGGGTTGTTGTCACTAAACGCACAGTTATCTCGGCCGGCTACGTGTGACTCGGCTTGCGCACCCCGCATGCGCGACTCAGCCGATATAGTCGGCCTCGTTCGTCGGGCTGGACGGCACGGCATGATCCTCCGTCACCTTGCCCAGGCCGGACAGGTACGCCTCGCGGCCTGCCTCGATCGCGTTCTTGAACGCGCGTGCCATCAGCGGAATATTGCCGGCGGAAGCGATGGCCGTGTACGCCATCACCGCGTCCGCGCCCATTTCCATAGCTTCCGCGGCCTGGCTCGGACGGCCGATACCCGCATCGATGATCACCGGAACATTGGAGTTCTTGATGATCACTTCGATAAAATCGCGTGCACGCAGGCCTTTGTTCGAGCCGATCATCGCGCCGAGCGGCATCACGCACGCCGCGCCCGCATCCTCCAGGCGCTTTGCGGCGATCGGGTCGGGGAACATGTACGGCATGACCACGAACCCCTCCTTGGCCAGCTGCTTCGTGGCCTTGATGGTCTCCTCGTTGTCGGGCAGCAGATACTTCGCCTCATGCTCGATCTCCACCTTCACGAAGTCCGTCTGGCACACCTCGCGGGCCAGACGCGCGATGCGCACCGCTTCTTCCGCGTTACGTGCACCCGACGTGTTCGGCAGCATGGTGATGCCCTTGGGAATGTAGTCGAGCAGATTGTTTTCGGTGGTGCGGCAGCGGCGCAGCGCCATGGTGACGATCTGCGTGCCGGCGTTCTCGATGGTCGCCTTGATGAGGTTCAGATCGTAGCGGCCGGAACCGAGGATGAAACGGCTGGTGAACTTATGCCCGCCGAGGATGAGCGGATCGGCGCTGCCGGTGGCGATCTCGTCGTAGGCGTGCGCGTCCGGCTCGGGCAGGATGGCCGTGTTCGTAGTGGTGCCGACCAGCTCGTCAAGCGTGGCGTTCGGCGCGGCGGCGACGTCCTTCTCCGCGGTGGTGATGGTGTGTTCGGTGCTCATAGTGTGTCCTTTCGTTGGGGTTCTGCGTGTGTTATGCGTCCTCTTCGCCGAGGATCAGGCGGGTGATCATATTCGCCTCATGGCAGGCGACCACGCCCACGCGCGGGGCCATCAGGCCGGCACCCGGCACGGGGGCGGTTTCGCCGTCGCCGCAGAAGTAGAAGTTCTTCGACACGCGGCGCGTGCTCACCAGGTTGGAGCTGCGGAATCCGGCCATGCCCGAAGCGCTTACGAGCTTCTTATCCGGCAGGTTCTCCAGCACCGCGTTGACGAGCATCGTTTTGTTTTCCGGCACATCGAACGCCTCGCAGATGATGCTTTCGTTCTCGAACAGCGTCGGCACGTTCTCGTCGGTCACTTTCACGGTGTCGATGGTGATGTCGGTGAACGGGTTGATCTGGCGCAGGTTGGAACGCAGCGCCTCGGTCTTGTACTGGCCGAGATCCTTGAGGAAATACTGCTGACGGTTCAGGTTGGTCATGTCCACGCGGTCGAAGTCGATGAGGTGCAGGTGGCCGACGCCGATGCGGGTCAGCGCCACCGCGATGGTGGAGCCGAGG
>OLQC01003051.1_pt1 | contig 10339 bp, 8 predicted proteins | sample 1672471 | NCBI WGS metagenome assembly OLQC01 (sample SAMEA3136689, study PRJEB25190) | human gut metagenome | biome: human gut; feature: human-associated habitat; material: faeces | place: Austria | collected 2013
TTACCATGACCGTGAGCATCGTGTCCATGTGGGCGTTCCGGGTGGGCTTCTGCTATCTGGCAGTGCTCTGCTTCGGCGGCGGGCTGCTGAGCATCTGGATGGGGATGTATCTGGACTGGGTGTTCCGTTCACTGTGCTTCTACCTGCGCTTCCGCCGGGGCAGCTGGCTGGAGCAGAGTGTGATCTGAATTTTTGGCATCCACCCCTTTCCCGGTCTGTAAAGACCGGCGAAAACGGGGTGGATTTTTTCTTTTTGCAGGAAACCGCCGCTTTGATTCGTATTATCAGTAGCAGAACGATGGTATTTTTTACAAGTTCCACAAATTATTTTTTCAGCGCTTGACAAAGTTTTCACCTTTCGTTCTTGCAATCTTCATCGTTCGGGCGTATAATTTCTCAATGCTATCGAGTTCTGCTCTTCTGCAAAAGGAGGCTATTCTATGAAACGCAGCTGGCTTGCGCGCCACCCGGTCGGGTTCATGGCGCTGTATACGATATTTTATCTTTCCGTTTTTCACTCTCTGGAGGCAAACGTCCCCCTGCGCAGCATTCTGGTGCACTGCCGTCTGGACGATCTGATCCCCTTCTGCAAATATGCGGTGATCCCCTACTTTGCATGGTTTTTGTGGATCCCCTTCACCCTGTTCTATCTGCTGTGGAAGGCCCCGCGTGAGGACTTCTGGCGGCTGTGCCTGCCGCTGTTCTCCGGCATGACCATTGCACTGGCCTGCTACGCGGTGCTGCCTACGGCGCTGGACCTGCGCCCCTACTGGGTGCCGGGCAACGATATCTTTGCGCAGACTGTGCGCTTTTTGTACCGCACCGACACCGCCACCAACGTCTGCCCGTCCATCCATGTGTTCAACTCGGTAACGCTGCTGCTGGCGTACTACCGCAGCCGCATCTTTGATGCGCCCCGCCGCCGCTGGATGCGTCCCGCAGCCGCCGTGCTGTGCATTTCCATCGTCTGCTCCACCGTGCTGCTCAAGCAGCACAGCTGCATTGACGTAGCCTTGGGTGCGCTGCTGGCACTGGCGCTGGACAGCGCCTTTACCGCCCTCGAGCGCAGCCAGCTGCCGCAGGTGCGGAGAGCATAAAATTCTTTTTTCGGCAGCGTGGGACGATTTAAAATGCCCTCCGCGCTGCTCTGGGCATAATTCAAGGAAGAATTATTTTTATTTTGGCTTCCAAAAAGTCTGCGGACTTTTTGGAAGCCTTTTTTCACGCGAGAGCCCCTCTTGGGAAAGTTTTCTGGTTCAGTTAGAAAACTGTCGTTTTTCTTTACGACCCCAACTGTGAAAAAGTGGCTCAGAAACGCCCGCAGGCGTTTCTGAGCCACAAATTATAACAATAATTTTTCCGCTGAACATGGCCAAAGCGCACGCGGCGGCCATTCAAAATCGTTAAAATAGCCCCTCGGGCAGGCAGATATCCTGCTTGGGGACTTTCGTCCACGCAAAGTCCGGCACAAGGCTTTCCGGGGTGCGGGGCGCCGGCTCCGGCTGCAAGCCGTAGGCATACGCCAGCTTGCCGATGATCTCCGGCGCGGTGTATTTTGCCCGTAGGTTTTCAAGGCTCTGGTCGCCGTCCCGCTTGGACAGCCGCCGCCCGTCCGCTGCCAGCAGCAGCGGGCAGTGGGCAAAGCGGGGCGCTTGTAAGCCCAGCAGCCGGTACAGGTACAGCTGCCGCGCCGTGGAGGAAAGCAGGTCTGCCCCGCGCACCACCTCGGTAACGCCCATGCGGGCATCGTCCACCACCACCGCCAGCTGATAGGCAAACACCCCATCTGCCCGGCGCAGATAGAAGTCGCCGCAATCCCGGAGCAGATTCTCCGTGTGGGTGCCCATGCAGCCGTCCGTAAAGGTGATGGCCTCATCCGGCACCATCAGGCGGTAGGCAGGGGCTTTCTTTTTGCGCTTTTCCGCAATCTCTTCCGGCGTCAGTCCCCGGCAGGTGCCCGGGTAGATGACGTTGCCGTCCGAGGTGTGGGGTGCGCTGGCGGCGTGCAGCTGGGAGCGGGAGCAAAAGCAAGGGTACACCAGCCCCTTCTGCTCCAGCTTGCGGTAGCTTTGGGTATAGATGTCCCCGCATTCGCTCTGGTAATAGGGCGCGTGTGCGCCGCCGGTGCTGCCGCCCTCGTCCCATGTAAGCCCCAGCCACGCAAGGTCCTGCTCCAGCAAGTCGGCGTAAACGCGGGGGCAGCGCTCGGCATCCAGGTCCTCAATGCGCAGCACGATGCGCCCGCCCTGACTTTTTGCGCTGAGCCATGCCAGCAGGCTGCACGCCAGATTGCCCAGATGCAGCCGTCCGCTGGGGCTGGGCGCAAAGCGCCCGGTGACCGGGCGGTTTTGGGATACAGGGACTTGGTTTTGCATGGGTGTGCTTCCTTTCGCTTTTACTGGTTTTTTCTCATTATAAGCCCTTGCTCTGCAAAGGTCAATGCGCATAAAAAAGCCGCCGCAGGCGGCAATGCCTGCGGCGGCGGGAAAGCCGGCTGCTCAGTGCAGCTCCGGCCAGTAGCCCTTGTTGGCTTCGATCATATCGTCCAGAATGGCCTTTGCAACGTTCATGCTGGGCACAGTCTTGTTCAGGGTGAAGGCCTGCAGCACCTTCTCGTAGCTGCCTTCCACGCAGCCCTCCACCAGCAGCTTTTCGCTGTTGAGCTGCTGCATCATCAAGCCCTGCTGGAACAGCGGGATGTTGTCCCGGGCAATGACCTCCGGGCCGTTTTTGCCGATGTAGGCGGGCAGCTCCACCATTGCGTCATAGGGCATATTGGGGATCGCGCCGCGGTTCTCGGTGATGATGAGGAAGCGTGCCTTGGTGTCGTTCTTCAGCGCAGCGGAAAGATCTGCGATCCAGTCGCCGTGGCTGCCGGCATAGAAGGTGTTGGCGTCCACCTCGCCGGTCTTGAGGTAGTGGTCGATGCCGTCGAACAGGTTCTTTTCGCGGGTCTCCTCCACCTCGTTGGCGCGGGTGTGGTTCGGGTCCGAGTGCTCCACAAACTCCTTAGCCTGCAGATAATAGTTCAGGTAGGTGTTGGGCAGGTACTCCGGGAAGTTTTCCATGATCTCGTACTCGCCCTTCCACACATAGTACCAGCTGCCCTTGGTGTGGCGGTTCTGGCTGCTGGAGGAAGTCAGGGCGCCCATGCCCTTGAGGTAGCTTTCCGGCAGAAGGATCTTGTTCTCCTTGATGTAGGCGCGCAGCTTGGGCATCAGATCCTCGCCGTGGTACTGGATGGAGGTGAACCAGCCGAAGTGGTTCAGGCCAAAGTAATCGTAAACGATCTCCTTCTTGTTCTGGATGCCCATGGCAGCTGCCACCACGTCAATGATAGCGATGGGCATATCGCAGATGTTGATGATCCGTGCCTTCGGGCGCAGCTTGCGGCAGGCTTCGGATACGATGGCGGCGGGGTTGGAGTAGTTCAGGATCCAGTAGTCCTTCTTGGCATACTTTTCCACGTCGTCGATCAGCTTGATCATGGGGAAGATGGTGCGCATTCCGTAGGCCATGCCGCCGCAGCCGCAGGTCTCCTGTCCCACGCAGCCGTGGCGCAGGGGGATCTTTTCGTCCTGCTCCCGCATGGCGTAGCCGCCCACGCGCATCTGGGCAAACACAAAAGAGGCATCCGTGTAAGCCTGCTGCACATCGGTGGTGACCACCAGCTTGATGTCGGTATTCAGTTCCTTGTGCAGGACCCAGTCCACCACAACGGCAACCTTGTCCTGCCGCTCCTTGTTGATGTCGAACAGACGGATCTCGTCCACTTCCAGTTCTTCCCGGCGCAGGGCGATGGATTTGACGATACCGGCGGTAAAAGTACTACCGCCGCCAGCAATGGTAATGACCATAGTATAAACGCTCCTTTTTTGTATTTTTCAGGTTAGCCCGGCGCAATCCGCCGGGACACGGTAAAGCGGTTTACTGGTTTTCCAGCTGTGCCTCCACGGCACGCTTGATATCGGCTACCTGCAGACCGTAAACGATCTGGATATCGGTACCCTTTTTCACAATGCCGCTGTTCGGCAGTTTGTTGATGGCAGCTTCGTCCAGCTTTGCGGGGTCCTTGATGTTTACCCGCAGACGGGTGAAGCAGTTGTCCACCGACAGGATGTTCTCCTTGCCGCCCAGACCGTCGATGACGCACTGCACCTCAGCGGCGTTCTTCACGCTTGCCTTCTTGGCGGGTGCATCGCTCCTGGCGGTCTCGGTGCTCACCTCTTCCCGGCCGGGGGTGTGCAGGTTAAAGGCCTTGATCAGCAGGGTGAACACCACAAAGTACACTGCGATCTGGCACAGCGCCAGCAGGTACAGGGTGGGATAGTTGGTCTTATCTGCACCGGCAGAAAGGTTCATCAGAATCGAGCCGAGGAGGTTGGTGGTAAAGCCGGTGACATGGAAGATGTGCAGCAGCACGATGAACAGGCCGGAGATGCAGGCGTGTGCCACCCACAGGATGGGCGCAGTGAAGCAGAACATGAAGTCCAGCGGCTCGGTGATGGAGGCCAGAGAAGCGGTAAAGGCCAGCGGCACCAGAACGGCAGCGGTCTTTTTGCGGTTCTCCTTGCGGGCGCAGAAGATGAAGGCCGCCACGATGCCAAAGTAGCCGAAGGTCTTGGTGAAGCCGGTGTACATCCACACGATGCCGTCCGAGAAGGGCAGACCCATGCTGTACTCCATCATCATGACGATGTAGGAGCCGGTGTAGGTGGCATCGCCCACGGTCAGGCTGTTGCCCAGCGCAGAGAACTGGAAGGGGGTGTAGATGAGGTGGTGCAGGCCGGTGGGGATGAGGAAGCGCTCCAAAAAGCCGTACAGGAACAGGCCGAAGTTGCCGGAGGTGGCGATCAGATCGGTCAGTGCGCTGATGACGTTCTGCACCGGCGGCCAGAAGAAGCAGGAACCAAAGCCGAACAGGATGGAAAAGACCACCATGCAGGTAAAGGACCAGCGGTTGCCGGAGTAGATCTGGGTGATGATGCCCTTGAACTGCTTTTCACAGGTGCGGTTGTACACCCAGCCGCAGACCAAGCCCAGCAGGATGCCGCCGAACACGCCCATATCCACCGTCTGGATGCCGAACACGGTAGACTGACCGGTGCCGTACAGACCCACCATCGGGTCAGCCTCGGCCAGCATACCCAGCTGGGTCAGGGTGACGTTGCCGGCGGTCAGGTACATAAAGTAGCTCATCAGGCCGATGATGGCAGCCTGCTGCTTGTTCTTTTTGGCCAGCGCCGCTGCGATGCCTACGCAGAACATCAGGCTGAGGTTATTGATGATGACCATGATGCAGTTGTAGATCAGCTGTCCCAGCAGCTTGATGGGGGTCCACTGCAGAACGGGGATCATCGCACTAAGGCTTGTGCTGGTAAGCAATGCGCCCAGCACAAGGATCAGGCCTGCTGCCGAGATATACGACAGCGGTGAGAGCATGGCTTTGGAGAACTTTTCCAAGCCATTCATGACTTTTTCTTTCATCGTGTAATACTCCTCACTTTTTGACTTGACTGTTTTGGGGGGATGATTTCTATTCCGCAGGGCTTCCGGACGCCCTGTTGAAACATTTTAACCAACGATCTTGGTCAGGTGGATGAGCAGATAGACCTGCTCCTGATGATCCAGCTCATAATCAAATTCCTGCCGCAGATAGGCATTGATGCGCTGCAAGCACACCTCGTTGCGGCTGTCGCGCTGCAAAAGCACCGTATACATGGATTCCAGCCCTGCGTCCTGCCACGGGGTGTGCCGCAGGATGCGCGCCGCCAGAAACTTGAGGTGTACGGTCAGGCGGGTGGTCTCAAGGCTTTCTTCCTCAAAGGTGCAGTGATAGGTGTCGCAGATGATCTCCTTGACCGCCTTGACGAACTTTACGGTATCGTAAGCCAGCGCGCCGTCCGCCGCACCGGCTACCAGATGCAGGGCAATGTAGCCCGCTTCGTCCTCCGGCAGCTGTACGCCGCAGAACTGCCGGACAAGTTCCAGCGCCCTTTGCCCCACTGCGTACTCCTTCGGGTACAGCATCCGGGTCTCCGAGAGCATGAGGTTGGGCAGAAAGGTGCCCTTTTCCACACGTTCCAGCGCAAAGCTGATGTGATCCACCAGCGAGATGGTGCTTTTGCTGCTGAGCAGGATGCCCTGCTCCTCTGCCGCCAGCGAGATGCGCTCGGCGGCCTGCATCACCTGCGGGGTGACGTTATCCAGCATCTTGAGGAACTTGGTCTGCAGTTCGTTCTGCACATAGTACACCTTGGAAACGCGGCTTTTGTCGATCACGTCCCCCGGGCGGCGGCCAAACCCAAGCCCGTTGCCCACGAGAATGGCTTCCCTGCCGTCCGGCATGACCACCGACACCGCATTGTTATTGAATACCTTTACAGCCTGCATCGCCGCACTCCTCCGCTTCCATGCCGCAGCTTTTGTGAAAAAGAAAAAGGGCACAAGAACCAAAGGGATGCCGTTGCCGCCTTCCCTCTGATGCTCATGCCTGATCGAACAGTTACACGCACTGATAAATTCACTTGTCTGCTTTTGATTATACGAGCCAGCGCAGGAAATGTCAATGTGTTGAACTACCCGAAATTCAAGCCGCATTTTTGTATATCCTGCACAGGTCTGCTTGAAATTCGTCCTGCGCAGAACGATTGACAACGCCGTGCGCAGAACGTATACTTAGGGTGTAGATCCCGCTTTGCTCCGGCGGCTTGCCGGAGCACCAGTTACGGAGGTTTTTCTTATGACATCGAAATATATCCGCTCCCTTGCGCTGCTGCTGTGCGCCGCTTTACTGGGCTGCCTGCTGGCAGCCTGCGGCGGCTCTGCAAGCAGCCCCGCATCCAGCGCCGCACCCGCCTCGGACAGCGCATCCGCTTCCGGCAGCAGTGAGCTGCCCTCCTCCACCACAGAGGCCAACACCGGAGAGCTGAACCCCGGCAACTTTGACGAGAACTCGGTGTTCTCCATCACCGGCACAGAAAACGCCTTTGCGCCCTGTCTGGGCTGGGGGCCCGGGGTATCCGGCTGCTCCTTGAAATCGGTCATCGCGGCGGCATCGCTGCTGCAATGGGCCGAGGACGCACGGATGTCCAGCCGCTCCCCGGAGGCCATTCAGGAGGCCTTTTACAGCTGGTACGACGGCCTGACCGACAACCAGCAGGAAGGCTTTGCCGAGGCTTGGCCGCTGGTCAAGGACGCCGCGCTGGACCTGCTCAGCGACAAGGACAGCATGACCGGCCGCATCACGGACGCAGGGCTGGACGCTGACACCCTGCCCGGCTGCACCCTGAAAAACTGGCAGGCGCTGCAAAGCGTGCTGGACGATATCGTGCCGGAGACGAACGGCGAAGCTTAAGCTCAACCTGAAACTTTAAAGCGCAATGGGGCGCTGACCGTGTGGTCAGCGCCCCATTTTGTCGTTATACCTTTTTCAGCACATACTGGCGGGTGCCCATGCCCACCTTCTCGGCCTGTTCAAGGGTGGCCTTCCACTCGATGTTAGGGTTGGAGTCCTTGAAGTTGTCGTGGTAGCAGTTCCAGCCCGGCTTTGCAAGGTTCGTGCCCAGCTGGCTGTTGGGCAGCGGGGCGGCGTTCAGGCAGGCGTCCACGCAGGCCTGATCCAGCGCCACAGGGTCAAAGGACGCAAAGATGCCGATATCCGGCAGGATGGGTGCATCGTTCTCGCAGTGGCAGTCGCAGTTGGGGCTGATGTCCTGCACCAGAGAAACGTGGAAGCAGGGACGGTCGTGGCAGACTGCGGCGGCATACTCCGCCATCTTGCGGTCCAGCAGCTCGTTGGCGCAGTCGTTGGGAGAATAGATGGCGTCAAAGCTGCACGCACCGATGCAGCGGCCGCAGCCCTTGCACTTGTCGTAGTCGATGACCGCCTTGTTTTCGGCATTGTAAGTAATGGCGTCCGAGCCGCACTCCTTGGCGCAGCGGTGGCAGCCGCGGCACAGCCCCTCCTGCACGGCGGGCTTGCCGGCAGCGTGCTGCTCCATCTTGCCCGCGCGGGAGCCGCAGCCCATGCCGATATTCTTGAGCGCACCGCCGAAGCCGGTGGACTCGTGGCCCTTGAAGTGGGTCAGGCTGATGAACACGTCCGCATCCATGATGGCGCGGCCGATCTTAGCGGTCTTGCAGTATTCGCCGTTCGGCACCGGCACTTCCACCTCATCCGTGCCGCGCAGACCGTCACCAATGATCACCTGACAGCCGGTGGTCATGGGCCAGAAGCCGTTCAGCTGGGCGCAGCTCAGGTGCTCCAGCGCATTCTTGCGGCTGCCCGGGTACAGGGTGTTGCAGTCGGTCAGGAAGGGCATACCGCCCTGCTCCTTGCACAGGTCTGCCACCACCTTGGCGTAGTTGGGACGCAGAAAAGCCAGATTGCCCAGCTCGCCGAAGTGCATCTTGATGGCCACGAACCGGCCGTCCATGTCGATGTCCTTGATGCCGGCGGCAATGCACACCCGGCGCAGCTTTTCCAGCAGGCTGGTGCCCACCGGACAGCGGAAATCCGTATAGTAAACTTTGGATGCTTCCATGGTGTTTTTCCTCCCATATCCTTCCGGCGGCGTCTGCCGCGCGGACTCTCTTTTGTTCAGTATAGCACACCTGGGCGAGCGGTGTAAACAGAAAATGGAGCAGCGCCGTTTTTCTCTGCCCATTTTGGGGTTGACAGTCCTGCCCTGCGGTGTTATCTTATATCGGTTCCAAAAAACAGAACGGATGTCAAGATACAGGAGTTATGTCTATGAACGATTTTGATACATTCCGGCGCGAAGCCGTAGCCGCCGTCCGGGTGGCGCTGCAATGGTTCTTTCTGGCGGTTCCCATGGGTCTGCTCTGCGGATTTCTGGGCACCTTGTTCCATCTTGCTGTCGAGCACGCCACCGAGCTGCGCGCCGCGCAGCCCTGGCTGCTGTTCCTTTTGCCTGTGGCGGGTCTACTCATCACCGCCCTTTATAAAGTAACAAAGTGCGAGGGCGTGGGCACCAACAACGTTATCCGCGCTGTGCAGAGCGGCGAACCGGTCAGCATTCTGCTGGTGCCCGCCATCTTTCTGGGCACGGTGCTCACCCACCTGTGCGGCGGCTCTGCCGGCCGCGAGGGCGCTGCCTTGCAGATGGGCGGCAGCATCGGCTGGAATCTTGGCACCCTGCTGCGGCTCAAGGACCACGACCGCCGCACCGCCACCATCAGCGGCATGGCTGCGTTCTTCTCTGCCCTGTTCGGCACCCCGCTGGCGGCGGCCTGCTTTGCCATGATGGTGGAGGATGTTGGCCTGACCTTTACTTCTGCCTTTGTTCCCGCCTTTACCTCTGCCCTCATCGCCTACGGCTGCTCGCTGGTCTTTGGCATCGCGCCCACCCACTTTGCCCTCACTGCGCCGGAGCTGAATGTCCGCACCGCCCTGCTGGTCATCCTGCTGGGCGTGGCCTGCGCTGCTGTTTCCCGCCTGTTCTGCTACACCCTCCACTTCATGGAGCACACCGTGCCAAAGCTTCTCCCAAACCCGTGGGTGCGGGTCTTTGCGGGCGGCGTGCTGGTCATCGGCTTTTCCTATCTCTTCGGCGTGGGGCGCTATAACGGCGCGGGCATGAGCGTCATCACCGCTGCCGTGGAGCAGGGACAGGCACTGCCGTGGGATTTTCTGTGCAAGATCTTCCTCACCGCGCTGACCCTTGCCTGCGGGTTCAAGGGCGGCGAGGTGGTGCCCAGCTTTTTTGTGGGCGCTACCTTCGGCTGCGTGGTCGGCCCGCTGCTGGGTCTGCCCGCCGGGTTTGCAGCGGCGGTGGGGCTGGTGTCCATCTTCTGCGGTGCCACCAACGTCCTGATCCCCTCCATCCTGCTGGGCTTTGAGCTGTTCAGCGGCGCCGGGCTGGAGCTCATCGCGCTGGGCTGCGGTATCTGCTTTATGCTCTCCGGCCACCACGGCCTGTACAGCAGCCAGACCTTTGTTACCAACAAGCTGCGCTCGGAGTATATGTCCCACAAGTGGCGCGTAAAGGTGAAAAAAGCGGAAGAGTAAGATTTTGATCCTAAAAAACAGGGGCTGTTGCGCAAGCAACAGCCCCTTGTTTTATCATATCTTATGCCAGCGCGGTGATGGCCGCCACAGCCAGCACGATGGCACCCAGCACGATGCGGTAGATGCCGAAGAACTTGAAGTCGTGGCGCTTGACGTAGTCCATCAGGAAGCGGATGGCTGCAAGGCTGACGACAAAGGCCACAACGCAGCCCACCAGCAGTACAGCGATCTCGGTGCCGGTGATGGCCGTACCGGAAAACGCGAATTTGACCACCTTGAGCAGGGATGCACCCGCCATGACCGGGA
>OLQC01003053.1_pt1 | contig 10332 bp, 10 predicted proteins | sample 1672471 | NCBI WGS metagenome assembly OLQC01 (sample SAMEA3136689, study PRJEB25190) | human gut metagenome | biome: human gut; feature: human-associated habitat; material: faeces | place: Austria | collected 2013
TGCACTCTGGACGGGTAAGTTCGTTTAAAACAATAAGTGTCTGGTTCTGTACTATACTGAAACATTCTTTTGGGTTCTTCATGATTTTTTCTCCTTTTCATTAAAAGCTGGGGGAATATCTGTTTTCCTATGTAAATCCCCCTGTATATGATTGCTGCGGCTGTAACTGCCGCTTATAAAAGTCTGTGGACAACTTCTATGTTTTCATAAGGCATATCCTCCTTTTCATTTTCTGATATCAGTATGCTGGTTTTTCGGCAAGAAAGTTTCTCCCGGGAGAAAAAACTTTAATTTTTTCTTGCTGTATCTACTATGCTTAAAATTCTATGAGAAAATGATTTTTTTGCGGATTTTTACGCAGGCAGGGATTTTCCGGATTGTCCGGAATCTGGAAATGCAGTACAATAAGGGCAGAGAATCTATGAAGGAGGATTTCAGACATGAAGAAAAAAAATTTGCTTCTTATGTTACTGGCTGTGATGGCTCTGCTCCTCATACCGGTATCAGTACAAGCGGCAGCCAAGCCGGGCACGGTCAAGTTGTCAAGTATCAAAGCTGTTGATTACAATAAAATCAACATCAAGTGGAAAAAGGTTTCCGGAGCTACGAATTACATCGTATACTACAAAAAAGCCGGCAGTAGTAAATGGATTAAGGTAAAAACATTGGATAATAAAAAATCCAGTTACACTCACACTTCTTCCAAGAAGTATCCAATCGTTGTAGGCCAGAAATACACCTATACCGTCAAGGCTTATAATAAGAAAACGAAGAAATCAGGAAGCTATAACAAAACAGGTTTAACGACAAGAACGATTCCACAAAAGGCTACTATATATTCTTCCAGTTATGAAGAAGACCTGAATGGCGTCGAATTAATTTGGAATAAGGCCAAAGGAGCAGACAAATATGTCATTTACTGCAAAGACATGTTAAAATCTTCATGGGTGAAAGTTGATACAATAAAGGGTAATTATTATTTGGACAAAACACCTAAAAAGAGAATTTCAACAACATATACCGTTCGTTCATACAACTCTGCGACAAAGGTGTATGGAAAATATGACACCAATGGAGTTTTTGTATGGGTTCCAGATTATGTTGACGACGACGATGACGAGCCAACTCCTATTCCAACAGTTAAGCCGCAGCCGACTTCTACTCCAAGACCGACAGAAAAGCCGCAGCCAACAGTTAAGCCTCAACCGACGGAAGCTCCAAAGCCAACTACAAAGCCGCAGCCAACTGCAACTCCAAAACCAACAGCGACGCCAACACCGAATCCTGTTCATAGAGCAGATGCCGCAGAGATTAATCAGATGGTGCAGGAAGTTGTCAGATTGACTAATATCGAGAGAGCGAAAGTTGGTTCTGCTCCGCTTCAATACCATGAAGGACTTGGAAGAGCAGCTATGATAAGAGCGAAAGAAATTAATATTTCATTCTCTCATACAAGACCAGATGGACGAAGCTCAAGCACAGCACTTTCTGATGCTGGAGTTGGAGGAAGTGCCAGTGAAAACATTGCCATGGGATATGAAACACCAGCTGATGCAATCGCAGGATGGATGAACAGCAGTGGACATAGAGCAGCAATGTTAACAAACACAGCTAATTATATAGGTGTCGGTATTTACCAAAATGATTATGGTACATATTTTTGGACGCAAGAATTTTCAGAAGGAAACCTTGAAAAAAAATGTACTTTAACGGTCGATGCTAATGGTGGAGTATTTTCTGACGGAAAGTCTATTCATACATTAACATATCCATATAACGCATATATAAGACTTACAGTTGACTCAAACGATGTGGAGCATCCGATTAAAGATGGATATAAATTTTCTGGATGGACTTTAGATGGAGATTATGTAAGAGCTATGCGCATAACGACTAATTACTATACAATTAAAGCAATATGGGAACCAATTAATTAGCACAAAAATATAGAGCAGCCTGCCCGCATTCGCGGACAGGCTGCTCTTTTGTTTTTTCATTGTTTATTTTTTATGCTTGCGTTTTTTAGTTTTTTTATTGTTTGCTTCATATACAAGCCATACTGCAGCAAGAACTGTAGTCATTCCTAAACCGATAAAACCATACTTCCACTTGCCATCATCACCAGTCATCGGCATCTTGAATGTCGCGTTATTGGTTACTTCATACAGACAATCATAGAAATACCATTTGTTTGTGTATCCTACGTCCTCTTTTGCAGAAGAGAAGTCTACATTTTGATATTCCTGTGCTTCCTGCATTGTCATTGTAAACGGCAATGTAAATACAATTGGTTCTTTTAGCAATGCATTTCCGTCTTTTGTCTTGATTTCAGTAACTTGATATGTTCCCTGGTCAAGGTTATCAAAAAATACTTTACCTTCGGCGTCGGTATGTCGTACTGTAGACTCTCCTTCTTTAAGCAGTCTCTTAAAGTTTGGATGCTTCTTAGATGTTGGTTGGATGGCTGCTTTAAGGATTAGCATTATCATCGTCACCATCAAAGTCTTCAGCCTGGCAGAGTGACCGGCAGGCGCTGACAGGATGCTGACAGGCAGAACAGCCCGGATGAACCGGCAGGACACGCGGAAGGATACTGGTGAATGATGTTCTATCAGAAGGATACTGGCGGGACAGTCCTTGGGACTGCCCGTTCCGAGTTAATCCCTGCCGGCAGGTGGTCAGGCTCTGTATAAAAAGATTAACTGCCGGCCGGGGATATCGGCAGAGCCGGCAGGTGGTTCTCTGCCAGCACATCCCGACTGCTTCTTATACGGGTACGCTATACCTGACGGCTGCAATAACTGATATTTACACCCATACACCCCTGACTGCTTTCTATACGGGCACTCATACCTGACCGGCTGCAATAACTTTCCCCTCCATCAATACCTCCAGCCTGCCAGTACTCAGATATTGCACGGCTTACACAAAACTTACATTTCCGCTGTAATCCCCACGGCATCCAAACCCCTCTTTTTATTATGCAATATATCTAATTTATAATCCTTTTATTTAAATATAATTATATATTATATATAATAAATATCTATATCTTACTAAATCTTACAAACTTACAGGATTTTCCAACATACACTGACTTATAGGAAAAAGTTTTTAATAAAAAAATATCCTATCTCCTTTCATAACTGCGGTCACTGTTGCAAAACTTTGTAAGAATCCCATCCGGAGCCCGCAAACGCCCTGTTTATGCGGCTTCGCGGGCTTCCGGGTTCTTACATCAGCCTGTAAATTTCCTGTAATCTGCCCGCAAATCCACCTGGCAGCCATATCCTTTCCTGCAGTCCCGCGTTTTCATCACAGCAGGCTCTCCAGCCGGTCTGCATCCTCCCCTGCATGTTTTCTCAGATACGGCTTGCATCCCTGAAAATCCACGTTTTTCATATTGGTCAGCCTCCGTATCTGCGTCCAGTTCACAGGCCGCCCTTCTCTCACAAGTTTCCGATACGCCCATACTGCCTCCCTCGCCCAGTATTCCTTCTGCGGTTCTGTATGCTCCTTAATCTCCTCCCTGCACCGCGGCAGTTTCTCAAATCTCTTATCCGGCAGGTGCATCTTCTTCGTGACTGCAGATACCGTGACCCTCTGCGGGCGTGTCATCCCATCCCCCTGTAACAAGGCTATGGTCTCCCTGACCTTTGGAAGCAGTTCCTCATCCATCTTCTCCCATGCAAACGTCCTTTTCCTACGCTGCACCCGTTCCCTGGCCTCATACCGCCTCAATACAGCTTCCCCCACACTGCGTACCAGTTCATAATCAAGCCCTAATTCCTCTGACACCTGCATAAATACAGGCTCTTTTATCTCATCTGCGATACTATCCGGGATTGCCGCCAGTTCTTCCACCGGGATGCCTGCAAACATGGACAGCTGGCAGATATCGTAAAAGTTCCATCTTTTCCCCAGCAGAACCTTCTGCATCTTCGTCTCAGTCATCACGTTTTTATTTCCATAAAACTCCCTGTAATCCTGATAAAGCCTTTCCAGACAGAGACTGACTCCTGATGCCGAACCGTAAGGATGTTTCAGACGGTATTTCAAAAACTCTGCCACGGATACCCGGCTCTTAAACGGCATCCTCCCCTCAAAAATCCGGCATACATACCCTGCAAGGGCGGCTTCCTTCTCCTCTTCACACATCCGCACTTCCAGTTCCTCCGGTATGACAGATTCTGCATTCCATAATCCCGGCGCCGCTTTTCTCTCCATAGAAACATCACTCTCTGCAAGATAACAGCCATGCCGCCCGCATATCTGCATCCCCTGAATCTGATGGATTCTGTGCCAGTATGTTTCCCCATATGCTTTCCTGTCTTCTTTTACGCATAACGGACAGTACCTCAATGTCCTGCCTGTCCCTCTCCGGTTCTTTGGAATGGCGAGCAGGTTATTGAAGTTCCCGTTCATGTCCAGCAGTGCCCGGTAAGCCTCCTGCTTCTTCGCATCCGGCAGAAATCTCCCATAAGAGGAAAACATGGTATGCCCCAGGATGAGTTTTTCCATACCGCAGTGTTTTATCACAAGTTCCTTCACCTCCGGTCTCAGTTCATTCACAAACTCTGTGTCAGGGTTTACATATCTTTTAACATACAAATCATCCAGTGCATATCTCAGTGACAGATACCCTGATTTTGTGTAATAACGGGAGAACCAGCTGTATGCCAGTTCATCCTCATACAGTTCCGGAAAAAAAGCAATCATACCGCTACCTCCTCTACCTTAAAGTGCTGTTTAAATACCTCTACGACATCCAGGTTTTCCTTTTTCGCCCTGCTGACCATCCCGGCAAGGGTTTCCTGTATGTTCGTCCCTGTCCCTTCCGGCTCCTCCACAGATACGGACGCCCTCTTCCTACTGTCAGAACTCTGCTTTTTCCGCTTTATGGAGGGTTCCAGGTAATCATGCAGCATACTCATACGTTTCTGATACGCCGCTTCCAGCATGGCCATATCCAGTACATCATCCCCTTCCAGAATCGCGATTTCCTGCGCGTCATGAATCAGGGATACAAGGACTGAGATATTTCCGCCGCAATGTTCAAAGAGCCATTCTGTCACCCCGGCCGATAACTCCATCCTGGTCTTCGTATACTGATAGAGGAACAGTTCCCTGCATACCTCACAGAACTCATCCCCAAACTGCATGGCTTCATACTGCAATCCCAGAGACCGTCTTGCCAGCTGCATTGCCTGTTCAAAAAAAGGGATGCTCTCCGGTGTCCCTACCATACAGATAGCGATACCGGAATTGTTTATCAGCTGCGTCAGCATCCCTACCAGGGATTTCCCGTTCCTGCTGTTCACCACGTTCTGTATCTCATCCACCACAAGCAGCCCGATATGGTTAAGGGAAACCTGGCTCACACTTCCAATCAGCATATCCACAGAAGCCCTCGCTTTCAGTGCATTCACATAGTACTTGCTGCCAAGCACCTCATCCACCTTACGCAGGATTTCCAGCAGAAGCCCTTTTACAGAGGAATCAAACGGACACTGGACAATGATGCAGGGGGCAATCCGGCAGTATGGCTCTTCTGTCTCTATCACTTTCTTTGTCATTATCAGGTCAATCGCCCGGAATACGGCAGAACTCTTTCCGATACCGGAGGCTCCGAGGATGGTGAAGGAGTCCGAGCCGCCTAAAATCCCCCTGCACCGGCCGCCCCGTATCCCCCTCTGGTTCTCATATTTCTGATATACTGCCTGCATGGATTCTTTCTTCTGCATAGACCGTAAAAGCCCCATATACAGTTTATGGTATATCTCTACAGACATCCGGGAGGGGATATAAACGTTATAGATGTCTGACAATGCCACCAGCCGCTCCATGCTGTTTTTTTCCCATATGCAGGCAGGATATTCCGGTGTTTCCCTCAAACAGTCCAGCAGTTCTTTCCCCGTCTTCATCTCCGGCATGATATCCATAATCTTATCTCTCATTTCCTGCACCTTCTTTCATAAAGTCCACGTGTCTCTTCCTCTGTTCCCTCTGCCTGGTCTTCCGTATGTTCTTTATCTTTGTGTCTCCGGTATGTACCGCATTCCCGGCAATGTTCTGTATATGCATTGCCAAATCAATCTTTGCCTGCAGGTTCCCGGCAGAGGCATCCTTTATCATTTCATTACAGTCTGCCTTTAACTTCTCCACTTCTGCGATGTTCTTCCCACAAAACCGCCTCTCTATCAGGTCAAACCTCTGATAAGCCCCATCTTCAAGCAGCCATACATGGCTCACATCCTCCGGATTGTATGCGACCACAGCCTCGCCGCCCTTTAAATATCTCTCTGTATATCCGCCTGCATGGTAACGCATTCCTTTTACCTTTAACCCTGACCGCATAAATCTTCCCGTTGTCCTCGGCAAAAGGGTCTGTATCAGTTCTTCCCTGGAAACAGGAATCAGGTTGGCCCCTTCTTTGTGCTTTCCCCATCCAAAGACAGAAGACGCAAACGGCTTGACTCCCTCCTGCAGCATTTCTTCCGTATAAGGGAAATTTTCCAGAATCCTCTGGGAATTATAATACAGGATACATCTGAGGATGACAGTTTCAAAATCACGCATGGTCAGGCAGGCATCTTTTCTGTAATCATGCGCTCCCCTCTCCCTGTAATCCGGCTCTATCACACCCCTGCCCTTCAGGTGCTTCTTATACTCTGACTGTATCAGGTCAAAGAATTTCTCCACCTGTCCTTTTAATTCCGGTCTGTATGCCGGGAGGTTCTGTATGGTCACACCAAGCTCTGTAATCTGCCCGAAGTTCTCAGAGGTATATTCCGTTCCCATATCTGTCAGCATCAGCCCCGGCAGACAGTCACAGTCCCACTGCTCCCTTTCTATCAGGATGCCGAATCTCCTGCACCACTCCTTTTTATCCGCAGCCACATTTAACATCAGGTTCCTCAGGGAATACACGCCGCCCTCCCACAGCAGGCTGTATCCATAACAGAAGGAGGTATATGCATCCACACATGCCAGGAGAATCGGCCTCCCCACCAGATGTCCGGCATCATCTACCAGGTAGATATCGCAGACGGTTCCATCCAGCATCCCTGCACCTACCGAACAGAACTCCTGCACTCCGTCCCCCAGCAGGGGGCGGTGGTTCCTCTGGTAATCCTTTAACCCGTTTCTGGAGATATAGTATGTCTGCAGTTTCTTCGTCTTTTTATAGAAATACCGTAACTGGTGGATGGACGGGTAACGGTCTTTCAGTTTTCCGTTCCGGTCACAGTACCTCTCTTTCAGCATCAGGGTATAGACAGTGGAAAGGCTCTGCTTTTCCCTGGTATAGTAGAACTTGTTCAACGCCCAGCGCATGTTCTTTTCATCCTGCGTCAGTTCCCTCTGTTCCTGCTTCTCCCTTGGTGCCAGCACCGAGATATCCTGATATGCCAGATACAGCCCCAGGTAATTCTTCACCGTGTTCTGGCTGACCTTATACTTTTCTGCGGCATCTGCAATCCGTAAACTCCTCTGCTTTTTATCCCCCACACAGGGCAGGATGCCTGAAATGACAGTGAATCTCTCATGCATGGTCTGTCTGGCAGATGCAGACATCCCTTCCGGGATATCCCGCTCCATCTCCCCCATGAACTCTTCCCCCGGGATTTCCACACCGTCCTCTATCTCTGACAGACTTATCCACTTTGGCATCCCCATCTTTACACAGTCTATGACCAGCGCCTTCTCCCCTTCTGCATCCAGTATCCTTAAAATCCTGTCCCCAAGTCTGATTATCCTGCAATCCCTATCTTTCTTCATCTGTCACAATCCCCCAGTCTGTGATACCCCGTCTTGTCCAGTACTCCCTTGATGCATCCAGTAACTTCACAGTCATTGGCTTCTTTAAGAATCTCCGTTCCACACACTCCCTGACCATCAAATCACCATTCTGTTTCTCACAGACAAAATCCGAACTGTATTCCCCGGCTTCCAGACCGGACAGCATCACATTGCATTGAAATTCAATTATGCTGTCTTCCTGTTCCAGTCTTTCTGCATATGCCAGCTGGATTGCCCCATACGTCCTCACCACCTCCTTACACTTTTTCATCTGCCTCTTCTGGCATCGTCCCTTGAAACCTTTTTTAATCATCCTAACTTTCTTCCTTTCCCAGAAATGTTCCCAAATCTGACATTATCCTCCCAAAAACAGGATTATCACATCGTTTCTTTTCCCAAAGCCGCATTCCGGAATCCCCCAAAACCTGAAAAACATTGATTTTACGCCAATCTTTTCCCAGAACCAGAATCCCAAAAACGGCTTTTTCCTTTTTCTCCATGTCCCTTCGCACACCCACTTTGCATTTTTTTAGCAAACTCACTTGTAAAAACTTCCTTTTCCGGCCCTTCCGGGATACTGCACTATTTTTACTTTTTTCTTTCTGCCTTTTTCTCCCGGCGATGCATACAACACCAGGTTCTTTTCAGGCATACTTTTGATAAGATTCTTTTGTAACTTTTCTCTCAGAACGGCTGGAAACAGCTTATTTACTGCATTTTCTTCGGGTGTGGATTTCTTTAAGGTTTCTTTTTTTCTCTTCTTTCAGGACTGAAAAAGCCCTGCATCAGGATGGTCTCTGATGCAAGGCTTCTAATTTTTTTCTCTATGTTTTTATGTCTTTTTTTGATGTTTTCTCGGGTGCTCCGTATGGCTCGGATTTTCTGATTCTTACAAAGGGGATTATCAAAAAAGTGCCAAAGAGGAGTACTAAAAAATATAGAGCAGAAACCTTATGCCTGCATTATACAGCATTCTATCCGGCATTTCAATAAAATTAACAGTACTTATCCCGCATACTCGGATGCCGTGCTACTTTTCTCCTATAAGTGGAATCATCCCTTCTTCCGAAACCATCTTCCCCAGATACAAGATAAGCTGTTTCCATAGCAGTGATTTCAAGATGGTAGCCCGTATGCATTGCTATCTCCTGATTATAACGTTCACCTCTAATCAATTTCTTCATCGTATTTAACCCTCCTATATGTCTTCATTATGGCATTGCAGCCAGTTTGGAAATCTCAGTTTCATATATGCAGGTATCCTCTTTTACCGAAGATACCCGCAATCTGTTTTACTCTTCGCACTCTCCGAACAGTTCAATGTAGTCATCCACATCCATATGTTCTTCCACCCAGTCCCTTGCCTCATCCTCAGACAACGGAATGATTTTTTCACCATCTGTATAACCGCATCCCTCAACATACTTTGCGTATTTGGTCATTGCACCACCTTCACCGCAGAGGAAAAACTCTTTCGTTCTCTTCTGGTATAACTCCTCTTCAAGATAACGGAAATCTCGTCTGCTCATGGTGTCAGTACGGTATCTGCCGATATAAGTTGCAGTTTCAGTGTTATACATTTTTCCTTCAATTATTTTCTTCATGATATTTAATCCTCCTTAATCTTGAGGCTGGTATCCTCCTCACAGGACTCAGATACCGCCTCATATGTTTTTATCATCACAGCGTTACTGTCATATGCTTTAGAAATCCTGCTGTTTCACCGGCTCTGACCGGCTTCTATGCCGCCCCATTGCTGTTCCTGAAAGCCTCCATGCCCCTTTTTTTCTCCTCCTCCGCCATTCTATACAGAGAACCGGCATGTTCATTCTCAAATGTGCGGATGTTTGCTTCCAATATATGTTCCAACCAGCACCACTGGTCTATCGTCAGGGAGAATCTGTTTCTGGCCTCATCGGTTTTCTCCTTCGCCAAAACATTCAACAGGCCTTTATCCGTTTTCACGACCGGTGCATAGAAGTTTACTATTTCAATTTCTATCGGTCTCTCTGCTCCCGGATTCCAGCGGATGTAAATACTATAAACAAAGCACTTATCACCTTTTTTCCTGCGGGTCAGGGGTCTCAGTTCTGCCCGGTAGATTGTCTCAGTCTCCACACAGCCCTTCTGTGCTTCCTGCTGGTTTAATCTTCCTTCATGATAGAGCTGTAACGCTGCCTCGATTGCCTGAATCTGTACTGCATTCCTTGGATATGCGGCCAGGTTCTGCTTCAGCCACTGTACCTGGCTCTTTAACAGGCTCTCGCCCTTTGCCCCATCCTCTGCCAGGGCTGCCGCAGGGGTCTTGCCCTTTAACTTGCCTGCATTGATGATTGTTGTGTAAGCCGGGCTCTCTGAGGCTCCTTCGCTGACCGGTCTGGCAGTCAGCAGATGTTTCATTTTAAGGTCGTGTACCTTCTCAAAGATTCCTGGTATCTCTCTCACCGGGATGTTTGCGGTCGTTGCTTTCTTATCGGCACTGATGATAACAAAATTGAAACGGCTGAACGTCTCGTGATGGAAAGTCAGAGG
>OLQC01003055.1_pt1 | contig 10326 bp, 8 predicted proteins | sample 1672471 | NCBI WGS metagenome assembly OLQC01 (sample SAMEA3136689, study PRJEB25190) | human gut metagenome | biome: human gut; feature: human-associated habitat; material: faeces | place: Austria | collected 2013
AATTGATCAATCTGTTGAATGCAGCAAAAAAGAACCAGAAAATGAGATTAAAAAATCCTGTTCTATCAGTGATTTTATTTGTAATGTCCATTGCATGTATAGGGATAGCGTATCATTTGATCACAAAGAATCAGATGCTTGGTGTGGACAATGATTTTAAAATGAGTATCATTTTAGGTGTCATTGGAACATTTCTATTCTTCTTTTCATTGTCAGGATTTTTATTAGAACTGGCAAAAAGAAATAAGAAATTTTACTATAATGGATTGAACCTGTTTGTTCTGCGACAGATTAACTCAAAGATTACGACAACATTTGTTTCTATGTCCATGTTGTGTCTGATGTTGTTTCTGGCGATCAGTGCATTTGCAACGGGAAGCGGATTGGCATCTTCTGTGAAAACAGATTTGGAAGATCTGACGAAATTTGATTATTCATTTTATAGTTTAAGTCAAAAGGGATATCAGGATGAATTACAGCAGAAGTTTGTGAAGAAAATGAACTCGCTTGGATTATCGATCGAAGAAGATGCAAAAGAAACTCTGCCGATCACAGTTTATCAAAATGGTGTATTTAAGCAGTGCAGATATAAAATGGAGCCATTGTTAAAAGGAAGAGAAAAATATTCAGACTATACAAAGGATTATGTAAAGAATCTGTATGAAGTGCCATTAACTTTTGTGAAGTTGTCTGAGTATAACAAGCTTCGAAAAGCAATCGGAGAAAAAGAATTAACGTTAAAAACAGATGAATATATATTAAACTGCAATTATGCAAATCTGATTCCGACAATGGAGAAGACGGCCAAAGATAAGCAGAAGATTACACTGGATGGAAAAACATATAAAATAAAGTATGAACTTCAAAAGGATACTTTTATGGTGGCACCAGTCAAAACAGATATGGGAACAGTTGTGTTAAATGATAATATCATTCAGACACTAAAGATTGATAATTCAACACTGTATTTAAATATCAATTGGAAAGGAAATGCCAAGAAAGTATCTGAAAGGTATAACAACCATTTAAAAGAGTTGATCAGAACAGGCAAGATGCAGAATTCGCCTTATTCAATGGCGATTTCAAAAGAAGAAGTGTATGAACAAAGTACGGGACTAAGTACGATCATGACATATATTGCAATCTATATAGGATTGGTATTTTTAATTACATGTGCGGCCGTATTGGCATTGCAGCAATTGAGTGAAAATGCAGATAATATTGAAAAATATCAATTATTGCGTAAGATTGGAACTTCACAAAAAATGGTTAATCGTGCGATCAAGGCACAGATTATTTTATATTTCAGTCTTCCATTAAGTCTGGCGTTGGTTCATTCTTATGTTGGAATTAAAACAGCCTCCATTCTGATTTCAACCTTAGGACAGATCAATATATCAGAGGCGGTAGTGCAATCATTGATCATTGTGATTGTTATCTATGTTGGATATATGATTGCAACTTATATTGGAAGTAAGAACATGCTGAAGGAAAAGCGGTAACTTAGTGAAAGAACTATCTTCATCATTTAATGATGTTACATAAGAATCTCCTGTTAATTTGATCTTAGAAGAAGAGTCATTGCTACTGTTATTGTTGTCAGATGAATCAGAAGAATTGCTTCCAGACTGATTATTTGTCTGTTGTTGCATCTGTCCAGTTGGAGCAGATGGTGGTGTATTCTGTGATTTTATTTGATAAACTGTAAAGCCAATACAAGCCGTCAGTAATAATGTAACGATAATTGAGAGGATGTTTTTCTTTGTTCTGTTCATTTTCTTGTACCTCCTTATGTCATTTAGTATAGAAATCAAATGTGTTTAAATTATCTTCAAAGTATGAACAAAATATAGATGATTGAAAATGAAAGAAAATGATTGACTTTGACTGGAAGAGTGATATACTAAAATAGAGAGAAAAGAGGTGAAGAATGTGTTAGCACAAGAACGTTTTGAACGAATATTAGAAATTTTAAGAGAGAAACAGTCAGTCACAGTAACAGATCTGACAAAGTGGCTTAACACCTCAGAATCAACAATAAGAAGAGACTTAACAGAATTGAACCGACAGGGATTGCTGATCAAGGTTCATGGTGGAGCAACCGCAGTAAAGTCTGTTCTATCACGAGAAGAAGAAGTTATCACGAAAGCAAAGAAGCATCAGAGCGAGAAACGAAAGATTGGAGAGTATGCGGCATCTCTTATTAATAAAGAAGATATGGTATATCTGGATGCAGGAACGACAACAGAGATGATCATTGATTTTCTGAAAGAGTATGATGTGATCTATGTTACGAATGGAATCACACATGCAAGAAAGTTAATGAATGCAGGGTTTAAAGTGCATTTGATCGGTGGAGAGATAAAGGCAGTGACAGAAGCTGTTGTTGGAGAAGAAGCATTAGAGCAGCTTGATAAGTACAATTTTACCAAAGGATTTTTTGGAACGAACGGAATTGATGAGGTTCGAGGATTTACAACTCCAGATATGAAGGAAGCTGCGATCAAGAGAAAAGCAATGGAACAATGCCAGCAAAGATATATACTTACAGACCAGAGCAAATTTGATCAAATATCAACATTTAAGTTTGCGGATCTTAAGAAAGCAACCATTATCACAGATCATCTTAAGAATAACAAATTAAGAGAAATCACAAACATTGAGGAGGTATTTTCATGATTTATACAGTAACATTTAACCCGGCGATCGACTATGTAATCAAGGTAGACAATCTGACATTAGGAGAGATCAACCGTACAACAAGAGAATATATTTTCTGCGGAGGAAAAGGAATCAACGTATCCCATGTCCTTGCGAACCTTGGAATGGAAAGTGTAGGGCTTGGATTTATTGCAGGCTTTACAGGAGATGTCATTGAAAAAGGAGCAAAAGAGCTTGGATTCGCACCTGATTTTATCAGAGTCCGTGAAGGAATGACACGAATCAATGTTAAGGTAAAATCAAATGAAGAAAGTGAGATCAATGGAATGGGACCAGTGATCCATGATGACGAGTTACAGAAGATGTATGAGAAGCTTGATGAGTTACAGGATGGAGATGTATTAATCCTGGCAGGAAGTATTCCAGCAACACTTCCATCTGATGTATATGAAAAGATCATGGAACGTCTTCAGGAAAAAGATATCAGAATCGTTGTAGATGCAACAAAAGATCTACTGTTAAATGTATTAAAATATCATCCATTCCTAATTAAACCAAACAATCACGAATTAGGAGAGATGTTTGGTGTTGTATTAAAGACAAATGATGAGATTGTAGAATATGCAAAGAAACTTCAGGAAAAGGGTGCAAGAAACGTTTTAGTTTCCATGGCAGGAGACGGAGCGATCCTTATTACAGAAGCAGGAGATGTTCATGTGACACCTTGTCCAAAGGGTGAAGTTAAGAACTCTGTAGGAGCCGGAGATTCTATGGTTGCAGGATTTGTAACAGGATATTTAAGAAGCAACGGAGATTACAACGAAGCACTGAAGATGGGAACTGCAGCAGGAAGTGCAACAGCATTTTCAGAAGATGTAGCAACTGGTGAAAAAATTATGAGTTTATATGAGACTTTATAAATAAAAAACGATACTTTGTGAACAAATTGTGATAAAATGAACCTAAGAAATTAGGTTCATTTTTTGTGCGTAATTTTATAAAAACTGGAGGACATCATGACGAAAAAAGAAGCAAGACAACAAGTAAAAGAATGGATGAAAAAATTAGACAAAAATTATATAGAAAAAGCAGATCAGTCGATTTTTGAACAGGTAAAAGAGTTAAAAGAATTTCAAGAGGCAAAAACTATTTTTTGTTATGCAAGTATGAAAAATGAAGTTGATACATGGCAGCTGATAGCATCGGCACTGAAACAGGGGAAGAATGTCGGAGTTCCATTGTGTATTGGGAAAGGAATCATGGAAGTGAGACAGATTCATGCTTTAGATGATTTTGAGGAAGGGGCATATGGAATCATGGAACCATCCAGAAGGTGTCCAATCTTATCGAAAGAGAAGATTGATATGGCGGTAATACCTTGTGTAAGTGCAGATAGAGAAGGCCGTAGACTTGGACATGGAGCAGGATTCTATGACCGTTTTTTAGATGGAGTAACATTTCCAAAGATTCTGGTATGTTATAAAGAGTTAATGATGGATCAGGTACCGACAGAGGAGCATGATATTTTGATGGATCAGGTTATTTGTGACGAATAATGAAGTAATAGAATGATCAAGTAGGAGAGATGATAGACATGAGAAAGATTTTAAAGAAAACAGCAACATTAATGATGACAGCAGTGATCGGAGTATCTATGAGTTGTCCCAAGATGATAGTTTATGCGGGACAGAGAATGCAAATGCAAGAGAGATATACGACTCCAAAAGAATGGAATTATACAGAAATCACAGCATATCAGTTTGAATCTACAGATAAATTTGAAGATTATCTTCAGACAGGTGGTACACATCTATACAATGATAAATTTCAGGAAAAGGATCATATGGTCAAAATTACGGTTGCAGATTCAGGGTATTTTACAATTGCAACACAAACAGATGGAAATAGATCGCAGAAGATAAATCTCTATGATTCAACGAAGGAGAAAGTTTTAGCTCAAACGACATCTGATGGAGACCTGGAATATGGAAGGCTTGCAAAAGCAGGTGAGGTCTTCTATCTTCAAATGCCAGAAAAAATCGATAAAATATTTGTGACAACAGGTGTGATCAAAGATGGATTTGGATCTATGAAAGCATCAGATACTTATTATGAATCAGGAACTGGAAGTACCACATATCATCCATTTTCAATTAAGAAGAGATCTGCGGTGGAATTTAACATTTCAGCGATCGATCGAAACAGTGAGATCACTTATGCACACATCGAAAAGAAAGAAAACGGACAATGGAAAAGAATCGATGATACGGTAAAGATCAAGCCAGCATCTTATGATGATGATTTTGTGCATGGATTGACTAAAGGTGAATATCGCCTGGCGATCAAAGCACCGACAATACAGTTAAATGCAGTCTCATATACAAGCAGTTCTAAAAGTAAAAAGGTAGCATATAAGAAATCAAAAGCAAAGAAGATCAAACTGGATGGACAAACATCGAATATATATACAACAGGAGAGAAAACTTCAAGATGGTATAAAATAAGTATTACATCTACAAAGAAGAAAAGAATTCTGAATCTTGGAAAGAACACGGTTTCAGGAGGATACAAGTTTACAATTTATAAAAAGGGAAAGAAAAAAGCAATTAAAACAATTAAGGTAACAGGAAATGCAAATGCGAAGATAGCGAAAATGCCAAAGAAAAAAGGAACATATTATATCAGAATCTCAAAGCTTACAAAGAAAACAAATGGAACGTATGAAATAGGGTATTATTAATCCAAATCAAAATATAAGGAGGAATTTTTATGGCAAGAAGGGGAATCAAGAAAATGGGAGCAGTTCTGATAGCAGCAGGTTTAAGCATTGCAATGTGTAGCCCATCAGTATCTGCAAATGTAAGGACAAATATTAATACAGACAAGATAACACAGAAAAAGACAGCCAGATATGTTGAACCAGAAGAATGGAACAAAGAGGAATTGACTGCATATCAGTTTGATTCAGAAGTAGATATGATGAAATATCTGGTGAGCGGTGGAATGCATTTATATAATAAGAATTATAAAGGCAGTGACCGCTGGGTAAAGATTAAAGTTGCAGATCCAGGGCTGTTTATGGTTGGTGTCGTAAGTAACGATGAGACAAAAATACCAGTATATGATGCGTCAAAGAAAAGAATTATAGTAAATAATTTAAATGATGGCGGGGACAAAGAATATGTAGGTATCGTGAAAACAGGAGATGAATTTTATGTAAAACTGCCAGAGAAGATAGACAAAGTGATCATTTTAACTGGTGTGATCAAAACCGAATTTACTTCCATGGCGAATCAGAAAAGTTATTATGAACTTGGAAAAGGGACAACAACCTATCATCCATTTTCCGTAGCGAAACGCTCAAAAGTACAATTTGATATTACATCCATCGGAAAGAAACATGAAAAAGTTGGAGTATACATTGAGAAAAATGTAAATGGGACATGGAAAAAAGTCGGATATGGCACAACGGTAAAACCAGATAAATATGACAGTGCATTGCTCTATGGATTAGAGGCAGGAAAATATCGTCTGGCATTAAAAACACCAAAAGATCAGATCATTAATATAGAATATACAAGGGACAAATCAAAGAAAAAGGCAGCCTATAAGAAATCAAAAGCGATCAATCTAAAATCAGATATTGACAGTATATATACTTCCACAGAAAAAGCAGCGCGTTGGTATAAGGCTTCTGTTTCATCTACCAAAAAAAGAAAAGCAGTTACATTGTCCAAAGATTCTGTGGGTGGAGGTTTTAAATTCTGTGTTTATCAAAAAGGAAAACGGCTAAAAACAGTAAAAGTCACAAAGAATGATAAAGTTAAGACAGTAAAACTTCCAAAGAAAAAAGGAGCATATTATGTGAAAGTTACGAAACTTACAAGCAAAACAACGGGGGCATATTATTTGGGAACGTATATATATTAAGAATCACAAGGAGGGAAACTGGATGAAAAAAATGAAAAGTAGGTCATTTCGTATTCTTATGGCAGCAGTCATATCAGCAGCGATGCTGTGTCCGCAGGTTAAAGTATCAGCAGCGGATGGCTTAGTATCAAAAGCAGCTACATCATATTTTCCGAGTAAAACAGTAATGAAGAAAACAGCAAGAAAAACAGAGCCGGAAGAATGGAATCAAAAAGAAATTAAAGCATACAAATTTGGAACTCTTGAAGATGCCTTATATTATGCGCTGACTGGCGGGATCAAATATTATGATCAGAATTATTTTAAAAATCCAGATCTGATCAAGCTCACTCCAGTAGAATCAGGAGCTTTAGGACTGGCAGTTGTTGGGGATAATAAACAGGAAGCAATTCTATATGATTCCAATAAAAAAATGATCAAGAAATTGCCACTGTCCTATGTAAAGGCGCAGGTAAATGCAGGAGAAACTTATTATATAGAGTTTCCAAAGAACTGTAAAGAAGGATTGATCACAGCTTACGTATTACAAAATGAATGTGGTGGGTTAGCAAAAAACGACCTCAATATGCAAAAAGGTGAAGAAAAAGAAACTTATCACACATTTAAAATGACAAAAAGAGGATTTGCAGGTTTTGTTGTTGCATCCATGGTAGAAGATGGTGGAAATACAAGCTATAAAGTTCAGAAAAATGAAAAAGGAAAATGGATCACAATCGGAAGAACAAAGTCATTTAAACCAACAAACGAAGACGAAACACAGATTGCAGTAGGTTATGGACTTAGTAAAGGAAATTACCGTCTAGTATTGAAGGCTCCAAAAGAGCAGCTCAATACAATGTTGTATACGACAAAAAATTATGCCAAAAAGAAAGTTGCCTATAAGAAATCCAAAGCAAAGAATCTAAATGCAACAGAGATGTATACAATGAATGAAAAAGCAGCCCGTTGGTATAAAGTATCTGTAAAATCTAGCAAAAAGCAAAGCAAATTGAAGATTTTAACAGTTGCAGATCAAGGTGGATTTAAGTTTACGATCTATGAGAGAGGTAAGAAAAAACCAGTTAAGACAGTAAAAACATCTGCAAAACACTTAGAAAAGACAGTAAAACTTCCAAAGAAAAAAGGAATGTATTATGTCAAAGTAAGCAAGCGTACTAAGAAGACAAATGGATACTATGAGATTAAGAAATAACGGTTAGAATAGAACGTCAAAAAAGGAATTGTCAGAAAAGACAGTTCCTTTTTTTCTTAATGAAAAAAAAACTCACTTACTATTCTTGAAACGAAATTAAAAAAATTATAAACTATAGGTTAGGAAATACTAACCTAGAAGGATGAAATAAATGAAACTAAAAAAGTTAATATGCATAGTGATGGTCAGTGTTTTAGGGGTACTATCATTCGCCGGATGTGCCAAGAAACAGGACGAAAAGAAGACAGAAACAAGTAGTGAAGCAAGTACACAGGAAGCAAGTGCGCAAGTTTTTGCCATGGATACCTATATGAATCTGAAAGCATATGGAAAGAATGCGCAAAAAGCAGTGGATGATGCTAAGAGTGAGATTGAGCGATTAGATCAGCTATGGTCAGCAGTAGATAAAAACAGTGAGATCTATCAGCTGAATCAGAAGAAAAAAATGAAAGTATCTGATGAGACATTAGAATTGATCGAATTTGCAAAGAAAAAATCAAAAGAATCAAACGATGCTTTTGATATTTCTATCTATCCGATCGTGGAATTATGGGGATTTCCGACACAGAAATATCGTGTGCCATCGGACAGTGAAATTCAGAAACTTCTGAAAAACGTAAATAGTCAGAAAATCAAAATTAATAAGAAAACAAATGTTGTGACATTAGAGAAGAATATGAAGATTGATCTTGGAGGAATTGCTAAAGGATACACATCACAAAGAATTGCAAAAATCTATAAAAAGGATGGTGTGAAAAGCGGTGTGATCAGTCTTGGTGGTAACGTACAGGCAATCGGAACAAAAACAGATGGAAGCCGATGGAAAGTCGGAGTGCAGTCACCAGATGATACAGAAAGTATGATCGGTGCATATGAAGCTGCTGATGAAGCAGTCATTACATCTGGAGCATATGAAAGATACTTTGAGAAAGATGGGAAAACATATCATCATATCATTGATCCAGCAACTGGAAAACCATCCGAAAAAGATCTGAAATCAGTAACGATTATCAGTAAAAATGGTACATTATCTGATACATTGTCAACAACATTGTTTGTTATGGGGAAGGATAAAGCTATTTCTTACTGGAAGGAACACAGCAAAGAATTCAATATGATCCTTGTTGATGAAAATAATAAGGTATATATTTCACAGGGAATCAAAGATCATTTTAGTTCAGATAGTGATTTTACAGTAATAAAAAAATAAAACGTTAACAGATAGAAAGAGAGAAGGAAAAACAAAAATGAAGATCATTGATCAGTTAAAGAAAGTCAATCTGATTCAGTTTGTGCCTGCGATTTTTGTGATCAGTCTGGTTGGAAACAGTGTTTTTGGATATACGGCACCAAAGTCAGAAAAATCAAAAAATAATTCTGAAAATCAGGTAGAAGCTGCAACGACACAAGCGAAAAAGAAAACAAAGAAAGCAAATGCTGGGGATATTGATCTAAGCAAGATCAAGGATGGAACTTATGAAGGACAGGCAAACGGATATCGTGGTTTGGTAAAGGTTTCAGTTACTGTAAAAGATCATAAGATCACAGCGATCAAAGTATTAAGTAATTCCGATGATGCCGCATTTTTCAATCGTGCATCAGCAGGTGTGATCAAAAATATTCTGGCAAAGCAGTCATTAAAAGTTGATGTTGTCAGTGGAGCAACTTACAGTTCAAATGGAATCATGGAAGCAGTACGAAATGCATTGAAGAAAGCTGTAGCTAAGAAAGATAGCACAAATTCTAATACATCAAATAGCAATAATAACAACAGTAATAACAGCAACAACAATAATAATAATACATCAAAAGATGATAATACTACAACACCATCAACACCAGTTGAGGAAGAAGACAAAATTTATGAGGGATCAGCAGTGTGTGAGCCAGATGAAGATGAAGAATTTGATGCTTACAAATTAACATTAGAAGTTGTTATTTCTGCTGACAATAAGGTAAAGAATATTCAGAATATTAAATGGTCAGATCGATATATGTCTGCTTGGTACAACATGGCACAGAAGACTATGGTGCCAAAGTTGATCAGTTATGGATTTGAAATACCGGAAAAATACGATACAGTTAGTGGAGCAACATGCTCAAGCAATGCACTGGTTAAAGCATATAAAGATGCTATTTCAAAGATTAACAAGTAAATAGAGGAACAGAGAGAAGATGAAACAATTAAAGCAGTATAAGCATTTCTTAATGAGGCTTTTAAATCTTGCCTTGATCATTGGAATATGTCTTGTATACCACAATATTGCAACGATCCGAGCGGAAAAAGAAGCGAAGATTGCAGCCCAAAATAGTGGTTCAGGTTCTTGGAAAGACGGAACTTATCAAGGTAGTGGTCAAGGGTTTGGAGGTCAGATCGTTGTGAATGTGACCATAAAGAATGGTTCTATTGATGACATTCAGATCAAAGAAGCCAAAAATGAAGATAGTGCATATTTTAATAATGCAGTAAAAATAATAGATACAATGAAACAAAAGCAGACAGTGGATGTCGATGTAGCCAGTGGAGCAACATACAGTTCAAA
>OLQC01003058.1_pt1 | contig 10317 bp, 9 predicted proteins | sample 1672471 | NCBI WGS metagenome assembly OLQC01 (sample SAMEA3136689, study PRJEB25190) | human gut metagenome | biome: human gut; feature: human-associated habitat; material: faeces | place: Austria | collected 2013
AGCGAAGCATGAGCGTTGGCGCATCCGGGAGCGGACGCTGATGCTGACGGCCGCTTTGGGCGGCTCGGTGGGAGTGTTCTGCGGGATGCGGGTATTCCACCACAAGACGCTGCACAAGCTGTTCCGCTGGGGCGTGCCGGCCATTATGGCGGTACAGGCGGCGCTGGCCGTGTATCTTATCTGGTTCCGGTAAAAAGGAAAGGAATAAAAGCAACAGAAAAACCGCCGCATTGCTGCGGCGGTTTTTCTGTGCTTGTGACAATTGTGTGATAGAGGTAAGAGAGAGGTTAATGTGTTGACTGTAATTTGAGGGTTTTTGAGGAGGTCAGCTAAGGGTTTTTGTTCCCTTGCTGTGATTTTATTATAGAGCATCGCAAAGGAAAAGTTGTAAAGCGTTTATGAACAATAAATGAAACTTTTTTGGGAAATTTAACACAAAATCGTGAACAAGGCTATTCGGAGAGATTTCACAAAGGAAAATGGCGTTTTGGCTAAAACATAACAAGCATTTTGCAGCAAAATATATGAAAAACAAGGATTGACAGCGGGCCGCGGCGTGATTATAATGACTAATTTGTTAGAGGAATAAAAATGCGAAAGGCCGGGGAACGGCCTGTGGAGTGAAGAATATGAATGAGAAAACAGCCCAATTTTCCCTGCGGGGGCTTTTTCAGCCGCGGGACCTGACAGAGGGCACCCCCTGGAAGACGATTCTGGCCTTTGCGCTGCCCATTATCATCAGTTACCTGCTGCAGCAGGTGTATACCATCAGCGATGCGGCCATAGTGGGGCAGACGCTGACGGCCGGCGAGGTGGCCGGGGTGAATGATACCACCTCCATCATCTTTATCTTTTTGCAGTTCGCGTTCGGTGTCAGCGCGGGCTTTTGCGTGGTGACGGCCGCGGAGGTGGGCGCCCACCATGAAGCCGGGGTGCGGCGCTCGCTGGCGGCGCAGATCCTGCTTTCGGCGGCGCTGACGGTGCTGCTGACCGGGCTGGCACTGCTGCTCTTGAAGCCGATGCTGGCGTGGATCAATGTGACGCCGGAAAGCCCGGAGGTGTACCGCGCGGCCCATACCTACTGCGCTATCATCTTTGCGGGCATCGGGGCGCAGCTTTTCTATAATTTTATCTGCTCCTTTTTGCGCAGCATGGGGGATTCGGTAACGCCGCTTTTGTTCCTGCTGTTTTCCACCATCCTCAATATCGGGCTGGACCTTTTGTTCATTGTGTCCTTCCATTGGGGTGTTGCCGGGGCGGCCATTGCCACGGTGGCGGCACAGCTTATCAGTACGGTGGGGTGCTTTCTCTACGCCTTTGTAAAATACCCCAAGCTGCGGCTCCACCGGGAGGACTGGCAGGTGACGCTGGGGGATATGCGCCGGCACCTGGGGCAGGGTATCCCGCTGGGACTGCAGTTTTCGGTGCTGGCTATCGGTATTATCGTGATGCAGAGCGTGGTGGTGAAGTTCGATATCCTGGAGGGGGAGATGATCTCCAACGCGGCGCAGAATGGCTTTGGCGCGGCGAATAAGCTGAACAATCTGCTGATGACCCCGATGAACGGCCTGGGCACGGCCATGACCAGCTATACGGCCCAGAACATGGGCGCCGGGCAGCCGGAGCGCATCAAAAAGGGAACGCTGCAGGCGCTGGCGATGGTATCCATCCTGGCGGGCATCTCCATTGCGATTGGGCTGGGGCTTTCCTTTGGCGGCAGCTACCTGCGCATCTTCCTGAGCGTCGATAAGGTGACGGCCGAAACGATGCGCTATGGCAACACCTATCTATATGTGGATCTGGCGATGTATCTCTTTTTGGGGTTCATCTTTGTGGTGCGCAACTGTGTGCAGGGCATCGGGCTTTCGCGGTTTATCCTGGGGGCAGGTACCGCGGAGCTTCTGGCCCGGGTGGCGGTGTGCCTGTTGCTGCCGGCGGCATTTGCGGGCGGGGAGGTAACAGCGGCGGCTCCGGCGATTTCCTTCTACGCGCTATGCGCGGCGGACCCTGCGGCCTGGATGGCGGCGGATGCCGTGCTGATGATCCCCTTCCTGCGGGATATTATGAGAAAATGGCAGTGAGAGCTGCCGTTTTTTTATCCGCTGGGAGGAAAAAATTTCTTCTTATTTTAGTAAAACAAATGTTTGCAATTTAAGAACATATGTGCTATACTACTTTTAGAAACAGATAAGGGAGGCCGTGCTATGCAGGAAATCAGCCAAAAAGCCCGCCAGGTGCTGGAGTATCTGACCCAGAGAGAGAGCAGCATTCCGCCCACGGTGCGGGAGATCGGTGCTGCTTTGCAGATCAAATCCACCTCGACCGTCCACAAGTATCTGACGGAGCTTGCCGCCGCCGGGTACATCGAAAAGGGCGATAAGATGAACCGTGCTATATCCCTGCCGCAGCAGCAGAGCGCCAAGGTGCCGCTGCTGGGCGTGGTCACCGCCGGCCAGCCTATTCTGGCGGTGGAGGACATTGAGGGTTATGTGCCCTACCAGGGCGGCCGTTACCCCGCCAATGAGCTGTTTGCGCTGCGGGTCCGCGGCGAGTCCATGATCGAGGCGGGGATCCTCAGTGGGGATATTATTATCGTGCACCGCACGCCCGCGGCCCAGAATGGGGAGATCGTGGTGGCGCTGGTGGAGGACGAAGCCACCGTCAAGCGCTTCTACAAGGAAAACGGGCATTACCGCCTGCAGCCGGAAAACAGCACCATGGAGCCCATTATTGTGGATTCGGTGCTGATCCTGGGCAAGGTGGTAGCACTGCTGCGGGAATACTAAGAAGAAGTCCGCAAAAAAGGCGGGCGGCGCGGCGGCGCGTGCGAGGGGCGACCGGAGGGAGCCCCGAGGAGAGCAGAACCGCGATGCCCGGTAAGCGTGCCGCTATTTTGAAAAGCTGAATAAAAGGAAGCCTCCTGCCAAAGATGTGAGTATCTTACGGCAGGAGGTTTTTATAATGGAAAGCATGATGGAAAAGCTGTGCGGCACCCGCACCGAGGAAAATCTCAGAACAGCCTTTGCGGGAGAATCACAAGCAAGGAACAAGTACACCTACTACGCCAAAAAGGCCGAGGAGGACGGCATGAACCAAATCGCGGAGATCTTCCGCATTACGGCGCTTAATGAGGAACAGCACGCGAAGATCTGGTTCAAGCTACTGAATGACGGAATAGGCTCCACAGAGGAGAACTTGAAAAACGCCGCGGAAGGAGAGCACTTTGAGTGGGCGGAAATGTATGCCGATTTTGCCAAAACGGCCGAAGAGGAGGGCTTTGCAAACATCGCGCGGCTATTTAGCGGGGTGGCGGCCATAGAAAAGAGCCATGAGCAGCGATTCCTAACGCTGGAGCGCTCCGTCCGGGAGGGGGGAGTATTCCAAAGTGGGGAGGAGACCACTGTTTGGATCTGCCGCAACTGTGGGCATATTGCCGTGGGTAAGACAGCGCCGCAGGTTTGCCCGGTGTGCAGCCATCCACAGGCGTACTTCCAGCGCCGGGCGGAAAACTACTGATGTGAGAAGGCGGGCGCTCCGGAGCGGGCAAGGGCTACCCGCAGCAAAGCGGAGGGGCAGCCATGAGAAGCGCAGGGGCGCCCGCATGGCTAAATGGGATAAAGGAAAAGCCGCCCCTTTGCAGGGACGGCTTTTTAAGTTAGCTTATTGCAAGGATCAAGCCTTGAACATGAGCAGCAGGAAGCCAGCGGCTACAGCGGAACCGATAACACCGGCTACATTGGGGCCCATGGCGTGCATCAGCAGGAAGTTGGTGGGGTTGTACTTACGGCCCTCGACCTGAGATACACGGGCAGCCATAGGAACGGCGGAAACGCCGGCAGAACCGATCAGAGGATTGATCTTGCCGCCGGTGAGCAGGCACAGCAGTTTGCCCAGCAGTACACCACCAGCGGTGGAGAAGCAGAAGGCAGCCAGACCCATTACGACGATACCAATGGTCTGCAGGGAAAGGAAAGTCTGACCATCGGCGGTAGCGCCAACGGTGGTACCCAGCATGATGGTAACGATGTTGCAGAGAGCGTTCTGCGCGGTGTCGGAAAGACGCTCAACGCAGCCGGCCTCACGGAACAGGTTACCCAGCATCAGGCAGCCGATCAGAGAAGCGGTATCGGGGATGAGCATGATAACAACGCAGGAAACAACAATGGGGAAGATGACCTTCTCTGCCTTGGAAACCTTGCGCAGCTGGCCCATCTTGATGACGCGCTCTTTCTTGGTGGTAAGAGCCTTCATGATGGGGGGCTGGATGAGCGGGATCAGAGCCATGTAGGAGTAGGCAGCTACTGCGATGGCAGAGAGCAGCTCGGGAGCCAGCTTATTGGTAACAAAGATAGCGGTAGGACCATCCGCGCCGCCGATGATACCGATGGAAGCAGCCTGAGCAGCAGTGAACAGGTGCTCGCCGCCGACGGTGATGGCATTGGCGAAGATGAAGGCAATGTAGATACCCAGCTGAGCGGCAGCGCCGAGCAGCAGGGAGATGGGGTTGGCCAGCAGCGGGCCAAAGTCGGTCATCGCGCCTACGCCCATGAAGATGAGGCAGGGGAAGATGGAAGACTTAACGCCGCGGTGGATGATACGCAGAACGCCGGAATCATACCAGTGAACATTGGCCAGCTGGGACTGGGCAGCAGCCAGTTCCGAGACAAGCGTTGGGTTGGTAGGATCGGCGGCCAGTGCGGCCGAAGCATTCTTTACCGCAAGGGTGGCGGCTTCGGTGGCATCGGTCATAATACCGGTATCAGGCAGGTTGGCCAGCATCATACCAAAAGCGATGGGCAGCAGCAGCAACGGCTCAAAACCCTTTACAATGGCGCAGTATAGCAGCACAAAGGAAATGAGCAGCATGACGCCCTGCTGCCAGCTGAGATTAGCAAAGCCGGAGCGAGCAAAGGTCTCGCTGAGAATTCCTAAAAAGTCCATTTAGTATATCCTCCCTCTATCAAGAAAGAGTAGCAAGAACATCATCGGTGTTAACAGAAGTGCCCTTGGCAGCGACGGAAGCAACGGTACCATCGCAGGGAGCAACGATATCGTTTTCCATCTTCATAGCCTCCAGAATCAGAATGACATCGCCGGCCTTTACAGCGGTGCCAACAGGAGCGACCACATTAAGTACAGTGCCGGGCATGGGGGCGGTTACATTGGCGCCGCCGGCGGGAGCAGCCGCTACGGGAGCGGGGGCAGGAGCGGGGGCGGGAGCGGCTACAGGTGCGGGAGCAGGAGCAGCCTTGGGAGCGGGGGCAGCAGCAGGAGCGGCAGCCGCGGGGGGATTGGTGATCTTAGCAGTATTCTTCTCAACTTCTACTTCATAGTTCTTGCCGTTGAGAGTAACAACATACTTGGCCATTTGGTTTTTCCTCCTCTAAAAATTAGCAAGCTTTGATGGATTTGATGGTGACGGTATCCAGCGTAAAGCCGTTTTCGGTGGCGCACTTGGAAACCAGCTCAGCAGCCTCCTCAGGCTTCAGGCCGCCCAGATTCTCAGGCAGCTCGATAGCGCGGATCGCACGGAAAGACAGCTCAGAGGGCTGAGCTCCCAGCTTATCAGCGGTGATCGCCATGACCATGGCAGCGGTGGGCTCATCCACGCCGCACAGGGCCAGAACAGGCTTCAGAACATTGTAGCCGGCAACGAGGGTACGCACGGCAGCCGCCGGTGCAGCAGCCTTAGGAGCAGGCGCAGCAGCGGGAGCGGCTTTGGCAGCGGGTGCCGCGTTACCTTTTTTTCCAGCAATGGAAGACACGACCTTGCCCATCAGCATGATGATAAGAGCCAGAATGATCAGCTCCATGAATACGACCAGCATACCGATACCAGCCATAGTGAGCGACTCGCCAAAGGTCAGGTTGTAGCTGCCGCCGTTGGCTACGCGCTCAGTCAACATTTGTACTAACATCAGTCTTTACCTCCTTCTTGTGTTATTTTACCTCACGGATAGAAAAGTGAATTTCGTTATCATCCTCTTTGCGGTCACGCTTCTCAAAGTAAGCCTCCGCCTGCGCGGGGAACGCAATGTAGGAAAGAACATCCTCATCGCTGTGGGCACGCTCTCCCAGCTCCCGCTTGGCTTTCTCAAAGCCGGGCTCCAGCAGGTCGGCGTAGCGCTGGGTAATGGGTTTTTCGTCACCCAGCACCAGCTTCTGTACTTCGGGGTCTATCTTGCCCGGAGCGCGGCCATACTCGCCTTTGACATAGGCTTTGATCTCTTTGGAAACATTCTTATAGCGTCCGCCGGTCAGCACATTTACCGTGGCCTGAACACCGACCATCTGGCTCATGGGCGTAACGAGCGGAGGATAACCAAGATCTTTGCGTACCTTCGGTACTTCCAGCAAAACGGCATCCAGCTTGTCCAGCGCCTTCTGCGCGGTAAGCTGGGCCACCAGGTTGGAGAGCATGCCGCCCGGCACCTGATAAATGAGGGCATCGGTGGCATTGCCCATGACCACGGGGTTCAAGAGGCCGTTGGCCAGGTACTTGGCCCGGATGGGCTTAAAGAAGTCATTGATCTTCTTTACCACATCATCCTTGACGGAGATCTCGTAGCCCATTTCACGCAGGGCGTAAACAAGGGTCTCCGTGGGGGGCTGGCTGGTGCCGCCGGAGAAGCAGGAAACAGCGGTATCGATAACATCGGCGCCGGCTTCCACAGCCTTCATCAGCGTCATGGGGCCCAGACCCGTGGTATTGTGGGTATGGATGACGATGGGAACCTTGATCTCTTTCTTGAGCGCGGTCACGAGGTCATAGGCCTCCTTCGGGCTCATAATGCCGGCCATATCCTTGACGCAGATGGATTGAACGCCCAGCGCCTCGATCTCCTTGGCCAGCTTCACATAGCTTTCCAGGTTATGAATGGGGCTGATGGTGTAGCAGATGCAGCCGGAGGCATGCGCGCCACACTTCAAGGTCTCATCCACGGCCACTTCAATATTGCGGATATCGTTGAGAGCATCAAAGATACGGATGATATCAATGCCGTTTTCCACCGACTTGCGGACGAACATGCGCACCACATCATCGGGGTAGTGCTTGTAGCCCAGCAGGTTCTGGCCGCGCAGCAGCATCTGCAGCGGGGTCTTGGGGCAGGCCTTCTTTATCTTGCGCAGCCGCTCCCAGGGATCTTCGTTGAGGTAGCGCAGGCAGCTATCAAAGGTGGCGCCGCCCCAGCACTCCAGCGAATAATACCCTGCGTTATCCAGCTCGCTCAGGATCGGCTCGAACTCATCAAACGCCATACGGGTCGCGATCAGGGACTGGTTGGCATCGCGCAGCACAGTCTCGGTGAACTTTACGGTTTTTTTCATGGCAATCCCTCCTGCGGTTTTAGTTTCCTGCATCAGTTTAATACAGAATAGGAATGACGCGGCGGGGATAAACGGAATACGCCGAGCACAATCCGTTATGATCCCATTTAACGCTTACCTTGGTATTATAGTACATTTTCGACCGAAAGTGCAATACCTTATCGATTTAATTTAGGGAATTTTTCATAGCAAAATTATCATAAGACTTTTCGGCGACAAATCGGCGGCTACTATTTTATTTATATTAACGAAATCTTAGTGCGCATGACAAAATTATAACAAAAACGGGAAGGATCGGCTCCTCCCCGTTTGTGAATTGTTTACATATCCCGGCTGGCCACAAAGTTGATGCCCGTCCCGCCGATATCGGCTAGGATGACCTGTCCGCAGGCCACCGGAGCGGTCACTTCCACCGTATCCAGCATCCGCACGGCATCCCGCACCAGAGAACGGGGCAGGGCGCCGTCGGTTTTTACCGGCAGGCGGGGGTGAATGCCCCCAGTGATCCTGACCGTGGAGGTGACCACCCGGGTGGGGTTGGTCATCTCCGCCACGCCGTACTGCTGCCCGCGCGGGCAGCCATAGCCCGCGATCTGCCAGCCCTCGGCCGTCTGCTCGGCGGTCAGGTGGCAGCCCTTGGGGCACACGATGCAGATAAGCTCCTGTTTCATCGGTTAGCCTCCTCCTTTGCTATCACAGAGATGGTGACGCTCCCCGCGGCCTTTTCCAGCAGGGGGCGGGGCAGCGCGATCTTCTCCATCTCGCCGGGGGCCATGTGCTCCCGCGGGAAGCGGCAAAGCAGCGCGCCGGCCTCATCGGCCACGGTGATGACACGATCCCGGTAGACATTATTCACCCGGAAAAATACCTCGCACAGCTTATCCACACCCTCTACCCGGATGTGCTGGGGCACGGTATAGTTGACGGCATTGCCGTTTTTCAGCTCGATGCACCGGCCGCCGATCTCTTCGCCCAGGGCGTAGCGGGCCGCGGCGGCTCCGGCCTTTTCACTTTCGGCCGAAACGAAATCCACCAGGTCATGCACATGCACCACATTGCCGCAGGCAAAGATACCCGGTGCCATGGTCTCCATGTTCTCGTAAACGACGGCGCCGTTGGTGCGGCGGTCCATAGGGATGCCAGCGCCGCGGGTCAGCTCGTTTTCCGGGATAAGCCCGACTGAAAGCAGCACGGTATCGCAGTCAAAGGTCTGCTCGGTGCCGGGAATGGGCCGGCGGGCCTCATCTACCTGGCTGATAACCACCTGCTCGACACGCTCCCGGCCCTTGATATCTGTAATGGTGTGGGAAAGATACAGGGGGATATTGTAGTCATTCAGGCACTGGACGATATTGCGGTTCAGGCCGTTGGAATAGGGGCAGAGCTCGACGCAGGCCAGCACCTTGGCACCCTCCAGCGTCATGCGGCGCGCCATAATAAGGCCGATATCGCCGGAACCGAGAATGACCACCCGGCGGCCGACCATGTAGCCTTCCATATTGACATAGCGCTGTGCCGCGCCCGCGGTAAAAATACCGGCAGGCCGGTCGCCCGGAATGGCAATGGCCCCGCGGGTGCGCTCCCGGCAGCCCATGGCCAGCACCACAGCCCCGGCCTTCAGCTCCTGGTAGCCATCCACGGTATTGATGCAGCAGATCCGGCGGTCGGCGGTGATCTCCACCACCATGGTATCCAGCATCACTTCCGCCTTGGTTTGCCGCAGCAGCTGAATAAAGCGCCCAGCGTATTCGGGACCGGTCAGCTCCTCCTTAAAGCGGTGCAGTCCAAACCCATTGTGGATACACTGATTGAGGATGCCGCCCAGCTCTTTGTCCCGCTCGATGACCAGGACTTTCTTGGCGCCCTTTTCGCAGGCGGCGCAGGCGGCAGCCAAGCCGGCGGGTCCGCCGCCGATGACAATGACATCGTATTTTTTCATTGGGCGTCGCCTCCTTTTTCGGCTTTGGAGCCGGTCTTGGTCTCGCCGCACAGCAGCCAGCTGCCTTCCTCATCCATCAGCACCTGCTCTTTGGGGAGGCCCAGCTCCCGGGCAATGATCTCGTGCACACGCGGCCCGCAGAAGCCGCCCTGACAGCGGCCCATGCCGGCATTGCAGCGGCGCTTGATGGCATCGATAGAGGTGGGAACGATGGGCCGGTGCAGCGCCTCCACAATCTCCCCTTCGGTAACAGTCTCGCACCGGCAGATGACCCGGCCGTACAGAGGATTTTCCTTAATGAGAGCAGCCTTTTCCTTGGGGGAAAGGTGCCGGAACACTGTGCGCTTGCGGGTATCGGTAAAGTGCTCTTTTTCTACGGTTTCCAGGCCGCAGCCACGCAGCAGCTCCACCGCCTTTTCCGCTATGGCAGGCGCGGCGGAAAGTCCCGGGGAACGGATCCCGGCCAGATTGATAAAGCCAGGCGCCTGTTTGGATTCCTCTATAATAAAATCCTCCTGCTGGGTATAGCAGCGTACCCCTGAAAAATTGCGGATGCTCTCCCGGTAATTGAGATCCGGCACGCTGCGGGCAGCCGCGGTGCGCACCTCCTCCAGCCCAAAGGCGGTATTGGCCACGCTTTCCACATCCTCCACAGCATCGGCGCTGGGCCCAACGATCAAATTCCCGTGAACGGTGGGGGAGACTAGTACGCCCTTGCCCCTTTCATTGGGACATTGGAAAATGACATGCTCCACCACATGTCCCTGCGATTTATCCATTATATAATATTCGCCCCGTACGCCCTTCACGGTAAAGCCGGCGCCGCCCGCCATCTCGTGCACCTTATCGCAGTGCAGCCCGGCGGCATTTATAATATAGCGTGCCTCAAAATTCCCCTTGGGGGTATGCAGGCGGTAGCCCTCCCCGGAGCGGTCTATGCCGGTAACGGGGGCGGAAAGCCGCAGCTCGCAGCCGTTCACCACGGCGGTCTCGGCCAGCGCCAGCGCGTATTCCCACGGGCTTACGATGGCGGCGGTGGGGGCGTACAG
>OLQC01003071.1_pt1 | contig 10294 bp, 12 predicted proteins | sample 1672471 | NCBI WGS metagenome assembly OLQC01 (sample SAMEA3136689, study PRJEB25190) | human gut metagenome | biome: human gut; feature: human-associated habitat; material: faeces | place: Austria | collected 2013
CAGACAGCATGACAACACGAAAAAGGCTTTATCCAACCTATCAAGCGTGGGCGGAACTGATGAAAGATATAGGCAAGGTGAAACTTACCATGCAACCACAGAAGAAAAGTCTGCAAAAGGTATGGGAGTGGTTGGAAAAGTATGTTGCCCCGTCTTTGAAGCTGTTTGCAGAGGTTGGGAAGATAGAGCAGAGAGATTATATCGGTAATCTCGTAGCAAATGGAGAAATGAATATCACACAGAAGCAGTTGTATGATGATTATATAAAAGCAAGAAAATTAGACGAAAGGGGGTAATCGTATCGAGAAAGCATTACTAAATATAAATGAATTTTGTGAGTATATGGGGATTGGGAAAACAAAGGCAAGAGAACTGTTGAACAATCCGAAAAATAGATTTACAGTACGCATTGGTAATCGGTTGTATGCAAATAAGAAATTACTTGATGAATGGCTGGAATATCAATGCAAAAGGGCTTGAAAAGAAAATGGGGTGTGGATATAATGAAAATTGAAATATTTACTTTACCATATTTCTTTCAGTAGAAGAAAGGAAAGTTGGTATGGGTAAAGATTTAAAAGGAAAAGAACTCGGTAAGGGAATTTCACAGAGAGCAGACGGACGCTATATTGCAAGATTTACAAGCAAAACAGGAAAACGTAAAACGCTTTATGATTTTAAACTGAATGAATTAAAACGGAAGTTGCGAGAAGCGGTTTATGAAGATGAACATGGATTGAATGGCAATGGCGAAAATATCACTCTAAACGCATGGTATGTAACGTGGACGGAATTGTATAAGAAGAAAACAGTCAAAATGACTACGATATATAAAAACCACAGTTACTACAATTCAAGAGTGAAGAACTCTATCGGAAAGATGTATTTGCAGGATATTAAAACATATCACGTTCAAAAGTTTTTGAATGACTTGATAGACAGCGGTCTTGCACATGGAACGGTATCAAATATTAGATTTATGTTAAGCGATATGTTTGATAAAGCCGTATTGAGTGAATACATTAGAAAAAATCCCTGTATCGGTGTGGAAATGCCAAAAGAAGTGAAAAAAGAAAGACGTGTATTAACAAGAGAAGAACAGGAGAAATTCTTTGCATTTGCTTCTTCTTATATACACATCAATGTTCTGAAATTTGCTGTGACAACAGGTTGTCGAATTGGAGAAGTGCTTGGACTAAAATGGGAAGATTGTGATTTTGAAAAAAGAGAAATTATAATCAATAAGACAATCCATTATTCAAAGGCTTCCAGTCCTGTTGAGGGTTCAAAGTTTTTCTATACGACTGCAAAAACCATATCCAGTAATCGTGTAATTCCTATGACAGATGAAGTGTATGAGATTTTGCAAAATCAGAAGATAAAGCAGACAGAGCAGAAGATGTGGAAACGCTCGATATGGAAACAACACAAAGAATTTCAAAATTTGGTATTTACCTGTTCAGATGGTTCGCCAGTTTACTATTATAACGTCAATAGTGCAATCAAAGACTATGTGGCAAAAATCAATGTAATAGAGATTGAACTGGCAAAGGAAGAAAACAGAGAGCCGAAGATATTTGAACTGTTTACCTGTCACACTCTGCGACATACATACGCTACAAGGTGTTATGAAAACGGAGTAGACCAACAGGTAGTGCAGAAACTCTTAGGTCACTCCACATTGGCAATGACAACCGATTTATACACGCACGTTTCAGAAGAAAAGAAAAAAGAAGAAGTAGCCGAACTGAAAATATTGGCTTAAAATTGGAGTAAAAATGGAGTAAATCATAAGATAGATAGCGAAAAACAGCGTAAAATCAACATTTTCGAGTAGATATAAATATTGTAATGAAATAAGCAATGATAAAATCATAATAAATATTTCGCAAACGAGGATGTGCATTTTGCATATCCTCGCTTGTGTTATAAGAGACTATTTTTTCCTTTTCTGTAACATCTGCATCATCTGCAGCATTTTATCCGCTTTTACACGTTCTGCTTCGGACATATTCTGCTTTAATAATTCAATTAATAAAGTTGTTTCAGTATTCGAAAATGTCATGCCGTTCTTCTTGGCATTGTTGGCAGCATTCATGACCGTGGAAGCCATGGATTTGGCATCCTTTGCATCGGTGTTATTAGAAGCAAAATCCATAAGAAACTGCAGCTTTTCCGGTGAAATATCATTTAAGGCAGGATTGCCTTTTAAAAAGTCTAAATCCATAAAATCCTCCGTTCTTAACAAGTTGACAGGGAACCATAAAATAACAAATGATAAAGTGATGAAATCAGGAAAACAGGGTATCATAAGCAGACAGCATCTGATACATATTTAAAAAGTTTTCAATATTTTCTTTCTCGCCGGGTGTGCACTGTTCGCTGATATCGGTAAGCATCTGAAACATCCGCTCCTGTGGAGAATGACTGCTGACTTCCTGAATCGTAAGGGCGTCATTGGAAAAAAGCTGGGCTGTTTTTTGTAGTTCCATATATTTGATGAGAAGCGCAAAGGGACGCTGCTGACTGGCGGAAAGATATGGAATCATGGTTTTCATAATCTGTAACTGGTGGTTTTGTAACTGCGAGTCAAAGAAGGTTGGTTTATACTCAGAATCCATAAAATAATCCTTTTTCTTTTAAATTATGATAGAACAGCGGAAAATATAACTTTAACGCATATAATAAAGTGTAGAACTTTTTTATATAAACCGGAAAGGATTTGATGCCAGCATGGGAAAATTAATCATTGACGGAAATGAAGTATATGAAATAGATGAAGAATGTATGAAGAAAAAGGAAGCGGAAAAGAAGAAGCGGACCGCACCGGAAAAAGGCGGTCAAAGATATGACACAAGAAAGAATCCTGCTTGCAGGATTCTCCGCCTGCGACGGGTCATTTCAGCGACATAATTCCTCTCCGTCGCAGTGCGACCCTGCCCAGAGGGCTTTTAATTCTATAGGAAACGTAACTTTAACACTTTAATGTAACACGGCGTTTCCTATAGAATAAAAAAGGGACCTCGTTGAGAGGTCCCCGCTTTGCAGATGAATTAGCATCCACAACCGTTGTTGTTAAATCCGAAGCTGTCACCACAGCCGCCACAGAAGAGCAACAGTAAAATAATCCAGATACAGCTGTCGTTGCCGCATCCATTGCCACATCCTCCAAATCCATTGTTGCCACAGCAGGAGAGCAACAGGATAATCCAGATTAAAGAACAGCAGTTATTTCCTTCGTTACATCCACATCCGCAGCCAGTAGCAGCTAAATCACTCATTTTCAAATCCTCCAAAATTTATCTTACACTTCATAATATGGAAGAAGTAAAAATGTGTGACTAAATTATTCTGAAATTTTTTCGATGCCGGAAATGTCCGGGTGAATTGTCAGGGAATAATTCGTATAGTAAATGACATAACCGGCAACAGCACCGTTTGGTTTCTTTACATTTTTACGCTGTAAATAATCGATTTCAATTTTTTCGTTATCACGGCCGGAAGAATAGTAGCCTGCCAGTCTGCCGGCCTCTTCGAAAGTTCGATCCGGCAGCTCCCTGCCTTCAGTTTTTACAATAACATGGGAGCCGGGCATTCCTTTGGCGTGGAACCACCAGTCATTTCCATTGGCAACCTTAAAAGTAAGTTCGTCATTCTGGAAATTATTTTTTCCAACATAAATATCAAAGCCATCACTGGAACGATAATGGAATGGTTTACTTTTGGATTTTTGTTTTTTCTTACCGTTCATTTTCCGGCGGATATAGCCATAGGTTTCCAGCTCGTCCCGGATCTGGGCAAGGTCATCTTCGGATTCTGCAATGGCAAGCGCAGCCTGAATGGTCTGTAAGTGTGCTATTTCTGTCTTGGTTTCTTCGGTCTGGGTATTTAATGCTTCAAAGGTACGCTTTAATTTATTGTACCGGGCAAAATATTTTTTTGCATTGTCCAGTGGAGTAAGTGTTTCATCCAGAGGAATGGTAAGCATTTCACCGGTATAGTAATTTGGCACCTCTACTGATTTGGCTCCTTCGGTAACCTGATAGCCGTAGGTATTTAATAATTCGCCGTATACTTTAAATTTATCACGTTTTTCCGTATCTTTTAACTGTTTTAACTGTAAATCCAGTTTTTTGCTGCTTCGCTCTAAGTGAGTGGATACAATTTTACGCAAATCCACAGATTTCTGACGCATACGGGTGTAGAGGCTGCGGCTGGCATAAAATTGTTCTAATACGGCAGAAATAGAATCTACCGGTTCAATGTGATAGCCTTCCGTATGTTCATAGCGGGTTGGTAAGATGGCAGCATATTCTGCCGGTTCTTCTCCTTTATAAAGAATACATGGCTTGAAGTTGGCGTTTCCGACATCCTCCATCAGCCAGCTGAAATTATGATAAAGGTGCAGCAGTGCGTCTTCTTCTAAGGTATTAATCGGTATATCTGCATCTAAAGAAGCACGGTAACAGATTTCTGCTGCAACCTGTCCACTGATTCCGGTAAAAGCAGAAGTAAGTGCTTTGGCAAGTGGCAGTGGAAGAGAAGACGCCTTTTCACAGAACTGTTCATAGGAACAGTCAAGGGGATTTCGCTTGTCCTGGGTCTCCGGGATAAAATATTCTCTTCCCGGCAGAACTTCACGGACGGAACTCATCTGGGATGGAACCCGTTTGATGCTGTCAATGATGCGTTCGTTTTCATCACAGAAAATAATATTGCTGTATTTCCCCATTAATTCTATAATCAGGTTTTTATTTTTCAGGTCGCCCATTTCATCCAAATGCTCGACCGTAATCCGGATGATTCGTTCTAATCCGGGCTGACTGATGGCAATAATCCGGCCGTTGGCAATATGTTTTCGTAATACCATGCAGAAATTCGGTGCAGTCATGGGACTGACTTTATTCTGTGCTGTAAGATAGATATAAGGCAGGGAAGCACTGGCACTTAAAGAAAGCCGGTACTGGCCGGATGGTGCCTTTATGGTAAGCAGCAGCTCGTCCGCCTCAGGCTGGGCTATTTTGCTGATTCGTCCATTTAAAATTGTCTGATTTAATTCTGCAGTAAGTGCAGCTACGGTAATTCCGTCTAGTGCCATATAATATGACCTCCTTTGGAAAGAATAGATTCTTTTACAGGATTTTATTATAAAGAAATCTTTCTAAAATTTCAATAAATACGGCATTTTGAATTTGACTAATAAAGAAAATTCTACTATAATACATATATCTATGCATTAGGAGGCAGCTATGATTAAAAGTATGACCGGCTTCGGCAGGTGTGAGATAGAGGAAGACAACCGTAAGATAACGGTAGAGATTAAATCAGTAAATCACCGCTATCTGGATGTAAATGTTAAGCTTCCTAAAAAATTAAGTTTCTTTGAAAGTGCCGTGCGTAACTTAATCAAAGAATACATACAGCGTGGAAAAGTAGATATCTTCATTACCTGTGAAGATTTTAACGAAGCCAACTTCTCACTGAAATACAACGAAGAACTTGCTGGCGAATATTTAAAATATTTACAGCAGATGGCAGAGCATTTCCAGCTGGAAAATGATATCTGTGTCAGCACATTGTCACGTTATCCGGATGTTTTTATAATGGAAGAACAGGATAATGACGAAGAAGAACTTTGGGCACTTCTTGAGAAGACATTGCGTAATGCATGTGAGGCATTTGTTGAAACCAGAGAAAAAGAAGGCGAGAATTTAAAAACAGACCTTCTGAATAAATTAGATGAAATGATTGGTTATGTGGATTTTATTGAGGATCGTTCTCCAATCGTTATGAAAGAATACCGTGAGCGATTAGAAACCAAGGTAAAAGAAATCTTAGAAGATAAGCAGATGGATGATGCAAGAATTGCAACGGAGGTTACAATATTTGCTGATAAAATATGTGTGGATGAAGAGACTGTCCGCTTAAAGAGCCATATCGAAGCGATGAAAGCTGCCTTAACAGGCGGTGGAACCGTTGGAAGGAAGCTTGACTTTATTGCTCAGGAGATGAACCGGGAAGCAAATACGATTCTTTCCAAGGCAAGTGATCTTGCAATTTCAGATACCGGTATTAATCTGAAAACGGATATTGAAAAAGTCCGCGAACAGATTCAGAATATTGAATAAATGATTTCCGTAAACCCTGTAGTAAGAATGGAATGGTGAAAAATGGCAGCACTTATGAATATTGGATTTGGAAATGTAGTAAATACAGATAAGATTGTTGCTGTGATTCAGCCGGATTCTGCACCTGCCAAGCGCATGATTCAGAAAGCCAAAGAAGAAGAGTGCGTGGTGGATGCAACCCAGGGAAGACGTACCCGTGCAGTGATTATTACAAATGCCGGATATATCGTTCTTTCTGCATTACAGCCGGATACACTGACTGGCAGATTTAACGAGATTAGTGGAAATAAACTGAGTGAGGAATAGCAAATGAAAAGAAAAGGTATATTAACCGTAGTATCCGGTTTCTCCGGTGCCGGCAAAGGCACTGTGATGAAAGCTCTGATGGCGGAGTACAAGGATACGTATGCATTATCTGTTTCAGCTACCACGAGAAATCCGAGACCCGGAGAAGTGGATGGTGTTGATTATTTCTTTCGTACCAAAGAAGAATTTGAACAGATGATAGCAGACAATGCGTTAATTGAGCATGCCTGTTATGTAGGAAATTATTATGGTACACCAAAAGCCTATGTAGATGAACAGTTAGAGGCTGGAAAAGATGTAATTCTTGAGATAGAGATTCAGGGAGCACTTGACGTAAAGAAACGTTTTCCGGACACTATCTTAATCTTTGTAACACCACCGGATGCGGATGAATTAAAGAACCGTCTGGTGAATCGTGGAACTGAAGATATGGCAACCATCAATGCAAGATTAAGCAGAGCATCCCAGGAAGCAGAGTTTATGAATCAGTATGATTACATTGTGGTGAACGATACCGTCCCTGCATGTGTGGAGAATATCCATAGCATCATTGAGAACGAGCATGATTGTGCATCACGTAATATAAATTTCATTAATAAAATCAGAGAAGAGCTGAAGTGCTTTTCGAAAGGAGAATAAATTATGATACATCCATCTTATGTTGAGTTAATGAAGGTCGTAAATAACGACGTTGAAATCGGAGAAGAACCGGTCGTAAACAGCAGATATTCTATTGTAATTGCTACTGCAAAGAGAGCAAGACAGATTATCGGTGGAGATGAACCATTGGTTGAAAATGCCAAAGGAAAGAAACCGCTTTCTATCGCAGTAGAAGAGCTTTATACCGGAAAGGTAAAAATCATGGGAGAAGATGCTGTTTCAGAAGATAACGAGTAGCATAGCGGGGTTGCCAACATGGTTTGGTAACCCTTTCGTCATGTAAGAGAAAAATATATACAGGACTCTTTCCTGTTACGGAGGAATGAATGAATATTTTCTTTGTATCACTGGGGTGTGATAAGAACCTGGTAGATTCAGAATATATGCTTGGTATGATCCGTGATGCCGGATATACCATTATTGATGATGAAACGCAGGCAGATGTGATAGTAATTAATACCTGTTGTTTTATCAATGATGCCAAAGAAGAGAGTATTAACACAATACTTGAAATGGCAGAATATAAGAAAACCGGACATGCAAAGGCATTGATTGTAACCGGGTGCCTTGCCCAGCGTTACCGGAGTGAGATTGAGGAAGAAATACCGGAAGTAGATGCAATTCTTGGAACCAATTCCTATGATAATATTGTTTCTGCTGTGAAAGAAGTTATGGCAGGAAAACATTATACCAATTTAAATTCACTGGAAGGACTTCCGACCTTGCATACCAAACGATGTGTTACCACCGGTGGACATTATGCCCATTTAAAAATTGCAGAAGGCTGTAACAAACGCTGTACTTACTGCATCATTCCATATATCAGAGGTAACTACCGCAGTATTCCGATAGAAGAACTGGTAGCAACAGCCAGAGAACTGGTAGAGGGCGGTGTAAAGGAACTGATTCTGGTAGCCCAGGAGACCACCCTTTACGGAATTGACCTCTATGGAAAAAAATCCCTGCACCGGCTTTTAGATGAATTAAACAAGATTCCGGGATTGTACTGGATTCGTATTCTTTACTGTTATCCGGAAGAAATTGATGATGAACTGATTGAAGCAATCAAACGAAATGATAAAGTCTGCCATTATCTGGATATTCCGATTCAGCATGCAAATTCAGATGTATTAAAGAGAATGGGAAGAAAGACCAATAAGGATGACCTGGTTCGTATTATTCATCATCTGCGGAAAGAAATTCCGGATATTACGCTCCGGACCACTTTAATCTGTGGCTTCCCGGGAGAGACAGAAGAGCAGCATAAAGAACTGTTGGAATTCGTACAGGAAATGAAATTTGACCGTCTGGGCGCATTTACCTATTCTCCGGAAGAAGGAACGAAAGCAGCTGAGATGGAAAATCAGATTCCGGAAGAGACGAAGAAGCTGTGGCAACAGGAAGTCATGGAGCTTCAGAAAGAAATTATTTTTGAGAAAAATGAAGATATGGTTGACCGTGAACTTTATGCTTTTATCGAAGGAAAAGTTGCAGATGAGAATGCTTATGTAGGAAGAACCTACCGTGATGCGCCATCTATTGACGGATATATTTTTGTGAATACAGAGGAAACCTTAATGACCGGAGACTTTGCCAAAGTAAAAGTAACCGGAGCTTATGAATATGATTTGATAGGAGAATTAGCATGAATTTACCAAACAAATTAACAATTTTCAGAGTGATTTTGATTCCGTTTTTTGTAGTGTTTATGTTGGCACCGATTTGTCCGGGTTATGCAAATTATATTGCTGTAGCAATCTTTATTGTAGCAAGTCTTACAGACCTTTTGGATGGGAAGATTGCAAGAAAGTATAATCTTGTGACAGATTTCGGCAAATTTATGGACCCGCTTGCGGATAAACTGCTGGTATGTGCCGCAATGATCTGCCTGATTGAAACCGGACAGCTTGCAGCCTGGATTGTAATCGTAATTATCAGCCGTGAGTTTATCATCAGTGGTTTCCGTCTGGTAGCATCTGATAATGGCGTTGTTATCGCAGCAAATTACTGGGGAAAATTCAAGACAGTATCCCAGATGGCAATGATCATTGTTCTGATTGCTGATTTCGGCGGTGTATTCGACATGGTTGGAACAGTACTGATCTGGATTGCCACAGCACTTACTGTGATTTCTCTGGTAGACTATGTGTGGGCAAACAGAGAGGTTCTTACAAAGGGAGGCATGTAAGAGATGTATCTTGAGTGGTTTTTTAAAGAGAAAGCTGCAGGTGAGAAAAGTCTGGAAGAAGTTGTAGTAGATCTTCTTGCAGAGCGTAAACTTCATGTGACAACAGCAGAATCCTGTACAGGTGGATTGATTGCAGGAACGTTAGTCAATGTGGCAGGATCATCAGATGTGCTGAACGAGGGCTATGTTACGTATTCGAATGAGGCAAAGGAACGTCTAATTCACGTTTCTCATGAGACACTTGAAACTTACGGTGCCGTGAGTGAACAGACAGCGCATGAGATGGCTGAGGGTGCTGCAAAGGCTGCGAATGCGGATGCGGCACTAAGTGCAACAGGAATTGCAGGGCCTGGAGGTGGAACAGAAGAAAAGCCGGTTGGTCTTGTATATATTGGATGTTATCTGAATGGGAAGACGACAGTGAAAGAGTGTCGTTGGAATGGAAGCCGGATGGAGAACAGATTGGATACTGTGAAAACAGCATTGGAGATGCTGAAGGAACGTCTGGTGGAAGAGATGCCGGTGTAATAAGAAAAGATTAAGTTGAAGCAGTAACTGTTTCCAAAAGGATACAGAAGCTGCTTTTCTTATACATAAATTTGTCAAGTGTCATATTTATATAATTCTTTCCCTCAGATGGTGAAAATCTTGTCAAAGTTGTGATTGACGAATGCGACAAATTGTGCGAAAATAAATACATATGGTGCAGGGAGAAAGAGTTTGTGGCAGGTGACAAATCAACTTCTCACCGCGCAGACAGTTCAGTGTTAAAAAATAATGCAGAGCTGTCAGTTTTTGTGCGAAAAAAATAGTGTACCGTATACGAAGAAAATCATACATATTGAAAGGAGTATTAACATGATTTATTCACACGAAGTAGAAATGATGTGTCCGGTAGCCCAGGGCGTAAACCATGGCGCAGCTCCAATTCCAGAAGAAGCTAAATGGGTAAAGGCAAAAGAAATCAAAGATATCTCCGGACTTACGCATGGTGTAGGCTGGTGTGCTCCAC
>OLQC01003072.1_pt1 | contig 10294 bp, 6 predicted proteins | sample 1672471 | NCBI WGS metagenome assembly OLQC01 (sample SAMEA3136689, study PRJEB25190) | human gut metagenome | biome: human gut; feature: human-associated habitat; material: faeces | place: Austria | collected 2013
GACGGACAAAGCTCTGCATCAAGTTCATCCAATTCCAGTTGTGCATAATTGACAAGCGGGTATGACTTTTTACTATATACGAATGGAATGTCACGCATCTCTTTCCCTTGGAGCATTTGTCCGATAATGTTGGTTAATGATTGCTCTAGTTCTGCTTGGTCATAGAAGTGTCCGCCGATGAATCCTGCCTTATTGATATACGCACCTCTCAGGGCAAATACCGGTTGAGGTGAAGATGCTACCAGCTGGAAGTCGCCGCTGATAAGTGTAGGCGATCCAAACAAGTTTTTACGTTCATAAAACCAAGTAGAAAATAAGATACTTGTAGTCGGATCATCTGCCAATAAGTATTCTTGTAGTCGTCTGCTGTTTTCTTCTTTGCCCACCAGGCGTTCGTATTCAATATTCGGATATTCTGATGTGATGTATGAGTGTATAAGCTGGTCCAACCGCTGGTTCTGATAAAGTTCGTCTGCCGCAAATACGAGCTTCTTCATTGGGGGTAACATCCGTACCATCATGTCAATGGTTTCTTTATACATATCCGGGGCTTCAATAAACGTGAAGTTATATTGTTCTCTGATGTCATTCAGAGGTGCGACTGTATTGTCCTCCATATTTTTAGAGCGTCCCGTGAAATAATATTCCCGGGGGGCATAAGTATCTTCATTGGCAATCAAAACCATTGGAATATCCCCCCATTCTTTCTGAATACGATCTCTCAAAGTAAAAGCTATACTCCCTATGAGCACTAGATAATCCGGCTTATTTCTTTCATAACGTTGGAAGATTCCTTCTTCCATTTGGTTGTACAATGAATCATTACGGATAAATGTTCCGTTTATATGCACTAAGTCGGCGTTGACATCCTCTATTGAAGAAGTTTGAAGCATAATAGGGGTTATCAGTGTTTGACTCCATGGGGCCCCTTCATTGTATGAGTTAATAATAAGTAGTCGATGCTGTTTACTTTAAATGCGCGTAATGCATATTCATCATAGGCAGTTGTAAAGATAATCGGACAAGTAATATTGATATGATTGAATATCTCGAAGGCGGAACCATCTGCCAGGTGAATATCCATGAATACCAGTTCCGGCATCGGATGAGAACTGAACCATTCGATAGTGGAACTGATACTATCCAGTATGGTCACGATTTCTCCATTCGGTTTTATTTCATTAAGCAGTGAAGTCAGGTTTCGTACTGCTGCTTTTTCGTCTTCTATAATGACAATCTTCATGGTGATTATTGTTCTAGTTGTGATTTTTCAATCAAAGGAATACAAACTGTAAACTCTCTGTCCTCCGTTATTTGTATATCCCGTTTAAACAAGAGCCTGTATCGCTTGGCAAGGTTGGCAAGTCCGATGCCGGTTCCGGAAGTTGCAGTCCATTTGGGCTGAATGTCGTTGCTGATAGACAAATTGCCGTTATCGTCCGTCGTGATATGAATGGTCAACGGCTTCCGGTTGCTGATTTCGTTGTGCTTTACTGCATTCTCAATCAACACTTGCACCGCCATTGGAGGGAGGAGATATTCTTCGTAGGCATTGCTTATCTGTATGTCGAATTGTAGATTGTTCTCAAAACGCATCTTTAATAGAAATATATAAGCGGAAACAAATTCCATTTCTTCCCGGAGACTGACACATTGTGACTCATTACTTTGCAAAGTATACCTTAGTACCCGGGAGAGTTCCTGAATGTAATCCTGCGCTTTATCCTGATTTTCGCGTACCAGCGAACGCAGGGTATTCAGCGAGTTGAACAGCATGTGTGGGTTCAGCTGATTCTTCAGTACTTCATACTGATTGCGGAGATTCTCTGCCTGAAGCTGTTCGTTTTCAATAAGTACCAGTTGCTGCTTGAATATAAGATGAATGATGCAGCAGCTACTGGTGACGAGACATGCCACAATAAAATCCCGCAATGGATGCAAATAATGATGTACCATGGCATCGATGGCCGGAATATCAAATGTTCTGTGAAGGAAAACAAAAAACTGTCCTGACAAGTTACTCAATATCCATGTCACGATAAAGGAAAGCAAAATCTTTGTCCCTGTAATTTTAATGGAAGCCTGATTGAAATGAAACAAACGGGTATTGATGGCAAAAAGTAACAATAGCGACAGAAAGGTAAACAGGATTTCGTTTGCCACATCTATAAACTTCATCCCCGGGAATAAGGAATGACTTTCGAAACGGTCGAAAAGAGATACTGATTCAGGAAAATGAATCAGTACAGCAACCGCTAAGGAGATGATGACTGTGGAAAGTATATATTTATCTTTTTTTATTGCTTTGGCTATCATACAACAAAGATAGTGGTAAATTATGAGTTACCGGTTATAAAATGTCAATGCTGTTGTCAAAGTTGGTCAATTATTGTTTCTGAATGTGTGCCGTGACATACATACCGGGGCGGAATTGTACATTTTCCTCCTTGATGGAAGCATACACCTCGAGCGAACGATTGGTTTCGTCTACTTTTTGTCCGATGGAAATCACGATGCCGTGAAAAGTTTGTGTCCCCATTCCGTTTACACGAAACTGTACCGGGCTGCCGACTTGTATGTCTGCAAGATCTTTCTCGTAAGTAGTCAGGCAAAGCATCGGGCTGCTTTTATCGATAAGTTCGCAAAGTGCTTCTCCCGGATTGATATATTTGCCGATATTTATCGCTACATTAGCGGCATAACCACTAATGGGGGCTTTGACTTCCAGTAGCGGTTGTATTCCGTTCTTAAGTAATGTCTCCGTTTGAACGCCTAAAAGAGAAAGTTGTGCAGCAGCGGCGTCCTGGCGACTCTTCATGGAGAGAAAGTCCGCTTTACTTTGCTGGAATTTCTTTTGAGAAGCTGCTTGTTCGGCAGACAGATTTTTTTGCCGTTCGTATTCAGCTAAGAGATATTCGGTTTGTGCGTGACTGTCCAGATAAGTTTGTTGCAGGGTGATGAACTCCGGATTCTCTAACGTGGCGATTACACTGTTTGCAGCCACCCATTGCCCTGGAAGCAGAGAAGCCTTTTTTACAATGCCTCCCATGGTTAAAGCAATGGTTGCCTGACGTTGAGGAGGAAGAACGATTCGTCCGTTGAACGAAACCTGATTAGGCTTTGAGGTAGCTGAAGTGATGGCATCCACTTCGGGTTGTGCGATGGTATCTGCTATCGTTTCGGCAACGGGAATTGCGGCGGATTCGTTATTTGTAGTTTGCTGGTTTCCTTTGCAAGCCGTTAGAACTAGTAAAAGGATGGGATAAACTATCTTTTTCATATCTTATGTTTTATAATAATTATTCTGGGTGATGTATGTCATTCAATGTCTCGATCTTCCACCTACTTGAAAAGTTCATATTCCAGTGCAGCAATATTGTATTGGTAGACTGTTTCAATATAGCCTCTGCGTATCTCTCTGGCGGTGGTAATCGACTGTATATATTCGGCAATGCCTGTTTCGCTCTGCTGCAATTGCAGGTTGGCTGCCTTTGTCAGTTCGTCCGCTTCTTTCAAGGCAGAAGAGGTATAATATCGTAAACTTTCGTTGTATCTGCGGAGGGATGCTTCCAGTTCGAGTGTTTTATTTCTTAACTCCCGGATGTTGGCATCTGCCTGTATTTGCGCTGAAGTGGCAGTTAGCCGTGCCTGCTTCACTTTGCTCTTTTGTGGCAGGAAGTAGATGGGGAAAGAAACCCCGATCATCCAGGCATTCAGATTCTTAAGTGGGAGAATGTCCTGACGGGTATACCCCACACTGATTTCAGGAAAGAAATGGCTCTGCTCTACACGGAGCATTGCTTTCGCTTCATCTGCCTGGCTTTGAAAGTAGGCAGTATGTGCTCCCGACAGGTTTCCATCCGAAATGCCGGTATAGAATAAGGATAAAGTGGAATCCACCGGAACAATGGGATCGTTGGAGTAGCAACTCCATTGGAAACGTGCCAATGCCATTTTCTCTTCTTCTTTTGCTTGGAACCAGCGGTTATGCAGATCGGCAGCTATGGTGGTCATCATATTTTTCTCTAGCAAGGTGATCTCTCCTTGTTGGTATCGTAATTCTCCGATGCGCTGCAGTTCTTCTGCCATTTTATCCTGATCCCGATACATTGAACAGAGATTAGTGGCATATTGGTAGTAGGCCCACGCCCTTTTCACTTCTGCTGTGATTTCTTTCTCTACCATCTGCCGATAATAGGTGTTCGTTTTTACCTGACGGTTGACTAACGCATTCTTGTAGAATGGCGTTAGAAGGGAGCCCAGACTTTGCTCGAAAGCCAGTTCCTTGTCTTTTTTGTTTTCTCCGTTAAGTTGACCCCAGGAATAGCTGAACGAGGTAGGCGTTGCTTCTATCACTTCTCCGCGAGTGGCTTTGGCTTGTTGAATAGCATTATTGGCTATTTTCAGGCGAGGATGATTTTGTTTGGCTATTTCTATCGCCTGTTCGAGACTGATTGTTTGTGTCTGTTGAGCGGAAACGAACGCGGGAAGAAACAAGAACAGGAGACACAATCCCCCGAAAGGCCAGCGCAGTTTGATTCCCGGACGTCTCCAGGTAGCAAATGAATTTACAATTTTGTAAAACACCGGAATGATGAGTAAAGTCAGTACGGTAGAAATAATCAAGCCACCGATGACCACTGTTGCCAACGGACGTTGTACTTCTGCGCCGGCTGAAGTGGCTATTGCCATCGGGACGAATCCCAGAGATGCAACCAGTCCTGTCAGGAATACAGGACGGAGCAAGTGTGGAGTCCCTCTTTTGATAATCTGGTTTGTAGTCATGGAATAGGTATTTTGTTTACGAAGTTTGTTGAAGTGATTTACCATCAGGATACCATTCAATACTGCCACCCCGAACAAAGCGATGAATCCTACTCCGGCCGATATGCTAAACGGAAGTCCGCGTAGCCAAAGTGCGGCGATACCACCGATGAGCGATAGGGGGACGGTTGAGAATACCATCAGGGTATAGGTGATGTTCTTGAATGCGAAGAACAGAATCAATAGAATGAGCATTAATGCTACGGGGATGACCACCAGTAAGGTATTGATGGCATTTTGCAAGTTTTCGAACTGGCCGCCGTATTCGAAGTAATATCCCGGCTTCAGTTTGATGTTCTTGTTCAATGTCTCTTGAATATTGGCGACAACTTGCTGGATATCTGCGTCACGCACATTGACACCGATGACGATGCGCCGTTTGGTTGCATCCCGGTTGATTTGCAGTGGTCCACTGACAAGGTCGATGCTTGCTACCTCTCCAACAGGGATTTGAATTCCTTCCGAAGTGCGTACAAACAACTTATCAAGATTCAAGTCGGCCACTTTCTCCTGGTCAAGCCGGACCACGAGATCGAATCTCCGCTCGTTTTCAAAGATTACACCTGCTGACTCTCCGGCATAGGCAGTTCGGATAATGGTGTTAAGCTCTTGTATGTTGATGCCGTAACGGGCTATTTTGCCACGGTTGTATTTCACTACTAATTGGGGTAATCCCATCGTCTGCTCAACGATGACATCCGCTGCTCCCGGCACTTTTTCTACAAAGGTAGCTGCTTCTTTGGCTCTTTCATATAATTCGTGCGTGTCTTCTCCATATAATTTGATGGCAATATCTGCTTTTGCTCCCGTCATCAGCTCGTTGAAGCGAAGCTGTATCGGTTGCGAGAAGTTGAATTCGGCGCGTTCGGAGAGCGGAGCAAGTGCGTCTTTCATTTTATCCACCATTTCTGCACGGCTTCCGGCACTTGTCCATTCTTTAAATGGTTTCATGATAATCATCACATCGGCATCTTCCACCGCCATCGGGTCAGTGGGAACTTCCGCCGTTCCTATTTTGGCTACAACATGTTTGATTTCAGGGAATTTATCCATTAATGCTTTCTCTGCCAAGCGGGATACTTCGATACTTTCGGTCAGCGAACTTCCTGCGGGTAGTGTCATTTGCATGGCAAAATCTCCTTCGTCCAAAGTAGGAATGAATTCTGCTCCCAGGCGGGTAAAGAGAAAAAGTGAACCGATCAGCGCGGAGAAGGCTATGATGACGGTACGCCATTTGTAACGAAGACAGGCGCGCAGGGTGTGCTGGTAGATCTTGTTCAGTTTCTCGAAGAAGCGGTCGGCAAGGGTGGGTTTCACAACAATGGTATGCTTCAGAAAGAGGGAGGCCATCATAGGAACATAAGTCAGTGAAAGAATTAAGGCTCCGATAATGCAGAACACAAGTGTTTTGGCCATGGGGGTGAAGTATTTCCCTTCAATCCCGTTCAATGTAAGGATGGGGAAGAAGACGATAAGGATAATTAATACAGCAAAGGTGGCGGAACGTGCAACGCCGGAAGCTCCTTTTTCCACTTCTTTGTCCATCTCTTTGCGGGTCAGTGTGCGGCCTCGGAATTGTTTTCCGTAAATGTGGGCGAGGATACCTTCCAATATAACGATAGAGCCATCTACTACAATACCAAAGTCAATGGCACCGAGACTCATTAGATTGGCGGTGACATTGAATACACGCATCATGATAAAAGCGAAGAGCATTGCCAGCGGGATGACGGATGCTACAATCAGTCCGGCACGGAGGTTGCCGAGGAAGAGGATGAGTACAAGGAAGACGATAACCGCTCCTTCAATCAGGTTGTTGACAACCGTAGAGATGTTTCGGTTTACCAGTTCCGAACGGTTCAAGTAAGGTTCTATACTGACTCCTTCGGGTAATAGCTGCTGTATTTTTTCTACCCGTTTTTCGAGTTCTTGAGTCACTACATTTGCGTTGGCACCTTTCAGCATCATGGCAATTCCGCCGACACACTCGCCCTCACCATCCTTTGTCATGGCACCGAAACGCTTTGGAGAACCGAAGCGGACAACTCCTACATCACTGATATGTACCGGAATCCCATTCCGGTTGGTCACTACAATCTGTTCAATATCCTTGATGCGGGTAATCATACCTTCCGACCGGATATAGTAGGCGTTCTTTATCTTTTCAATGTAGCTTCCGCCGGTATTTTGGTTGTTGCTGCTAAGTGCTTCGAACACCTCGCCGATAGTGATATTCAAAGAAAACAGGGCGTCCGGATCGACGGCTACTTCATATTGTTTCAGGTAACCGCCGAAACTATTGATTTCTACTATACCGGGTATACCGGACAACTGACGTTTCACCATCCAATCTTGAATGGTGCGGAGCTCCATTGCGTCATATTTCTTCTCATATCCGGGAGCTACCTTCAATATATACTGGTAAATCTCTCCCAGACCGGTAGTGATGGGCATCATCTCCGGTGTTCCGAGTTCGGAGGGAATCTCGCTTGTTACGCTTTGTATTTGTTCATTTATCAACTGCCGTGCATCGAGTGTGGGGACACTTTCTTTAAAAACGACCGTTACGACCGATAGCCCGAAGCGGCTGACAGAACGGATATCTTCGACATTCATAATATTGCTCATCGCTATTTCGATAGGCATAGTGATGAGTTGTTCCACCTCTTGTGGCGCGAGTGTAGGAGATACGGTCACTATTTGTACCTGATTATTGGTAATGTCGGGCACGGCATCAATAGGTAGTGTCAGCATCGCATAGATACCTCCGATAAACAGGAAGAGAGTAGTGAGTCCTACAAATAGTTTCTTCTTGATTGAAAAACGTACAATAGCTGTAAACATGACTTTCGTTGTATTATTATTTCACAGTACAAAATTACTGCCTATCTTCATCCGTTATCACTAAGAATAAATGAAGCGGAAAGATTGTGGGGTGAAGTGACGGATTGGGGAATTGAAAGATGTAAAATCATAGCTCTTGTTTCACTGCTGAACAAACATTTCTTTCAGTTTACTCGTTTAATATAAAAAACAAACTAAATGTATATTCAGCATGAAAACATTCGTCTTGATGATGGTAAGCCTGTTGTTTGCAATTTCTTCGGAAGCGCAAAACAAGTCTTTTTATGATTTTACAGTGAAAACTATTGATGGTAAGGACTTTCCTCTTTCTTCACTGAAAGGTAAGAAAGTGCTGGTAGTCAACGTGGCATCTAAGTGTGGGCTGACGCCCCAGTATGCTCAACTGGAGAAACTATATGAGAAATATAAAGAAAAAGACTTTGTTGTTATCGGTTTTCCGGCGAATAACTTTATGGGACAAGAACCGGGTAGTAATGAGGAAATAGCCAAGTTCTGTTCTTTGAACTATGATGTTACTTTTCCGATGATGGCTAAGATTTCCGTTAAAGGAAAAGATATGGCTCCTCTTTACCAATGGTTGACGGAGAAAAAACAGAATGGAAAAGAAAACGCACCGGTTCAGTGGAATTTTCAGAAGTTTATGATTGATGAGAACGGACATTGGGCGGGAGTTGTGTCTCCGAAAGAAAGTCCGTTCTCTGAAAAGATTATTACTTGGATAGAGAAGGAATAAGAGAGACTTTTTTCAGCTCTTCTTCGAAGTTGGGAGTGAAGATTCCTTTACCCAGATTTTCTTTTATTTCTTCGATCTTCCAAAATCGTCCACCGTCCAGTTCGTCGCTGGGATGGATTTCTTCCTCATAAACGGTTTTGTGGACAAAAACAAGCTCTTTTTCACGGCTGGATTCAAAAACATAACTGGTGAGAAGCTCGGGAGTGAAGTCTGTGATGCCCAATTCTTCACGGACTTCTCTCTTTAGGGCGATTTCTACGCTTTCGCCCAAATCAATATGTCCGCCTACAGCCGTATCCCATTTCCCCGGTTGAATGTCTTTCCATTCGGGGCGTTTCTGTAAGTAGATGTCTCCTTGGGCATTGAATACGTGAAGGTGAACTACCGGATGAAGCAGTTTGCTACCGCTGTGACATTCTCCGCGAGTGGCAGCTCCGGTGATATTTCCCTGTTCGTCTACGATAGGGAACATTTCCTGGTTATTATCGCTTGGCATAGTGTCTTTTATATTGCGTAAAATCTTTTGGAGAGAAGAATATCTTATGGTATTAATAAAGAAGAATCTCCATAACTTAGGAACCGGAAATCATGCGCCAGTGCATAATCATAAATAGTGCGCCAATTCCCTTTTACAAAAGCTGAAACCAAAAGCAGCAAGGTACTTTGCGGCTGATGGAAATTAGTAACCATCGCTTTCACTATTTTATAATTGTATCCCGGTGCTATGATAATCTGTGTACTGGTGTGAAGGGTTTCTAAACCATTCCTGTCGAGATATCCTAATATCTTTTGCAACGCAACAACGGGAGGAATCTGGTCGTACTTTTCATAAGGCTGCCATTGTTTGACACGTAGTTCTTCTTCCGTAGCATACGGATTTTCAGCCAATGTAACTCCAATGTGATACAGGCTTTCCAGAGTCCGTACAGAAGTAGTCCCTACTGCAATAGCACAACCGTCGTGGTCAATCAGTTTTTTGATGGTGCTCCGGTTGACCGATATATATTCCGTGTGCATTTCGTGACCTTCGATTTCTTCACTTTTTACAGGTTTGAATGTGCCTGCTCCTACATGTAGAGTTAATTCTTCAAGATCAATCCCTTTTTCTTGAAGAGCATCCAATACTCGTGGAGTAAAATGTAATCCCGCCGTAGGCGCAGCTACCGAACCTTTAATCTTAGAATAAACAGTCTGATAAGTCTCCTTGTCACTTTCTTCCGTATCCCGGTTTAAGTAAGGAGGAATAGGAAGTTCTCCGAATACTTCAAGGATATCGGCAAACGTCACTTCCGGATTATCCCATGCAAAATCTACCCAATGGCTGGTTCCTTTACATTCTCCTCGGGTAGCGGTCAGGGTAATAGGGAATCCTTTGACGGTCATTTCGCGTTTCAATTGTCCGTCTTTCCATTTCTTCAGATTGCCGATCATACAAAGCCAGGCGGCATGTGCTGTCTGTTGGAAATTCAAGACATAATCGTTTGGCTGAATCGGTTCAAGACAAAACACTTCGATCAGTGCTCCCGTCTCTTTTCGAAAATGGAGGCGTGCCTGAATGACTTTTGTATTATTGAATATCATCAGGCTGCCTTGCGGCAGATATTCCGGCAAAGACGTGAAAACATCTTCACTAACTTCTCCACGACGGTATATTAAGAGTTTGGACTGGTCGCGGGTAGGCAACGGGAATTTAGCAATACGTTCATCCAAAAGAGGATAACTGTATTCACTGATATGGATATGTCTAGGATCTTCTTTCATTGTTTTCTAAAATAAAAAGAGGTTAGAACCCATTCGGTTTCTAACCTCTTTAACCAGTCGGGGTGACTGGATTCGAACCAGCGACCACACGCCCCCCAGACGCGTACTCTA
>OLQC01003084.1_pt1 | contig 10266 bp, 7 predicted proteins | sample 1672471 | NCBI WGS metagenome assembly OLQC01 (sample SAMEA3136689, study PRJEB25190) | human gut metagenome | biome: human gut; feature: human-associated habitat; material: faeces | place: Austria | collected 2013
GCACGCGGGCGATGCCGACAGGCACGCAGGTAATGCCGCAATCCATGCCGTCAACACAAATGCTGCCGGCCCAGAACGCATGGAATCCAGCGGAAGCGCCGACGCAAGTCGACCCGACCATCAAACCCGCGTTGCAACGCATCGCCATGCGGCAGCCACCGTCCGTCATACCGCAGGCCACGGTGGCCGCGGCGCAGCAATCGCCCGCAATGTCATTCCCGCCGGTACCCGGTATGGATGGGCCGAACGTTGCGGAAGCACCCAATCCCGCCGATGTGAAGCGTGGCGCGATGTTGGGCCGGGGCATGCTCCCCTGCGCGCTGATGGCGATTCCCGTGGCCGTCTGCGGACTGTTCTCACTGTGGACGGCGATGGCAGCCGCGTTGCTGTTCGCCTGTGCGCTGGCCACCATCGGATTCAACACGGAGGCGCAGCTCGAGCGCGAAGGCAAACGTGGCGGCGAGAAGAAAAGTTCCGACTGGCTGCTGCGATTGGCGGGACTGCCCTGGCACATCGTGAAGGGCTTCGGCGTCGCCATCGTGCGGACGCTGATCATGTTGGCCGTGGCCGCGCTGGGTTTGTCGCTCACCACGGTCGTGCTGCAGCTTCCGTATGCCGTGATGGATACGTGGATATTTGGATTGACGATTCCGATGCCGACGCTGCTTGGCGGTCCGCTTTCCGAAAGCGGGCTGGCGCAGGCTGCGTTCTGCGCGATCGGCTGGCTTGTGGCCGTGGCCGCTCCGGGCGCGATCGTACTGCGATTGGGCAGCGGCGCACTGCGTAAACAGCCGTATCTGCGCCACTTGAGCGAGCTGCCGACGCAATCGCAAGGCAATACGGAATTCCCGGCGAATCGATAGCAAGGCATCGCTAGTATGGTGCCCAGCATAACAACGTGAGGTCGAAAGGAATATCGATGGCCCAGAACAGCAAGGACGCGCAGAAGCGTACCAGCCGCGCCGAGCGTAGGGCCGCTGAGGCCGCGGCGATGAAGGCGCGCGCCGAGCAGATGGAGAAGGAACGCAAGCAGCAGACGATCATCGGCGGCATCGTGGTGGCGGTGCTGGTGATTCTGGTGGCGATCGGCGCGTTCACCGTGTACCACAACATGCATAAGAAGGCCGAAACGAAGGCTTCCACCGAAACCGTGCAGGAAGCGTACACGGCGTTGCAGAAAGTGAAGAACACTCCGAAGCTCGTCGATAAGAAGGGCGGCCTGCTGATTTCCAAGAACGGCTACGGCAAGGCTGTGGAGGGCGCGCCGACCGTCGAGCTCTACATGGATTTCCTGTGCCCGGGCTGCGGCAACCTGCACCGCCAGTTGGACGCCGACCTGCAGAAGATGGTCGATGCCGGCCAGATCAATCTGGACCTGCATTTCATGGCGTTCATGGACCGTTGGTCCACCGACGAGTATTCCAGTCGCGCGGCGAACGCGGCCATCTACCTGGCCGAGCATGACAGCGACCCGAACCATCTGATCTCCTTCCTGGAGAAGGTCTACGCCGAGGATTTCCAGCCGGAGGAAGGCTCCGCATACAAGTCGGTGAGCGACGCCAGGATCAAGGAGCAGATGATCGCCGCGGGTGTTTCCAAGGATGTTGCGGACAAGGCGTTTGGCCGCGATTATCAGGAATGGCTTGATGCGATCGACACTTACACGCCGAAGCGTTCCGAACTGTGGCATCAGTCCGGCAGCTACAAGGGCAGCATGACCACGCCGACCGTGATCATCAACGGCAAGTATTGGGATATGGACCAGCTGACCACCGCCCAGACGACGGTTAAGGACGGTCTGTTGGAATCGATCGGCCTGAAGGACAGCGAAGTCGGCGTTGCCGGCAAGATGCCGTCCATCGGAGCCAAGAAGGGACCGATTTCCGTCACCACGGGCGAATAACCCCTTACGGGCAGCCGGCGTGTCTCAACCCGCAATACTAAGTTGACTGCGGTGGAAGCGCTGGTTATGCTATTCATCGTTCCTCTGTTGTTTTCATAGCAAAAGAGGACATGCCTCCTTAGCTCAGATGGCCAGAGCGGCCGCCTTGTAAGCGGCAGGTCGTCGGTTCGATCCCGACAGGAGGCTCGAACCCGTATGACGGGCTTGGACCTCTTACCATGGGTAAGTGCTCCAGAAGTCTTCCCCCAACTTGAGACTTCTGGCAAAGCGGACGAGACGTCCCCCAACCTGTCTCGTCCGACCGGGGGCAGGACATCCCCTTCTCTCCTGCCCCCTTTTTATTTTTCGCTTTTCGCACCTGCTTTCAAAAATGTGGCGGTATGGATAAAACCATCGGAAAGCACGGCGACCGTTCCAGCTGAGCCGTTACAATAACGGCGTTGTAGGCAGCGCTGAAAAGAGGATAAATGACGAGAAGGTGGACCCCTCGGAGATTCGTGACGCTTCGTCGTGTCCGCGTCATGGCATGCGTGGCCTCATTGACTTTGACTTCGGCGTTGGCGTTTGGTGTGGGCGCGCGCAAATCCGTGGCGTTGACCGTCAATGGGGAGACCACCACGGTGACCACATATGCGATGAGCGTGGACCGTCTGCTGCAGGAGCAGGGCGTGAAAGTCAAAACGCACGACCTGGTGGAATCGACCAGCCCGACCAGCATGCTGAAGAACCATGATGTGGTGAACGTGCAGAGCGCATACCAGACCACCATCACCATCGACGGCCAGGAAGTGCCGTTCTGGACGGTCGCGTCCAGCGCCGAGCAGTTGCTGGACTTCTTCAACCAAAACGAAACCGAAGCGGCGAAAATCACCGTCAATATCAGCAACGTCTACAACAAGCTCACCGGCGGTCTCATCATCAACCAGAAGGGGCCCGTCACCGTCATCGCGGACGGGAAAAGCTCGATGGCGCCGAACGGCAAGCTGCCCGCTGCCTCCATTCTTGACGCCAAAGGCATCACGTTGGGCAAGGAGGATCGCGTCAGTGTCGAAAAGGACGGCAAGACGACCATTCTGCGCGTCCGCCGCGTGACGCATGGTGAGGAGACCCGCACGAAGGAAGTGCCGTTCGGCACGCAGACCATCATCGACCCGAACCTGCAGCCGGGCGAAGTCACGGTACGGCAGGAAGGCGAAAACGGCGAAATCCAGCAGACGTACGCCGTCACCTACGTGGATGGCGTGAAGGAAAGCGAGACGCTGACCGGAGAGAAGACCACGAAAATCGCCATCGACAAAGTCATTGCGGTCGGACCGGAAAAAACTACGGACGATACCGACAAATCCGACAAATCCGACAAATCCGACAACAGCGGCAACGGCAACAGCAACGGCGATAACGGCGATTCCGGCAAGACGGACGACGGCAAGAACGATTCGGGTAAGAACGACTCGAATAAAAACGACAATAAGTCCGATTCGAACAAGTCCGATTCCGACAAAACCGATTCGAACAAGTCGGATTCCTCGGATAAGAACAATTCGAACAACAACTCGAATAACAATTCCAACAACACCGAGAAGGACGATCCGGCACCGACCCCCACACCAACCCCTGCACCGCAGCCGACTCCCGCACCCCAGCCCAAACCGCAGCCCACGCCGCAGCCGAGCAATCCTTCCGCAGGCTGCCGTTTGTACCATCCTTCCGCGGCACAGGCACAGGCCTACGCTTCCGGCGCGGCGGCGCAGCGCGGCTGGACCGGCCAGAACTGGACGGATCTGGTCAAACTCTGGAATCGCGAATCCGGATGGAGCTGGAGCGCGGAAAACGTGTCTTCGGGCGCATACGGTATTCCACAAGCGTTGCCGGGCAGCAAAATGGCCACGTTCGGCGCGAATTGGAAGGACGATGCCGCCGTGCAGATCGACTGGGGTCTGAGCTACATCGCACAGCGGTACGGCAGCCCGTCCGCGGCGTGGCAGCACTCCGAACAGACCGGATGGTACTGATCCGGCTAATCGCCAACGATTTTCGTACCGGCATGAACGGATAATGAGGGAATGACAGAAGAGGGAATGACGGAAAACGTGAACGAGCATACGCAGGGCCATTTGCTGGGGGCGGCCGACATCCGACGCATCGCCGCCGACGCGGGTATCAGCCCGACGAAGAAATTCGGGCAGAATTTCGTGATTGATCCGGGAACCGTGCGTCGCATCGTGCGCGAGGCCGGCGTGACCGCCGACGACCATGTGCTGGAAGTCGGTCCCGGACTGGGTTCGCTGACGCTGGCGATTCTGGAAACCGGCGCCACGATGACGGCTGTGGAAATCGACCCGCCGGTCGCCGAACGCCTGCCGAAAACCATCGCCGAATTCATGCCGGACGCCGTGGACCGCTTCCGTGTGGTCAACCGCGACGCACTTACCGTCAATCCGGAGAATCTGCCCGATTTCAAGGATGACGATTCCTTCACGCTGGTGGCCAATCTGCCGTACAACGTGGCCACGCCGATTCTGCTCACCCTGTTGGAACGTTTCGACAATCTGGGCACCTTCCTGGTGATGGTGCAGAAGGAAGTGGCGGACCGTTTGAGCGAAAAGCCCGGTTCGAAGATCTACGGCACGCCGAGCGTGAAGCTCGCATGGTACGGCACCGCGGAACGCGTGGGCGTCATCGGCCGCAACGTGTTCTGGCCGGCCCCGAACGTCGATTCCGCGCTGGTGCTGTTCAAGCGCTACCCGGGCGGTCACACCCCCGCCGCGGACAATGCGGACGGTTCCGTGGTGGATCGCGAAACCGTGTTCCGTTTGATCGACGCGGCTTTCGGGCAGCGCCGCAAGACCCTGCACGCCGCATTGAAGAAAATCGTGCCGTCCGAAGCGTTCGAGAAGGCCGGCATCGACCCGACCCGTCGTGGCGAGACGCTCACCATCGACGAATTCGTGGCGTTGGCACGCGCGTTGGATGAGGTGTTCGCGTCATGAGCACCATTGATTCGCCCGCCATCGGAACGGCCACCATCAACGCCGTGAGCGTGGACTGCCCGGCGAAAACGAATCTGACCCTGCATGTGGGCCCGTCGCATGCCGAATGGGGCGGCCGTCATGAACTCGACACCATCTATTGCGCGGTCGGCGTATACGACACCGTCACCGCCACGCGCAAAGCGCCGGGAAGCGGCTTCTCGCTGAATCTCGAGGGCGCGTATCTGGGCGACCTGGCCTCTTCCGGCAGCGATATGCGCCGCAACCACGCCGTGCTGGCATTGTTCGCCATGGCCGAAGCGAGCGGCCATGAGCCGGACGTGGCGTTGAACATCGACAAGCGCATCCCCGTCGGCGCGGGCATGGCCGGCGGTTCCGCCGATGCGGCGGCGACGATTCTGGCATTGAACACGTTGTGGGATCTCGATTGGCCGATCGAACGCCTGCAGGAAGTCGCGGCCACGCTGGGCGCGGACATGCCGTTCTGTCTGACCGGCGGTTACGCGCGCGGCACCGGTTTCGGCGAACGCATCGAACAGCTTGATGACGATGGCGATATCGTACGCGATCTTACGGAACGTGGGTTTACCGGCCATCTGCTGGTCGGCGCATACCGTGCGGAACTGCGCACGCCGGAAGTGTATGCCACATTCGATCAGATCGGTGCCGGCGATGGCGATGAGAACCACCTGCAGAAGGCGGCGGTCTCCCTGCATCCGCGTAGCGGACAGGCGATCGAGGAAGCCTTGCGTGCGGGAGCCAGCCAGGCGTTCGTCTCCGGTTCCGGCCCGTCCGTCATCGCGTTCGTGCCGACGGAGGATGCGGCGGACGCCGTGCAGCGGGCATGGCAGGACAGCCGTTGCGTCGATCGCATCATCGCCACGAACGCCCCAGCCCGACCGATTGTGCATATCACCGCATGACACATATCACCGCATGACAGTAAAGTTGATGGCAATTGGTTTGTTCAAAAGGAATTCGTAAATGACCCAGGCTAACGACGAGCGCGTCGCGCGCAAAGAGTACATTCGCCGCCGTCAGAAGACGGTGTTCAGCATCGTCGGAGCCGTCATGGTGGTCGCCATGGTGGTGTCCCTGCTGTTCTTTTTCCATGTCGGAGGCCTGGGCAACGTCAAGTCGGCCGCCGTACAGCCGAACTACGGCCAGCAGGCACCGTGCCCCATCAAGGAAGCCGACGGCAACAAGGCCAAGTATGTGGAGAATCGCAACATCACGCTGCGTGTGCTCAACGGCACGAAGTTCTCCGGCTTCGCCAAGGCGGTGAGCGACGCGTTGCAGAACCGCGAGTTCAACCCCCAGACGCCGGGCAACTACACCAAGAAGGTGGATCGCACGATGATCGTCTTCGGCAAGAACAGCGTGAATCAGGCGTACACCGTGGCAAGCAATTTCACCGACGCCATGCTGGTTATGGACGACCGTCAGGACCAGCTGATCGACGTCATCGTGGGCGCCACGTTCGACAATCTGCAGGATACGAAGAAGGTTCCCGCCGCAGGCAAGGCGATCACCGGCATCCAGGGCTGCGTCGCGGTGGACAAGATGACCGACCTGTCCAAGGCGCCCGAGCATGATGCGGTGAATCCGCAAAGCTGACCGCCAATCGAAATCGATATAGGCAATATGAAAAACCCGCGCTCCCCCAATCGGGAACGCGGGTTTTCGTATTCGCACTGTTCCAAGCGCACTGTTCCATGCATGCGGCGAAACCACCGCATGTCAATCGCTATTCGCCCTGCTCCTTGTACCAGCGTTCCAGCTCGGCAACGGCCACGTCACGCTCCACCGGACCGTTATCGAGGCGGTATTCCAGCATGTGCTTGTACGCCTTGCCGACCATCGGGCCTGGTTCGATGCCTAGCAGCTGCATGATCTCGTCGCCGTTGAGGTCAGGACGGATCGCGTCGAAGTCTTCCTTTTCTTTCAGGTCGCGTACACGCTGTTCCATCTCGTCCATGGCCGCCGAGAACATCATGGCCTTGCGCTTGTTCTGTGTGGTCGTGTCGGCGCGCGTAAGGCGGTTCAGACGCTCGTACAGCGGGCCAGCGTCCTTGACGTAGCGGCGAACCGCGGAATCCGTCCACGGCTCCTCCACGTAGCCATGGAAGCGCAGATGCAGGTTGACCAGCTCGCTGACGTCCTCGACCATGTGGTGGTCGAAATGCAGTGCCTTCAAACGCTTGCGCGTCATCTTCGCGCCGACGGCGTCATGACGGTGGAAGCTCACCTTGCCGCCCGCTTCGAAACGACGGGTCTTCGGCTTGCCGATGTCGTGCAGCAGAGCCGCCAGACGCAGCGTCAGGTCCGGGGCCGGCACCGGACCGTCGGGACCGGTTTCGAGGGCGACGGCGCGTTCGATGACGATCATGGTGTGTTCGAACACGTCCTTATGGCGATGGTGCTCGTCGATTTCCAGCTGCAGCGCGGGAATTTCCGGCAGCACGATGTCAGCAAGACCGGAATCGACCAACGCTTCGATGCCGGCGCGCGGGCGATCGGACAGCAGCAGCTTGACCAGTTCGTCGCGCACACGTTCGGCGGAGACGATTTCGATGCGATCGACCATGTCGGACAGCGCTTCGGCGGTTTCCGGCTCGATGCGGAAGCCGAGCTGCGCCACGAAACGCACGGCGCGCATCATGCGCAACGGATCGTCGTCGAACGACTGCCGCGGATCGACGGGGGTACGCAGCACACCTTTGGCCAAATCGTTCGCACCGCCGAACGGATCGACGAATTCGAGTTCCGGAACACGCAACGCCATCGCGTTGACGGTGAAATCGCGGCGGGAAAGATCGCCTTCCAGCGTGTCGCCGTAATTGACTTCCGGCTTGCGCGAGTCGGGGTCGTACGTGTCGGAACGGTAGGTGGTCACCTCCACTTTCACCTCGGTGCCGTCCTCACGCCTGCGCATCGCGCCAAGCGTGCCGAATTTGCGGCCCATATCCCAGAAGCCATCATGCCCAAAACGGCGCAGAATATGCTCAAACTGCTCGGGACGCGCCGATGTGCAGAAATCCAAATCATGCGATTTACGATGCAGCAGCAGGTCGCGGACAGGACCCCCGACCAGTGCCAGTTCGTAGCCTTCCGCAGCAAACATACGTCCTAATTCAATGGCCTCTGGCCACACTTCGAAGTTCACGCCATACCTTTCAGCACCACAAGTTTTCCGTTTACCAGCATACCGTTACCCCACCTGCACACAGAATTGAGTATGGTTGGAATCATGATTACGCCCGCAGACCTTGCACGCATGCTTGCCCATGCTGCGGACGACCATGCCCAAAATCCGCTGGAACCGGACGAACTGCTGTACACATCGCAGTCGGTTTCGCTGCAGCAGCTGCAACAACTACAGCAATTGCAGCAGCGCACGATCATCACGCCGAGCGCGCCTACGCCGGCGATGATGCCGCGCCGGCGCACCGCGGATGGTCCGACCACGTTCGCATCGCTTGACGCGCAGGAGCTGCCGGTGGTGCGCGAGTATTCGGCGGGCGGGCTGGTGTTCGACGACAAGGGTCGCGTGGCGATCATCGCACGTCATTCACGCAGCGGGCATTTGGAATGGTGCCTGCCGAAGGGACATATCGAAAAAGGCGAAACGCCGCAGCAGACGGCCGTGCGCGAAGTGCATGAGGAAACCGGCATTCTGGGCGAGGTGGTCGATTCCATCGCCACCATCGACTATTGGTTCACCGGTACCAGCCAACGCGTGCACAAGCTGGTGCACCACTTCGCGTTGCGGCAGATCGGCGGCGAGCTGACCGTCGAAGGCGATCCCGACCATGAGGCCGAAGACGCCATTTGGGTGGATTTTGCTGATTTGGACGATGTGCTGAGCTATCCGAACGAACGGAAGATAGCATGGTTGTACGCAAGGAAACTCAACAGACAGGCGTAATAGTGAATCAATCCGCACAACGGCACGTTTCGCGTGGCCTTCGCGCGTTATCATCCATCCTCGCCATGGTATTGACCATGGCGTTGATGTTGTTATACGCACCCACGCCATCGGCAAGGGCCATGGAATCGACCACATCGGCGGAGTCGACGGACGGTATGTTGTCCATCAACTCTTCCACGGCCGTATTGACGGACACCTCCGGATACCATCTGAACGCCACGGTGACCAACACGACCGGACAGGAGATTCCCGCGGGAACGCTGACGCTGGCCATGAACGCCTTCTACACGTTCGTTTCGCGCAACGACATCCAGGATTGGTCTGAAGGCAACGGGCGAATCCCCACCCCGCAATCCGTGGGACAGGCCGATGTGCCCGCGTTGCAGCCGGGAGCCAGCGCCAACGTGAGCATCGACGCGGACGCCCATCAGGAATCGCTCGCGGCCATCAACTCTTGGGGGCCGAAGCCGGTGCTGCTGAGCTATTCCGCCAACGGAACCCCCCTTGCTCAATCGCATACGTTCGTGACGCGCACCGGCGCGGGACTCCACACGCCCAGCACGCCGGCGCTGCACATCACCGCCGCCCAGCCGCTGGCCGCCAACGGGTGGACCACCGACAGCAAGCTGCTTGGACAGCTGGTCGATGAAGGGGGTATTTCCTCCTCGAAACTGGCGAAAATCGCCATGCCCAGCAAGGATGACGACGCACGGCTCAAATCGTTGCAGCAGACCTTCGCCAAGCACGACATGCTGCAGGTCGTAGGAGATCCGACCTACCTGCAGGCGATGGCGATGCCAACGCGGGTCGACGGCATCACCCAGCCCGCATTGTTCGACATGACCGCCTACAGCGCCATGAACAACGCTCCGGCCTACAGCGCAGCCGGTATCAACGACCGTCAATGGTCCGCAGCCAAAGCCCGGAAAACCTATCAATCGGCATTGGGTGACAGCAACGCGGACATCACCGCATACGCGTGGCAGGGCAACGGCAATTGGACCCTACAAGCGTTGACGAAGGCCCGCCAGCAGGGGTACGGCACCGTCATCGCCACGCATGACTTCGAAGAGGACGATGCGGATACCGTACGTACCGGCAAGACGGTGGTCTCCACCGACGCCGGGGACGTCACCGTGCTTTCCGCGCAGAATGTGCTTTCCGGCCTGGCCCAAGGCAAGGCGACCAGTGACGATGCCAACGCCGACAGCGAGGGAACCACGGCCGGCAGATTGGCGCGATTCGTCGCGCAAAGCGCGTTCTACCAGATGGAACAGCCTTATGCGGAACGCAACCTGCTGGTCTGTCTGAACGAGGATTCCGACCCCAGTGTTGTAGACGCGCTGATGAGCGACATCGAGCAGTCGCCGTGGCTGAACCTCACCGATCTCGCCACGTTGAAGGATGCCGACATCTCCGAAGATGCGGCCAGCATGTCAACC
>OLQC01003097.1_pt1 | contig 10227 bp, 16 predicted proteins | sample 1672471 | NCBI WGS metagenome assembly OLQC01 (sample SAMEA3136689, study PRJEB25190) | human gut metagenome | biome: human gut; feature: human-associated habitat; material: faeces | place: Austria | collected 2013
GGAATTGTTCCATAGAAGCAGCCGCAAGACACTTTAACTTGTTTGTCCTTACATCTGAAGAATGTAGTTGTGCGGAATTGAGTACCGAATCCATGAATAGTTGTGTAATCTGCATTGCCGAACACCTCTGCATTGCCGAACACCCTTGCATTGCCGGACACCCTTGCATTGCCGAACACCTCTGCATCGCCGGACACCCTTGCATTGCCGAACACCTCTGCATTGCCGAACACCCATGCATCGCCGGACTGGTTTACATTTTCTTCTTTTTCTACCCATCCGCCAGTTTCTCCAGTTTTTACAACTCCAAATGAAACGAGCGCCTTGATTCGGAAAAGTTTCTTTCCGAAAATGTTAATTTTGGTTTCTGATGTTAATTCAAATTTCTTCATTTTCTTCCTCCTCTTTAATTACTGTGAAGTTGCAGTTTCTTTCTTATCTGATTCTTGCTCCAGATTATTCTAAGAAAAAACTTTCCGTCTTCTTCTCGAATAATGTCTTGCCATTCAGATTAGCTCGAAGCTCATATTTATGATCTTGATATTGACTCTCTTGAAGAATCTGGGCTAAAATGTCGTTTGGAGTAACCAATTGACATGTAAAAGTAGCTTGCGGACATTGAAGTTGTGACTCAATATCTGATATTCTCTTTTCAAGAGAACGGATCTTTTTCCTGGTTGATTTTTTCACGCCTTTCTCCTTTCTGCTGATAAAATTTCGTGTTATACTCTCCTTTGGAAAGGAGGAATTTGCTATGCCCGATAATTTTGGTTTAAGTTACAGTGAACTTTCAGAAATCCGTACTATCAATCCAGAACTGGCAGCACACAATATTGCTTTAGCTTATATCCAAGTAACTGCACAAGTTAATAAATTAAACAGCGAAGATGAAGTTAATTCTTCTGATGTACTGTCACTGTCCAACCAGTATGTACAAGCCTATAACTATGCTTATAATTTTGTCGTTCATGAAAATAAGATTATAAACGAGGCTGAATAGTATTTATTAAGGTGTCTTGACTCCGCTTATACATTTCTTCCATAACAGAGTCCAGATGCTTACGGGCAACTTTGCTTTCTGCGATTGTCAATTCTCCCATTGCCATTACGCAATTTTCTACTGCCTTGAGAATCTTTTCTTTATCATATCCAAGCATCTCAAAAGCATAGTCCGTAAGTCCGGCGATTGATTTTCCTTCCATCTTCATACACTCCTTTCTACTTAACTTCTGGCAACCTTGGTTCAAGAAACTTGTCGGTCCCAACGGATAACGCCCCACAAATTAGTTCGTATTCATCGAAATCTAATCTGCGATTTCCATTGAGAGAAAGATTGAGTTTCTGAACAGGAATTCCAGTTCTGTTGGCGACAAATGTCTGTGTTATGCCGTTGTTTTCAAGGTATGACTTGATTTTCTTACCAACGCACATTCTTCATTTCTCCTTTCTGTTTGAATTTCGTTCCTATCGAACAATTATAGTATAACTTCGAAATATCCGAATGTCAAGAAGAAGTTTCGAAAAAATCGAAATTATTTTATTGACAGTCCGAAATTTTTATATTATTATTAGTTATGAAGGGAGGAAACGATAATGACATTTGGCGAGAAAGTCAAGCAAGCCAGAACGGTAAAGAAGCTGACCCAGAAACAACTTGCAGAAAAAATCAATGCAAAGCACAATTCAATTAGTGACTGGGAAAAAGATAAGTGTAAGCCAGACATGGACACTATTGAACTTCTATGTGGCGTTTTGGAAGTAACACCGACATACCTCATGGGTTCTAAAAGCGATGATGATTATGCAACCATAATTGGAAATCTTATGTCGGAACCTGACATCTTAGATTTTATCGAGGAATACAAAGCACTCGATAAAGAAGATAAGAAAGCAATAAAACAAATAGTTTCATCGCTAAACAAAAGGAGCAAGGGTTAATCCCCTTGCTTCTTTGATTTCAGATATTTAATAAGAATCGTATAGACAAATTTTAACTTGCCCTCATTTTCAGTATTCTCTATCATTTCAATAATTTCCTTTTTGTAATCCATTTTCCGTCCCTCCAATATCACGCAAGCAAGAACATTTGTTCTCTTTTATTCCATTATACCCTCTTCTCAGCGATATAGAACGGACTGGATCATACTTCTTGCCCTCTGCTTAAAAAGTGTTCCCTCCATTTGTCTTGAACGATTGAAAAAGAAATGACATGTACATTCCGCAGAAATATTGTTGCTTTTCTTCACAACAAATGACTGCTGCTCTGCTTCAGATACAACCGCCTGTGTATAATTATGTATCACATATTGATTGTTGGCACTTGTCTTAATAATCACTTCGGAATCTGTTGGATCAATACTCTCACATAGCGGCGCATGCACAGAAAATGTGAGCATTATTCCGAACAGAAAAAATATAACCAGCTTTTTTATTCCTTTCATAAAATTCCTCCCAAATTAGTTTATATTATACTCTCAATATAACAATTATACAATATCTCAATCTTGCACAAATTTTCTTACATTAATGCTGTATTTGACGAAAATCGAGAAAATTCTACTTTTTTCGTTCAGTCGTCCCAGATTGAGCGCTGTCCGTTTATCATATAGATTTCGTCCTGGAGATACAGGGGTGCGTCATATCGTGCGATCACGTTCAAGGCAGAGTCACACTGGTTTCGCTTGATTGACTTGTAGGAGCGCACACGGAAGTTCGCTTTTAAGTCTGCATAGATGTTACTGTATACTCGCTGCCTCATTGACCTGTCTTGGTATGCGTTCGAGCCTTTTCCACCTAGGATATCCACGCCACGCTTGCGTACTGCCTCTGTGATCCTGTCGGCTTCAATTGGAAGGATTGGCAAATCAAATTCCAGGCGTTCAAGTTCCTGCCGGACAATATCCACTTTCTTCTCAACCTGGGTTACTCTCTTATCTACTACGATAACGGCTTGCAGTTCTTTGGAAATGCCAGAAAGGGCAAGTTCGTTTCTCTTCTGGAAATATTCATCCACCAGAGCGTCATATACATCCCACGCCTTGTCAGTGTTTAATGACTTTGCGTGAAGAAAAGCACCTTTCTGTGTCCAAAGGTAGAGTTTGTTGAGTCTTGACGAATCGTCAAAATGACGTTTCGTTTTAAACTCTTTTAATTCTTCACCCTCAAGGCAAATAAAATGTTTGCCCTCAATGTATCTTTCTTTATTTCTGCTGAAATTTTTTTGAATAATTTTAGTATCAGTTTCGTATGCTTCCGCAATCTGCTGTGTAGTAAGAACTAAAGTTCCATTAAATTCAACTTTTTGTAATCCGTTCATAATTTTTTTATCCTTTCTATAAAAAAATATTGATTTTTTACGGAAAGTGTGTTATCATACAGACACTCGTGGAAGAGTGATTTATAAAAATAACACAACTTTCCATAAGGGCATATTGGTCTATGCCTTGGTAAGTTTTGCTTGTGCGACAATTCCACGGCGCACAATTTCGGCTTTAGATACGCCCTGTTTGCGCGCTGTGGTGACAAGCAAATCATAAATTTCCTGTTCCATTCTGATTTGGAAATATGTGTTTTTTGTAATCTCTTTTTTAGGTCTACCCATAGTCTCCTTTCTGTCGTAAATTCCATTTTATTGTAATGACAACTAAATGTCAATTTACTCTAAGTATATAAATTATTGTAATTGGTTAGGTGCCCGCTTTTATGCAGGCACCATTTTCTTATTTTATGCTCTTTTCAAGCATATTCTTGATTTCGATAATTTCCTGCAAGATTCTATCTTCCTTATCTGCACGAATGTCTCCATCAATTAATCTTCGGATATAGTCGTTTTTGCTCACCCCCATTTCCTTTGCCTTTTCACCAACAAAATCAATTTGTTCCTCTGTGAGTCTTAACGTAAATGTTTTGATACTCATTGGCTTCTCCTTTCTTTTATGAAGTCGTATTGACTTCTTGTGTTTAATATAGCATGAAGTCATTTAGAAGTCAAGTATTATTTTTGTCGAAATCTGTCGAGTTATTATAAATTATTATGTTTTATTTTATTTTGCGCTGTGGTACAATCAGATAAAATAAACCATATGAGGAGGATTTTCTATGGAAAAGACCAAAAAGTGCAAATATTGCAAAACAGAGATTCCGGCAGACGCTAAAGTGTGTCCGCAGTGCCGGAAGAAATTAAAAGGTGGAAAGTTTAAGTGGATTCTGCTTACCCTTATCATCCTTTGTGCTATAGGTGCGGTGACAGGCGGAAGTAATAGTAATTCCAGTACGAAATCTACAAATTCTACATCAAGTAAAAAAGAAGATATACCAAAAGAATACACTTCCGTATCAGTTAATGATATGATGGCAGATCTTGATAACAATGCCATGGGAGCGTCTGATAAATACAAAGATAAATATCTTGAAATTACTGGAAAACTTACAAACATTGACGCTTCTGGAAAGTATATTGACTTGATGGCTGATGGAGACTTTGAGATTATCGGAGTTCAATGCTACATAAAAAATGATGAACAAAAAACAAAAGTAGCTTCCATGACCAAAGGAGAGACAGTTACTTTAAAAGGGAAATGTACAGATGTTGGAGAAGTCTTTGGATATTCTCTTGATATTGATGAAATAGAATAAATAATAAAAAAGCCGGCTCCTGCGACCAACAGGAACCGGTTTTAATAAATAAGATAATCCGGAGAAAATCTTACCTACACCATAATTATATCATCTCCTGGATTATCGCACAAGTAAAAAAAAGGAGAATGATAAAATGAATGAATCAGTATGCATCTATCTAAGGAAATCCAGAGCCGATCGGGAAGCTGAGGCGCACGGAGAGGGCGAAACGCTTGCCAGGCATGAACGGATCTTGTTAGATCTTGCAAAGAAAAAAGAGTACATTGTAGGTGCAATTTACCGCGAAGTGGTATCTGGAGAAACTATCGCCGACCGTCCTGTCATGCAGCAACTTCTGCATGAGGTAGAATCCGGTATGTGGGATGGCGTTCTGGTTGTGGAAGTGGAACGACTTGCCCGTGGTGATACTATCGATCAGGGAATCGTATCCAGGGCTTTCAAATTTTCAAATACCAAAATAATAACACCTCTCAAAACATATGATCCAAATAACGAATATGACGAAGAATATTTTGAGTTTGGTCTCTTTATGTCCAGAAGAGAATATAAGACCATCAAGCGCCGACTGAATGCCGGAAGGATCTCATCAGTAAAAGAAGGGAAATACTGTGGCAACAAACCACCTTACGGATACGAAAGAGTAAAACTCGAAAAAGAAAAAGGCTATACTCTCCGACCTGTTCCGACTCAAGCTGAGATTGTAAAAATGATCTACACCTGGTATTCCGGTGATGGCTGCGAACAAATCGGAGTTGCGAAGATTGCACGGAAATTAAATGAAATGGGAATAGAATCTGCACTGGGCGGTGACTGGACTCCTGCCAGTATACAGGGAATTCTGACAAATCCGGTATACATCGGGAAAATCCGATGGAATGGGAGAAAAACAGTGAAGACTATACAGACTGGTCAAGTAATTAAGACACGCCCACGATCAAAAGATACTCTTATTTGTAATGGATTACATCCGGCTGTTATATCAGAAGATCTGTATAATTCCGTCCAGGAAATACGAAAAAAGAACCCGCCTCGCCCAGTTAGTATAGCAAACTCGATTCGTAATCCACTTGCCGGAATTGTCTATTGCAGCAAATGTGGTCGCGCCATGGTTCGCCGCCCTTATCAAAAGCGCGGGCAGGAAGATACCCTCATGTGTCCATATACGTCTTGCCCCACAGTGAGCAGCAAGTTATCTCTGGTTGAAAAAGCTGTGCTTGATGGAATTAGGGAGATTGTGGAGAAATATAAGTTAAACAATGATATTAATACATCTTCACAGGCTATTGATTTAACAATAATTTCTAAACAAAATCTCATACATGAAAAAGAAAACGAGCTGGAAAGCTTAAACGCCCAAAAAGCAAAACAATATGACCTACTCGAACAGGGTATCTATACCACTGAGGTTTTCCTTGAACGTGCCAAAACAATATCTGCATCTATCCAGTCATGCTCCGATACTATAGAAAAATTAAAAGAAGAAATCAAACATGAGCAGAATATTATAAAGCAACAATCAGATTTTATTCCTCGTTGCGAAGAACTGCTTGATAACTATTGGAGCCTTGACACAGAATCCAAGAATAAAATGCTTAAGAGTTTAATTGAAAAGGTTACATACTCAAAAGATACCAAAAATGCTTATGGGAAAGGCAACGAGATTGGTTTTCAGCTCGACATTTTCCCAAAAATCCAGAAGAATAATTAATGATATCTTCTATGAGCTGACGAACTGGCTCATTAATGTTATCAGTAATTAAATAAAAGAAATTCCCGGGGTTAATTCCCCGGGATATTTTTACTGCTTCTTAATATATTTTGCAGATACAAAGCCATAATACTTTCCTGCAATACGGATATAATACCATTTGCTGCCGTTTTTATCTTTCTGGGTAAAATTCATTACCTCCACTTCATTTCCCTGGTTAAGAGTTGGATATTTTTTGATGTTCGGGTACTCAGTTCCAGCCCAGGTACGCACATTAAGCACAGTGGCGGTTACATTCCCCTTGAAAAGCACCTGTGTCTTGTCCTGTTTTCCTGTAATGGTAGCGGATGCGGGGCCACCCTCCTTTGCCAGATATCCAGTCCAGATCCAGCCAATACCGATACCGGAAACTTTTACATGCGTCCACTTTCCGCTTGTCTTTCCATCAATCTCAACAACAGTATCTTTATCGATGGAACCCATTACATAACCATTCGGTGTCTCACGGACGTATAAATCGTTCACAGTCGCCACTCTGGTTCCTGTCTTTTTCCAAGTATCTCCCGCTGCTTCATTCCAGTCAATCCAAACATATCCGTCGATTGCTGGATCGTTGATGGAATAGGATTTATTTCGGACTGCTCCGCCATTCGCCACCACACCAGCTACGCTAGAAGTATTTCCTTCGTTTGTATAGATTCTCGAACTATCAAAACTCTGCACACTTCCAACATGAGATCCATTGCGGAAGATTACAAGTGCGCCTACTTTTGGAGCATTGCGCCAAGTACCTTTTTTCTTAGCCCAGTTAGTGATTGATACACAGTTGTAAAAACCTCCGCCCATAATCTGTAAGGCTTTTGTGATTCCTAGGATTTTCACCAATTTCCAAAACTGGTACTCTGCACACCACGGCTGCCCCTGGCATCCTGGTTGCCCCCAGGAATTTACATCACGTGCAAATTTGGTATAGTTGTTGTATCCTACATTCTTTTTAAAATCATCCAGATAGGCATTACTTTTCTTTTCAAGGTACCCGCCGTTGGATGCGTAATAATCACCAAGGTTTAAAAATTCTTGTAATTTGCTCATTATATAATTCCTTTCATATTGATAAGTACATGATACAACGAGCAATTGTGAATTTCAGCCCCACATTTTTTACACAATATACCTACCATGATTAAATTCTCTGTCATAATGACATTGCCTCCTTGCCACAAATATAGCTGTACCGTGATAAGGAGGCTATAATTTCCGCAGCTCTCTAACACATAAAATAGAGTTTTGCGATTTTAATTATTTTTCGCTAACTATTTATATGGCAATAAAATTTCAAATACAAGATTTGCTGTACAACATATTCATTATACTGATCCTAAAGTAGCTGAACTGGGTGGCTTAGATGCTTGCGTCAAAGATGCACTTAACAATACCATTTTAAAAGATGGAGCATTTTATGGTACTTTTATTGCAGGTCATCAATATCTTATGATTGGTTACCGATACGTAGATGGAAAGTATGGCTGCATAATATTATTTGATTATAACAATAATGAACGATGGAATATAATTAATGGCAAAGTTACAAAATCCTAAGTTAAAATGAATATATTGATACATAGGTAGAAAAACCAAGAGTAACAACCAGCTTTTCATTTTCAATACTTGCCTTTGTATCATCTCTCCCTCCAGCAAGTAACTGAATACAAATATCTGTATGATACCTTGATACAATATATACGGGAGTATTAAATATAGTAGATGTTTGCAGCACAACCAACATAAATGAATAATCTTCAATTGGGTAATACAACGTTCCTTTATTTTTTACTCCAGAAAAAATGCATTTTCCAGTATTGCCATTTAAATAGTTAAGCGCCCCGATAATAGTCTTGTTTTTGGTTTCCAATTTACTGATAACAGCCGTTGACATTTTATCAACGACATAATCCCAAAACTTGCTCATTAGTCCGCGTTTGTTCGCTTTCCCTGTTGCATCATACAACATTACTTCGTCATTATCCGCTAACGTATCTTTCATTGTGTATTCAGTCCATTTTGGCATGTTGTTGCCCTCCTTTAATTATAGGTTTGTTTTAATATATAGCTGGTTGCGTTGTTGCAAGAGACGTAAATATTACTGGGAGAATAAAAGTATATAGTCCAATTCAACAAGATGTCCAAGTATTGCTTATTATGCTCAATTAAGCTTTCCAGAATTTGCAATTTCATCTTGAACATATACAGTTAGATGGCAATACAGTAGTGATTGGGCAACATTTGTTGATACTTGTAGATTATATACAAAGAAACGTAAATGCAGCTGATTGTCAACAGCATTAAAAACATAGAGTGTAACGTGGTTTTAGTATGATTTCCAAGGTCTATAGTTATCTCCATTATGCGCTGTAAAGTGGCGAACGTTATTATCAATATCCCACACTTCTATAGTAGAATAACCTGAATATGATCTGCAAACAGTTATTAATTGCCTACTACCTGTGCATGGATTTGATAAATTAGGATAGTCTGATTTCCATGCAGCAAATTTTATTCCAGTACCATCAGTTAATTTAATAAGTATCTGATCCCATGTTGCAGCTGTTGTTAATCCAATTTGAAATAAGGAACTGTAGAATTTAAAATTCGTGTTTAGTGCATTAATCCCTAGCGCCTCTTTCAACTGCGCTATAGTAATCTTCTGGGTTGTAGAGCCGTTCTCCAATACCACAATATCCGTATCAGATACTTTGGTAGCTGCTGGGAGAGCTGATATTAGTGTACTTGGTATAGATTCAGACATTTTTTATCAATCCTTTCGTGAAATATTGTTGATAAGTTCTTTTAATTCCTGTACTTCTGTTGACAAAGCATCCAGTTTTGAATGCAGTTCCTGGTTGTCCGCTTGGAGAGCCAGGATTTTCTCATGGTCATTTTTCAGCATGGCAAACATGCAGGGGATTATAATACGGTAATTCCAGTTTTCAGCTTTGCCTTTTTCATTATGGTCAACGGCTAATGGAAATCTGCGGTCAATGTCCTCAGCTATGAACATCGGCATTTCTTTGCCATAGCGTTCATCTTGTTCGGATAAATATCCGTCTTTGTACTTCGCCCAGATTACCTTGATTCTGTAGAGGTCTTCCAGTTCATCTTCTTTTATGTTTTTTCCGTTTCCTATTGATTTGTAACGAATCGAAGATGCAGCAGCCGCATTAAGAGTTTTCATATCAGATGCAAAAACAACAGCTGCACTTGCACTAGAGTTCCACGGCAGACCACTCATCGTAACGGACTTATGAAAATTAGCAGAATCATAAAAGTCTGATTTAACATTTACTATCATGTAACCTGAGTTTACTGTTTTGCCACTAAAAAACTGAAAAGCTGTTTTTCCATCATCAGAATAACCATAAATATCACTTGTTAAAATGGCCATTGTGCCATTATCGTTAACCAAAAGAGGCATTTCTAGATTCAGTAATCCTGCTGAATCGGTTACTCCGTACTTAATTCCGCTTGAATCAAAAATAAGGCATTTATAGTTATTTTCATTTACATAATCTTTAAATATGGTTAATCCGTCAGGATCAAGCTTACTAGCCCATCCAGTTTCACGGCGGTTCAGTACCTCTAATATCCCATACCCATTATTTTTACCGCCAAGCTTTAATGTGCCACCCTTGGCGTAAGTGAACGAAATATATAGCTGATTTCCCTCTTTATAAATTCCTTTAATTGCGCCATCATTGGTTAAGAGGTTAAATATTTCTTCATGTGTAAGTGCATCTACATCAATTACAACCGCCATACTTTGGGAATCTAATGGTTGTGAAAATCCCCCCGCCGCGTATAAGGTACATTTTATGGCACTTACA
>OLQC01003102.1_pt1 | contig 10210 bp, 9 predicted proteins | sample 1672471 | NCBI WGS metagenome assembly OLQC01 (sample SAMEA3136689, study PRJEB25190) | human gut metagenome | biome: human gut; feature: human-associated habitat; material: faeces | place: Austria | collected 2013
CCGCAGCATTTTTTTACAGTTCCACTTCTGTTTCCATCCAAACCTCATGGGCGGACCGGCAGACACTGATGATATATGCGCCCTTTTCCACCCGAAATTCTTTTTCCTTTTCATCATAGTAAGAAAAAGCTTCCATATCCAGCATAAATTCCAGATTTTTGATCTCGCCCGGTTTCAGTGAAATCTTGTCGAAAGCCTTCAGCTCCCGTATGGGCCGGTCTTCTCCCGAATTCTTTCTTCCCACATAAAGCTGTACGACTTCTTTTCCCTTCATGGCTCCCGTATTGACCACGCCTAACGTCACCTGGACCTTCGCGCCATTTCCGTTTCCTTTTACCCGGGCTTTCAGCCGCTCATAGGTAAATTCCGTGTAGGAAAGACCATAGCCGAACGGAAAAGCCACCGGCATTTGCCGGGTCTCATAATAGCGGTAGCCCACGAAAATTCCCTCTCTGTAGGCCACGGTCTTTCCGCCGGGAAATTCTCCGATGCAGTGGGCCGGGCAGTCCATATGAGAAAAAGGAAAGCTCTCAGGAAGCCGTCCCGAGGGGTTGACTTTACCGAAAAGGACTTCTGCCAGGGCTTTGCCGCCCTCCATACCGGCGTACCAGTTCCAGACCAGGGCTTTGGCTCTTGAAAGCCACGCCCCCATCTCCACCGGAGAACCGGCTGCCATAACCACAACCGTATCCGGCTTTGCCTTTAAAAGCTCAAGAATCAGCTGATCCTGAGCATAAGGCAGCTTCATATCTGGCCGGTCCTGACCCTCCAGATCCTGCTGATGGTTGAGACCGCCCACAAAAATAACCTGATCGTAAAGAGCAGCTTTCCGCAGGGCTTCCTCCCGAAGTTCTTTCTGCTTTTGCAGCAGCGCCCCGTCCGTATCTTTTTCCCCGGCAGTCTTTCCGCCGCCGTCTTTCAGGCTCTCCTCCTGCCAGCCGGCCTCCTTCGTCAGGAGATCATCCGCCAGATAACCCTGACAGAAATCCACCCGGGTATTGCCACCCAGCAGCATCTTGATCCCCAGAAGAGGCGTGATCTCGTAAAGAGCCTTGATCTCCGCGCTGCCGCCTCCGCCGGAATGTGCCCGGTTGGCATTGTCGCCGACGACCAGAAGCTTTCTGATCCGCTCCGGCTTCAGGGGCAGGATGTGGTTCTCATTTTTCAGAAGAACGATGGACTCCTCCGCCGCTTTGAGAAGAGTCTTCTGGTGCTCCGGCGTATTGTAGGAGCCGCTCTGCCGGTGCTCTCCCGGAAGCATATGGAGCCGATTCATGAGCCGGAGGATATTTTTCACCTTCTCATCAATGAGCCCCTCGGAGATCTCGCCTTTTTCCACCGCTTCTTTGAGAGGCCGCGCCAGACAGTAATTGTCAAAATCATAGGTGACGGACATCTCCAGATCCAGCGCGCTCTCCGCCGCTTTCTTCGTGTCGTGGACGGCTCCCCAGTCGGAGACCACCATTCCGTCGTAGCCCCATTCTTTCCGCAGGATATCCGTCAAAAGTTCTTTGCTTTCGCAGCAGTGCTCTCCTTTGTAACGGTTATAGGCTCCCATCAGAGACAAAGCACCGGCTTTTTTCACCGCCTTTTTGAAAGCCGGAAGGTAAATTTCCCGGAGGGCCTGATCGCTTACCTCCACCTCCACCCAGAGGCGCTCCGTTTCCTGATTATTCAGGGCAAAATGCTTCACGCAGGCCGCCACATCCGCTTTCTGGATGCCTTCAATGAGAGGAACTGCCATCTCCCCGGCAAGATACGGATCTTCGCTCATATACTCGAAATTCCTGCCGCATAAGGAACTTCTCTTGATGTTGATACCCGGAGCCAGGATCACGTCTTTTCCCCTGCCTCTGGCCTCCTCTCCCAAGACCTGGCCGCATTTTCCGGCAAGCTTCCGGTTCCAGGTGGAAGCCAGGGCGCTGTTGGACGGGAGATAGGAGACATAATCATCGGAATTTCCCACCGGAACCCAGCTGTCCCCCGGGAATTCGTTCCGCACACCCATGGGGCCGTCGGAAAGTTTTAAAGGCGGAATCCCCAACCGCTCCACGCCCTTTGTCTCAAAAAGGCCTTTTCCATGAATCATGCCGATTTTTTCGTCCAGAGTCAGTTCTTTTAACAGTCGTTCGATCTTCGATTCCATATCCATTCCCCGTATCAGAGATTTTTCAGCCAGGTCCTTGCATGGTCGATCCAGGTGGCACACTCGGGCTGGATGCCGAAACCATCTTTGGTAGCCGTGAGCTCATTGGCCAGACCCAGACCGTGGGGGCCATGGGGATAAATATGCATCTCCACAGAGATTCCCTGGTTGTGGAGAGCCTGATAAAAGAGCAGGGAATTTTCCACAGGTACGCAGTCATCCTCCGTGGTATGCCACAGGAAAGCGGGCGGCGTGTCCGCATCTACCTGATTTTCCAGGGACATTTCGTCCACCAGCTCGTCATAGCGGTCGCCCAGGAGATTTTCAAAGGAGCCTCTGTGAGCCTTCGGTCCGGAGGTGATAACCGGATAGCTCAGGATCATGCCGTTGGGCTTCAGCATCTCCGGCGTCGTATGCAGCATTTCTGCCAGGAAGGTTTTTTTCTTCCAGAAAACACCGTAGGAGGCTGCCAGATGGCCGCCTGCAGATGCGCCCTGAACCACCATCCTGTCCGCATCAATGTGGAACTCCTCCGCATGCTCTCTTAAATATTTGAAGCCTGCTGCCACCTGAAGAAGGGCGGTCGGATAACGGGCCGGAGCCACACTGTAGCGGAGAACTGCCGCATGAAAACCGGCTGCCACAAACTGCAGAGCGATTGCCTCCGCCTCACGGTCAGAAGTCATGCCGTAGCCGCCGCCCGGGCAGATAAAGATCAGCGGCCGTTTGTCGATGCCGATCTCCAGAGATTTCTCCAGAAGATAGAGATACAGCTTCGCAGGCTCTTCATAGGTTTCTGCTTTAATATTCATTACCTGATAGATCATAGTTTTCCTCTCCTTTTCTTATGCGATTGCCTCCGGCAGCTCGATCTCTCCGTCAAAAACGGTGGTCGCCGGTCCGGTCATATAGACCAGGTTCTCTTTTCTGTCCCAGAAGATCTTCAGATCTCCCCCCAGAAGTTTCACAGTCACTTCCTCCTCCGTAAAGCCATTTAAAATAGAAGCAACTGCCACAGCGCAGGCTCCTGTTCCGCAGGCCATGGTCTCCCCGGAGCCTCTCTCCCAGACGCGCATTTCCACGGTGTTCCGGTTCAGCACATGGACAAATTCTGTATTAATCCGGTCCGGGAAGCGTTTGTGATTTTCAAAGGAGGGGCCGATTTTCTCAAGCTCCAGCTCCTCCGGGGAATAATCGAGAAAAATCACCGCATGGGGATTTCCCATGGAAACGCCGGTGATATAGTACTCTTTTCCCTCAACCTCAAGGGATTCATCGATGACCTGTTCCTTCTCGGAAACAATGGGGATCTTCTCAGCCTCAAGAATGGGCGCTCCCATGTTTACCCGAACTTCAGAAACCTTTCCGTCTTTCAGAGTCAGATGAAGATACTTGATACCTGCCTTCGTCTCCACTGCGATATCCGTCTTGTCCACAATGCCGTAATCATAGGCGTATTTTGCCACACAACGGATGCCATTTCCGCACATAGCTCCCTGAGAACCGTCCAGGTTATACATATCCATCGTGCAGTCTGCCTTCTCTGAGGGACGGATCAGGATCAGGCCGTCCGAACCGATCCCGAAATGCCGGTCGCTGACGAAACGGGCCACAGCCGCCGGATCCTTTACCTCTTCTTTAAAACAGTTGACATACACATAATCGTTGCCGATTCCCTGCATTTTTGTAAATTTCATCTTCTGCCTCCTATATCAGCCGTCCCTCCGGCTATTCTTACGCTTTTTCATTTTACCACGACTGTTTTTATTTGGGAATCCCGATTTGACATTTATCTGTTCTCTGCTATACTGAGGGGGACTCTTACGAAATGAGGATTCTTATGGAAAATAAAACGAAAACAAAGCGACCGCCCCGAAAAAGGCGCTCTTTAAGCGTAGCGGAGCGAAAAAAACAGCTCCATCTTCGCATTGGTCTTTCCCTGGCGGGAATTTTTCTTGTATTCTTCCTCTTTCTGGCGCCTTTCGGGCCCCATCTACTCTTCGGAAAAGGACGGGCGGTAAATCTCTCCGACTCGGTCCTTCAATATCAGGCCCTGGTGGATCAGTACTGTGAGGAATACTCCATCCCGGCTTTCTCCCAGGTCGTGCTGGCCATCATGCAGCAGGAAAGCGCCGGTTCTGTGGCCGACGTCATGCAGGCCTCAGAAAGCCCTTTCAACACCTGGTATGCCAACACACCGAACAGCATCCTGGATCCAGATTATTCCATCCGGGTGGGCGTGGAGACCTTCGCCTACTGCCTGAACGAAGCCGGCTGCACTTCCCCCAGGCAAAAGTCCAGGCTAAAACTCGCCTTACAAACCTACAATTATGGAAATTCCTACGCTTCCTGGGCTCTCACCAATTACGGCGGTTATTCCCAGGACAATGCGCTGGAATTTGCCGAAAATATGAAGGGAAAGCTTGGCTGGAGCCAGTACGGCGACCCGGAATATGTCTCCCATGTGCTCCGATATTACCGCTCGTAACTGTTCAGTATCTTCACAGTTACTATCGCCCTTAATATAAAAAAAAGTGGAATTTTTCTCATTTATCCACTACAATAGGAATTAACTTCAACCTGCAAATTTTTTAAAAAAGGAGTAAGTCTATGAGCTATGAAACCTATACCACCGTGGACTGGCTGATGTTCTTCTACATCTACTGCTTCCTCGGCTGGTGCTTTGAATCCACCTATGTTTCCATTCAGCACAAGAAATGGGTCAACCGTGGCTTTATGCGCGGACCGTTTCTTCCCCTCTACGGTTCCGGAGCCGTCATTATGCTCTTTGTGACCATTCCGGTCCGGGACAATGTTTTCCTTACCTTCCTCTTCGGCGCAGTAGGAGCTACGATCCTCGAATACTTCACCGGAGCCGCGATGGAGGCCCTCTTCAAGGTCCGTTACTGGGATTACAGCAACAATCGCTTCAACCTGAACGGCCACATCTGTCTGGGCACCACCATCGCCTGGGGCTTTCTGACTCTCGCCATGGTTCATATTCTGCAGACGCCTGTGGAGGCCGTAGTAAATGCCATTCCGCCCAGGCCCGAAGGAATCATCGCCCTGGTGGTGACGATCTATATCGCCGCCGATTTCTCCCTTTCCTTCAAGGCAGCCCTCGATATCAAGGATCTCCTTGCAAAGATGACCGCCGCCAAGGAAGAAATGGATAAAGTCCAGACCCGTCTGGATGCCATTATCGCCTTCACCGGCCAGACCGCTGCTTTCAAAACCCTTTCCAATTCCAAGGACCGTCTCTCCGGCACCCTCCAGTCTGTCAAAGCCAAACTGGATTTCCTGCAGAAGCATGAACACAGCGAGGAGCGCCGTTCCGGCAAACAGCTGACTGCCTTCCGTGAGGAACTGGAGCAGTTGAAAACCAAGTACATTGTGGACAACGAGTACCGCAAGGCTCTGTCCAATCGTCTCGGTTTCTTCCGCAAGGAGCTCTTAAAAGCGCATCCGACCATCGCTTCTCCGAAGTTCGAGTCCGCTCTTGCAGAGTTAAAAGAGATCGTTTCCGAGAAATCTCACAAAGAAGATTAAAAAAGATGCCCGACAGGCACCGCTTCATATCCCATGGCTCCAAGCTCCGGAAGCAGTTTTTCCAGGGCGGGAGCCATATTTTTTGCCCCGGTGTGGAAAAGAAGCAGGGCTCCCGGACGAAGTCTCTCGCTCTCTGTCACGGTCTTAAAAATGGCGTCGCTCCCGTAATCCTTCCAGTCTTCTGAGTCCACAGACCAGCCCATCGGCTGGAGACCTGCCCCCTGAACCGCCTGCAAAAGTCCTGTCCCATAGCGTTTTTCCCGCTCCTGAAAGAGCGTAAGTTCTCTCCCTGTAAGATTCCGAAGCCGTTCTCCCGCCTGTTCCAGAAGAGAGCGCACTTCCCTCCCACTCAGGCGATCCCATCGTTTGCCCTCCTGGCTTAAAAGTCCCAGCTCATGCCCTTCCTGTATGATTTTTGTCACCAGTTCCGGCCAGGATTCTCCCCAGCTTTCCGTCACAAAAAAGGTAGCTTTTTTTCCATTTTCCCGGAGGATTTTTAAAACGTTTTCCGTCTCCTCCCCATTTCCTGTCACCTGAAAAATAAGGCCCACTTTTGCCTCCGCCGTATCCACCTCATTCACCGGCCTGGCGCTGATTCCTCCTGCCACTTCCAGACTGCCTTGACGGAAATTCCAGATTCCCGCCGCTGTCAGAAGCAGGCAGAGCATCAATACACCCGCTCCCCGGAACTTTCTCACATCCATCCTGATCCGCTCCCCACTGATTCTTCTGTTTCTATCTTATGAAAAAGGAAGCCAGATATGCGTTCCTGTACAAGAAAGGAGCCGGACACCCTTTTTCAAGATGTCCGGCTCCTGCCGTTTCATTTCTTATTACTTTTTACTTTTCTTGCGGACAACACCCAGAATCACGAGCAGAGCTGCTGCAATCACCAGAACTACAACCAGTGCTACAATCGGAGTGTTATCTCCGGTCTTTACACCGCCGCCGATGACTTCATCCGGATTCTTGGTATTTCCTGTACCGTTTCCGTTCTCATCAGTAAACTGGCCTTCACCTGCGATGGTGAAATCCTGTGTGCTGACGGAGGTTTCTCCGGTATCTACCCACTGGCTGCCATCATACATCTGTTTCATGAATGTAACTTTCAGAGTGTAGTTTCCGGCTTTCGTGATACGGAAGCTTGCGGTATAACCGTTGCTGCCCCACTTATAATCGTTGACCAGATTCCAGGTGGAAGTCGGTACATAGCGAACGTCTCCGCTGATCGGATCTTCATTGTCCGTTCCATCTCCGATCGCCTCAAAGGTGATGACGGAATTTACCGGGTATTTCGCCGGATTAGTGAAGCCCCAGATATAGTTGTTGGAAGCGTTGCCGATGATGTTCAGACGCTGGATCTCTCTGCTCTCTGTCGTTCCGCAGCGATTGCAGGTACGCTCCTGTTTGCCTTTGCTGGTAGTCGTAGGCTGAACCGTGGTCTTCCATCCATCTGCATCGGTATTCTCATCTTTGATCCAGTCATGGCCAAGAGCTTCAAGGGTCTTTTTATCTTTGATCTCGCCGCATCTCGTACACTTCTTGTGTTCCTCTCCTGCCTCGGTGCAGGTCGGCTCTTTGGTGATGGTCTCCCAGTTATGGCCAAGAGCCTTCGTCTCTCTGGTATTTACTACCACACCGCAAACGGTACATTTCTGAACCTGAGTACCTTTCTCGGTACAGGTTGCTTTCTTTGTCGTTACCCATTTCTCGCTGGCTGTATGCCCTTTTGCAGAAATGGCCTGCGTCTCGGTAGCTCCGCAGACGCTGCAGGTACGGGTTTCCTCGCCTGCCTCGGTGCAGGTTGCCTCTTTGGAAACGGTCCACTCACCAAAGCTGTGAGCTGCTTTTGTGACTGTCACCTGATAGGTTTTCACGGTAACGCCGTCCTCTGCGGTAACAGTGAGAGTCTTCGCTGCTCCGTCGGAGAAATCAAGGACAGTTTCAGAAGCGGGGCTTACCGTTGCTTTGTCACTGACGGTAATCACCGGCGTGATTCCTGCCGGATCAAGAGCGGAATTACACGGCAGAGTAATATGAATCTCGCCGTTTTCCGGTGCTGCAGTGATATCGCCTACGGTGAAACTTACAAGCTCTGCGGCACTGCTTCTTGCGGAAGTATAGGTAACTGCTGCAGAGGTCAGTCCGTCAAGGCTTACCTGAAGACTAAAGCTTCCTGCCTCTTTCACTCGCAGGAACTGGCTTCCGTCCTCTGCAGTAACAATCTCTGCAAGGTTTGTATCAGATACGGTATAAATTGCTGTCACACCCTGAGGAATCTGCTCTGCGGAGACAAGAGAGCCGTCTGCTGCAGTCAGAGTATAACCCAGCGGGTAATCGCTTCCCACTGCCAGGCTTCCTTCACCGGAACCCGGAGTGTTGATGGCAAGGTTCATTCCGTCATACCAGTGTGTTTCCGGATTCTCCGGCTCGGGCTGCGAAACGATGGGCTGCTGATTATTCTCATCTGCAGGCTGAATGGACGGAGCATCAGTCCCGGTATCTGTCGGGTCTGCCGGAACGGTCTCACCCTGGTCATAAGCCTGGAGTTCAGTTCCGTTGGCAAGCATAACGTTTACCTGAAAAGCTACGGTTCCTTCTGCTTCTACAGTGAAGTTTCCGCTCTTATCCGGCATATCTACCAGATCGCTGCCCTCCTCTACACTGTAGCTGACGCTGGCCTCTCCGGCTGCTGCCAGCTCCTCATTGCGGATCTCATACTGAAGCTGATAAGCTTTGCCAACTTCCATTTTTTCCGGAAGTACCAGATTGATCACCGGTGCATCAATCAGAGAGTTCTGATCGTCGGTTTCGCTGACCGGCTCAGCCTCAGCCGGAGCTTCTGCGGAGCTTTCGCTCTCAGTGGGAGCTTCTGTCCAGGCTTCCGTCTGTGCTTCTGTCTCAGTCGGTGCCTCGGTCCAGGCTTCGTTCTCTGCCGAAGCTTCGGTCACGGACTCAGTCGGAGCCTCAGTTTGTGCTTCGGTATAGGCTTCTGTTTCCGCCGGAGCTTCCGTCTGGGTCTCAGTTATCGATTCGGTGACTGCTTCGGTCGGGGTCTCAGTCTGCGTTTCCGTATCTGCCTCGTCTTCCTTCGGTTCAATCGTCAGATCCACTTTCGGAAGTCCGTTCTCCGAATCCGTTTCCGGAGCGACATATTCATAGGCATCAGAAAGCTTTAAGGTGAAGATGTATTCACCTGCTGCGGTAAATTCCGGATCATATTTCACCGGTTCCACATTGGTATCTTCTTTGCCATCCTCGGCTTTCACCGGACGGATGGTCCATTCGAGATCTGTCAGCTCATATTCGGTGCCTTCTGCATCGTAAGCTTTGATCTTCTCCGGAAGACCCAGGTCCTTCAACTCGGTACCCTGTTCAAAATGGTCTTTCTCCGGTTTTTCCAGTTTTTCAAAAGATGTAAGAACGATCTTACCTGCGCCGTCCTCTGCCGCAAAAGCTGTGGCTGACGGAGCCATGGTCATAAGAAGTACCAATGACATCAGCATGGAGAGATACTTCATCCAGTTCTTCATTCTCATAAAAATCCTCCTCCCATAGGTTCTGTTGAAACTTAACGGCCACGCGGGATGTACGGCCTTTTTCTGACAACATTATACCATGGAGAATTGCAGGTTACCACTTAATTTTTTCTTATGAAAAACTGCTGCTGATGCATGTATTTTCTTCAAAATTTTAGAGAATATATGAAGATTCCCAGAAGAATGACGGCAATTCCGGCTGCCTTTTTGCGGGTAAACCGTTCCTTTAACAGAAAATATCCCATCAAAGAAACATAGATATAGCTGGTAGACTCCAGAATCGGCTGCATGGAAAGTGGCACGGTACGCAGGGCCAGCATAGTCAGCACTGTGGATAATAAAAAAATGCTGTATGCCGTAATCACCCATGGATTCAAATATTCTTTCAGTCTGTTGGGGTAATGTTTCTGAGCTGCTTTTTTCAGAAGAATCTGGGACACGGCGGAAATAAATACCGAAAAAAGCAGGAGCAGAACGGAAAAAGTCATGGAATCATTCATCGCTGGTCACCACCAGATAAATACCGAAGAATATGACCATCGCCCCAAGAATCATATTCCAGGTGATTTTTTCCTGAAAAAAGAGTGCTCCCCAGATCATGCCCCAGACCAGGGAGACTCCTTTATTTGCGTAAGCAAAGGTAAGTGGCAGATAATGCAGAATCTGCTGCCAGACAAAGGCATAGCCCACCATAATCAGAAGAACCAACCCATAATAAAAGCAAAATGGCAGAGAAAGAAATGGCTGTTTTGCAGCCATTTTGGAAGCCACGCCACTTAAAGAGGAAAAAAGCAGAGAAAGCTGCAGTGCCAGAAAAACTTTTCCCTTTACAGCAGGTCGTTTCATTTAAAAAGATCACCTCCGGGATGAATAGAATCCGGAAAGCTCTTCATATAGCGGTGAGCATCTGGTCCTGTGTGGAAGATCAGGTCCAGCACAGAAACTCCGTGTTCAAAAGCACCGAAAGACTGCGGAT
>OLQC01003106.1_pt1 | contig 10206 bp, 6 predicted proteins | sample 1672471 | NCBI WGS metagenome assembly OLQC01 (sample SAMEA3136689, study PRJEB25190) | human gut metagenome | biome: human gut; feature: human-associated habitat; material: faeces | place: Austria | collected 2013
TCCATCGTTGAGAAGCCGGAGCACCCGGCCAGCAACTATGCGGTGACCGGCCTGTACTTCTACGACGAACGCGTCACCGAGTTCGCCAAGCAGGTCAAACCGTCTCCCCGTGGCGAGCTGGAGATTACCGATCTGAACAAGATGTACTTGGAAGACGGCACCCTCAACGTGCAGACGCTTGGCCGCGGCTATGCCTGGCTGGATACCGGTACCATGGACTCCCTGTATGAGGCAGGCGAATTCGTGCGCACCGTGCAGCGTGCTCAGGGCCTGCCGATCGCCGTTGCCGAAGAGATCGCTTTTGAGAACGGTTGGATTACTCGTGATGAGCTGATGGAGGCCGCTGTGAAGTACGGCAAGAGCCCGTATGGCAAGCATCTGAAGGATGTGGCGGATAATAAGTTCATCGTCAAACCGATGGATCGATAGACCTTCACTGAAAACCCGCATAGATTGTTAGTCCGCGCTGATAAAATATGCGGGTTTGTTGTATTTGAGGAGCAATTTTGAACATCACGGAAATCTTCACCAGGAAGAACCGCCTATTACTGAAGGCGATGGTCAGCACCGACTTCAAGCTTCGCTACCAGCAGTCCTTCTTGGGATACATCTGGTCTGTGCTCAAGCCACTGATGCTGTTCACCATCATGTATCTCGTGTTCGTCCGATTCCTGAAGTTCGGTGCTGATGTGCCGCACTTCTCTGTGGCTCTTCTTCTGGGCATCATCATGTGGAATTTCTTCAATGAAACCACTACCGGCGGCATGATGTCGATTGTGGGACACGGTGATCTGCTGCGTAAGATTCACTTCTCGAAGTATGTGATTGTCATTGCCTCATCTATGAGTGCCATGATTAACTTCGGCATCAATTTTGTTGTGGTAGTGGTATTTGCTCTGATTAACGGCGTCAGTCTTACCTGGTCGTGGTTGCTGATGGTTCCTCTGGTGCTTGAGCTGTATATGCTGTCGTTGGGAATCGCTTTCTTCCTCAGTGCCGTGTATGTCAATCTGCGTGACTTGAACCCCATCTGGGAAGTGGTAATGCAGGCTGGATTCTATGCCACGCCTATTATCTACCCTATTTCCCTTATCACTTCAAAGGCGGGCGAGTATGGTCCGATATTTGCCCGGCTCGATCTGATTCTCAACCCGGTGGCGCAAATCGTTCAGGATGCGCGTCATGTGATGATTAGCCCTGCAAATCAGACCATTTGGCAGTGGGTGGATAACCCATTCCTGCAGTGCTGGCCGATTATTCTTTCTGTACTGATCTTCTTGGGTGGTTTGAAGTATTTCACCGTTAAATCCCAGTACTTCGCGGAGTTGGTGTGACGATGAACAAGATGGACAAAGCGATGGAGCAGAAGAACGCTGACCGACCGGTGGCGCTCAAGGTGGAGCACGTATCCAAGAACTTCAAACTTCCGGTTGAACGTGCTGGCAGCCTGAAGAACATGCTGTTCAATTGGCTCCGCGGCATTCGCGGGTACCGTACGCAGGAAGTGCTGAAAGACATCACCTTTGATATCAAGCAAGGTGAGTTTTTCGGCATTGTCGGTAAGAACGGCTCTGGTAAATCCACTCTGCTGAAACTGATTTCCCAGATTTACACGCCGAATACAGGCACAATCGAGGTGGACGGCAAACTCGTGCCCTTCATTGAGTTGGGTGTTGGATTCAATCCTGAACTGACTGGCCGCGAGAACGTATATCTCAATGGTGCCATGCTTGGTTTCTCCAACGACGAGATTGATGCCATGTATGACGACATCGTGGAGTTCGCCGAGCTCGGCGACTTCATGGAACAGAAGCTGAAGAACTACTCCAGCGGTATGCAGGTGCGTCTGGCATTCTCTGTGGCGATTAAATCGCAGGGCGACATCCTCGTTCTTGATGAGGTGCTTGCCGTGGGCGATGAAGCTTTCCAGAAGAAGTGCCAGAACTATTTCTTTGAGGCGAAGCGCAACAAGAAGACGGTTATTCTGGTCACCCACTCCATGCCGGATGTGCGCAGGTATTGCGATCGGGCAATGCTCATTCAGGACGGCTATATTGCGAAGATCGGCGACCCTGACGAGATTGCCGATGCTTACTCGGATTCGTTCCTTCCCCCGCGCGAAGTAGTGGAGGCACAGCAAAAGGAAGCGGCTATTCGCAATGCCGTGACCGTGAATGCCGTAAACGTTGCCGTCGATGGCGAGACGCAGAAATTCCTGGATACGCGCGAGGACTTCACCATGAATGTTGACTTCGAATGCGATCGTCCGGTTCCTGCGAACCAGCTGTTCATCGATGTGTTTGATGGCCGCAATGTTCCCGTGCTTTCCATGCCGTTTGGCTCCGAGGACGATAAGATTTCAGCCGGTAAGCATACGGCCGAATTTGCGGTGAAGAATGTGCTCGCATTTGGCGATTTCCGCATCTGTATTGCTCTGCAGACGGACTCTGAGCGTTTGCAGTTGGCGGAGAATGCCTGCAGATTCCACATCAAGGGATCCGCCTCGGAAGTGATGTCAGTGGTGAACCCGGACAATACGGTGCAAGTGACAATCGATTAATTCGTCTGCTGAGATGATAAGGACAGAACAAGCATGCTGACGCTGTTGAATGATCGTACATATCAGGTAACAGTCGAAAAAGTAGAGAACGTCAAGGTTGGGGAACAGTCTCGGACTATAGTGACCGGCTGGGCGGTCGACAAGATGAGGCAGACCTCCCTGCCGTTGGCGGTAGCCGGCATGGGTGTGACGGTATCGCGGAATACTCGTGTTGATCTGGAAAAGACGTATGGATTGGATCCCAGCGATCAAGCAGGCTTCACGATTGTTATTCCTCAGGGAGTGCAGAATTTCGACTTGATGTGTCAGGCGCCTGGCACGACCATGACAAGGCACATCAATGTTCAGCGTTTGATGAGTCGATTCCGCATGCAATACATCAGCACCCGCGTGCACAGGCTCATGTTTTATGCCGCGCACCTTGGCAATCGCGAGGCGATGAAGGATTTGCGAGACGCGGTGAAACGCCGCGTTGTTGGTGAGACGGATTTTTACGATTCGTGGATTCAGCGCCATGAAACGATGACCCAGCAAGAAGCTGAGCCTGTCATTGCCGCATTTTCCAAGACTCCGCTTATCTCTGTGGTGACACCTGTGTACAACGTGGACGAGGTCTGGCTGCGCAAATGCGTTGAATCCATGCAAAACCAGTGGTACTCCAACTGGGAGTTGTGCCTGGCTGATGATCATTCGTCCGAGCCGCATGTGCGTCCGCTGCTTGAACGGTATGCGCAACAGGATTCTCGCATCAAAGTGGTGTTCCGCCCTGAAAACGGGCACATTTCCAGAGCAACGAATTCGGCTTTGGAAGAGGCCTCAGGGGAGTTCGTCGGTCTGCTTGACAATGACGATGAACTGGCTCCCCAGGCACTGTTTGAGGTAGTGAAGACCCTCAATGAGCATCCGGACACGGATCTTATCTACAGTGACGAAGACAAAGAGGACGAAGAGGGGAACCGCTTCGACCCGCATTTCAAGCCGAACTATTCTCCCGATTTGCTGATGAGCACCAACTACATCAGTCATTTTGGTGTGTACCGTAAGAGCATCGTAGATGAGATTGGTGGTTTCCGAGTCGGCTATGAGGGCTCGCAGGACTATGATCTGGTGCTTCGCTTCGTAGAAAAAACCACCCCTGATCGCATCCAGCACATCGCGAAGGTACTCTACCATTGGCGCACTTTGGCAACCTCTACCGCATCCAGCGGCAGTGCCAAGAGCTACACATCCGACGCTGGTTTGCGCGCATTGCAGTCGGCGGTTGAGAGACGCGGTATTCAGGCTGAAGTGGTTTCCGCCGGTCCGAATGGCATTTATAACGTGCATTACGATGTCTCCGGCGACGAGCTGGTGTCGGTAATCATCCCGACGAAGAACGGGTACGACAATATCGAACGTTGTGTCAGCTCAATTATTGACAAGACGGACTACCCCAATTATGAGATCATCATTGCTGATAACGGCAGCGACAACCCGCATATGCAGGATTTGTACGAGCGTTTTGCCAAGAAGCTTGGTGATCGTTTCCGTGTGGAAGAGATTGACATTCCGTTCAACTTCTCGCGGATTAACAATATAGCTGCTCAAAAAGCTTCCGGTCGTTACTTGCTGTTCCTCAACGACGATACTGAAGTCATCAGCCCATCTTGGATGACCAGAATGGTGTCGTTCGCGCAGCTGGATCGAATCGGCGTCGTGGGAGCAAAGCTGTACTATCCTACTGAGACCATTCAGCACGCGGGTATCGTGCTCGGTCTTGGCGGAGCGGCTGGACACATTCAGGTCGGTTTCCCCCGTGGAGATTTTGGCTACTTCGGCCGACTCATCGAAAACGTCAATTACTCTGCCATCACGGCGGCGTGCTGCATGGTGAAGGCCGATGACTTCCGCGCGGTACATGGCTTTGATGAGGCTTTGGCGGTTGCTTATAACGATGTCGATCTGTGCATTCGGATTCACGAACAGCTTGGACGTGACATCGTGTGGGCGCATGAGGTGGAGCTATACCACTACGAGTCCGTCACGCGCGGGTACGATATCGAGAGCAAGAAAAAGAAGGCTCGACTGGATCGGGAATCTGCGAAATTCCGCAAGAAGTATGCCGAAATCGTAGATAACGATCCGTATTACAATCCAAACCTGTCTCGTACATCAGGCAACTATTGGGTTCGAGAGAAGTAATCGATTCGTGGGGCATTGGACAACCGTCTGATGCCCCTTTTGCTTACTTGACTGCAAAGAATCCATCGTCGTTAAGGTAGCCCTTACCCTTACTCATATCGTATTGCACGAGACGGTAATCATTTAGTAGTTGCTTGGCTTCCTTGGAGAGATCCTTACGCTTGACGCGGTTCCCTTCAGCATCCAGATAGGCGGTGCTGCCATCGCCCCAGGAATCGTTGGAGCTGATCAGTCGGCTGATTGCCGGAATCTGCGCTTGCACCTGCGTCAGCATTTCCAGATAAGGTGACACCTTGGCATTCATATGTTCAGCAGCCAAAGCCATGAAATAGTTCGATGAGACATAGCCGGCGGTCTGCGGGTCGAGTTTGACACCGGCAGACGCGGACGCCTGATTTGACCATATAAAGTAATCGGTCTCATGCATGACAAGAGTATTGTTCTTGTCTTTGGTCGCGGTGCTGTAGGTGCCGGGCAGATGATCGCCGTAGAAGATAACGGTGACTGGCTTATCGACTGCATTGAGCTGGTTCAAAAAGTCCGCAGTCTCCTGATCGGTGAGGCTGATGCCCTTGGCGTAATTATCGATAGACTGTTTCTCTTCGTCGGAGAGTTGGGAAACATCGGCTTCTTTGAACTGGTTGTCCGCGTAGAAATCATTGTAGGGCGCATGATTCTGCATGGTAACCAGCTGAATGAACTGGGTGTGATCATTGCTGTTGATTGAATCAAGAACGTTCTGATACGAGGCGGCATCACTCACGTATGGCGAACTGTCGATATGGTCCTGATGCTCGATTGCGGGGTCGCTATCAAGCGAATACAACTTGCTGAAACCGAATTTCTTGTAGTTGCTATCGCGCAGATACATGTTCTTGAAGTATGGGTGGAACGCCACGGAACCATTCTTGCCGTAAGCATCATTCCATATTTGGTTGAACGTATAAGGCGTTTTCTGGTGCGGGACAAGCTCCTGATAAGGCGATTGCATGGAATTGTCGAACAACGCCAGGCTAAGGCCTGTTAATGCCTGATGTTCGATATTGGCTGTGCCTCCACCGATGCCCGGCGAAAGCATCAGGCCTGAAGTGGTAATGCCTTCAAGGGCGTGAATATTCGGCATCGGATCTTCAGTGAGTTCAACTCCCGGCACGCGAGTTGGGTCGGAGAATGATTCCGAAAGAATCATGACTACAGTACTGTCGGTGAGGTTATTGGCACGTGCCTCGTTAGTGGCTTGGGCGCTTTCCTTATAACGTTTAGCCAAAGCCTCCATGGTCTCTTTGTTGTAATCCTTGGGCTTATCCATGGTTTTTGCGTGTGCCAGCCGCAGAAAGCCCACGGTTGGCCCGTTATAGGTGGCGTCAACAACCGTGCTCCACAGCAGGGGATTGTCGCCCAGACTCTTTGCCCATTTGTAGGACCATGAGCCGTTGATTCCCAGATTCCAAGTGAATGACCACAGTAGAGAAACGCTGAGTACTACGGCGATGATGCGTGTGCAGTTGCCGATGATGGTCTTGACATTGCGGAATGGGTGCCACCAGTGGAACGGAATCACGCAGCGGCGACCATCGATAAGCTGCAATGCCAGACAAATAATAGTCAGCCAGATAAGCATGGTAATGGTGCCGTTGACCAGTGGCTGGCTGTCTTTAGGGATGAATGATGTGATTTCCCCACCGTTGCCGCTGGAGAGGAACCCCAAATCAGAAGGGATGATGGGTTCGTTGCGCAGGTCGACCTTGATGCTATTCGCCACGGCGTAGATTGACGTGAGAATGGAGAATAGGGCGGTCGCCACCCAGAATCGGTTCAAAACGAATACCAGTACGAGGTACACCATGCCTAGCACTAGGAAATTGAGCAGCCAGACGTAGTTGTGTTCCATCCACATCTGGGCAACGAATTTCGTCAGCTGCCCAGCCACGCTATTGAACATTTTGGTGGTGCCATCTACTGCATCCGGATCGGCATATGTGGGTTCCTCGTACATGCTCCATTGGATGAACAGCACTGCTGCGGCGTCAACCATTGCCATGACCACTACGTACAACGTGTAGGGGCAGCGGGGGCGCTTCTTCAATAGTGTGTGCAAGAAAGATATGGCTTTGGCCAGCATGACCATGGGCTTTGAAGCCATCAATATGCTAAAGTTCAACGCGAAAAGCAGCGGCAATTTGTTGCTCTGATGATCGTCATTCTGTTTTGAGGGAACGGCTGGGACTTCGGTTTTTCCCATATCCGTGCCAGACTCTTGCGCTGAAGGTTCCTGATCGTTTTGGATGTCGTTCACTCTGCTCGCTCATTTCTATAAACAACGTACTTGAGTATTGTAATAATGAAGCCCAAGATAAAGTCATCCCTAAATGTGCTGTGGCGAATTATGTTGGGATTGACCAGGTATTGGTAGGCCCTTGCGGTGTGTGTGCGGTAGACTGTGGACGAATGACCGGAAGGTAGGGCGTTATGAAGCATGTGGCACATGTCTTGAAGGGGACTGCGTGCAATATTTTATCTTCCTGGTGTTGTTCGCGCTGCAGGCCTGTATGTTCATCGTCTAGGTTGGCCCTCTCACTATTCCAGATCCTGATATGCATCCGTTGTCCACGTACGCATTGGCCACAGGACAATCGTTGAATCCTGTTGCAAAGGGAAAGGATGCGCACGGCAACACCGTCAAGCAACAGTCCATTGAGGGTGATTCGCGTTTGCTGACGATTCCAGGATTCGCGAACGTTCTGATTGTTGAGTCAATCAGTAGGGCGACGCAGGGCGATTCGTCGCGGGAAACGCAGCAAAGTGCTGATGATGTGATGGCTGATCACATCGTTGTGCCGGATGGGACACACACCAATCGCTCTAACGCGTATTTTCCGCTTGATTACTTGCCCCAAGCCATTGGCCTGAAAATCGCCATGCTGATGAACTTGCGGCCGTACGCGCAGTGGCAGGCGGCGCGAATATCCAACAGCATTCTGTATGCGATTATGGGGTGCATTGCCATTGCGCTGCTGCCGCGTTGGAAATCGCTGATGGCGCTGTTGTTGGTTATTCCGCCAGCGGCGTTTGTGGCGTCGAGCCTGATGATTGACGGTATGATTGTGGCACTTTCGGCCTGCATGGTGGCGGCTATCGCTGTGGCTGCCGAGGGCAAACGTGTGATTTCTCTTCCGTACACTGCGGTATTGGGGGTGCTGGCGTGGGCCTTAGCGTGTGAAAAACCTCCCTATGCGTTTGTGTCGGTCGCGGTACTGTTCCTACCTTCTGCGGTAATGACCGTACGTCGCAAGCTGGAGCTTGTGGGGATTGCGGCGGTTCTGACGGGAGCGTTGTATCTTCCGTGGAGCGTGCTGTTCGGCAGTTCGTTGGCGCAGGTGGATGTATCACATAATGTGAGTGTCGCGTTGTCTCATCCGGCACTCACCATCGGCAAAATCGTACATTCCATGCTATTTCTCGGGACTTTTGCTTATCTGCCGACTTGGTATGTCGCAATGGCGGCTGTTCTGATGGTGGCTTGGCTGGCGGCATCGGTCTATACGGTGAAGCAGCACTGGACGGGTCGGATGACACCAGCCTTATGGGTGGGAAGACATCGATTCCTGATTCTGGCTCTCGTAATAGCGGCTGCTGAGATAGCAGCGTTTGTGCTCTTTGTGGGACTGACCTGGAATGATCTAGCGTCAATGAGTAGGTTTGAGGTCTTTGAGGGAATCCAAGGCCGTTATGTACTTCCGATATTGCCGGTCTTCCTGCTGGGACTGGTCGTAGTCGATGACAGAAACGTACGCCAGCGCGTCCTAGCCAACTGAGGGTAGGGGTTTACTGGATTCGGTGACTTTTCTACTTCATAGAGTGGATGCGGTTATCGTATACCACATTTTCGCAGGAGCGAATCGTGGCAAGCACTGCACATTTCAGGCGTTCGCCGATGCTCAGCTTGCTGATTAGGGCGCGCATGGTGGCCACGTCATCGAGATGGTTTTGCCAGTCGCTGTCATGTAGTTCTTCGGAGCCGAGCGCCTTGAGACCTTTTCCTTCGTCGCGTACGCTGGCGGTCAAGCCGAAGTAGTTCCTACAAGGGGTGATGCCTTGCTCCAGAGTGAACTGGAAGTTTTCGGCTGCGGAGAGCACGTTATCATGCCAGAATGCGGCGGTTCGTTTTGAGTGCGTCACCGAGCCGGGCTCCTGAAGCCAGTAGTAGAGCACGCAATCGATGTCGGCCACTTTGCCCATGCGGGCGTACAGGGGGCCTGCCATGCGGATGTCCTGCGCGTAATGGCCCTCCGGGAATCGCAGGCCGTCCCACAGCTCGCGCTTGTACAGTCGGCACCAGTTCGCCTCGTTGAAGTAGCGGGCCTCGGTGTTGCGGCCGAGCTTGCTGCCGAGCAGTCGCAGGCTTTTGCAGAACACGGTCTGGTAGGCGGCGAGCGGATGCTCGAACACGGTGATTGTGCCGGGCGCCTGTGCGCCTGCTTCGGCCTCTTTGGACACCTCTCCCAGCTGGGAGACGCCGAACTGGCGCCAGCGGGCTTTGCTCATATCCGCCCCGGTGCTTTGCAGCGCGTGCAGCAGGTATTCGATATTGCGGCGGTCGAGGATATCGTCGTTGTCGGAGAATGCGATGTACTCGCCATGCGCGGCATCGAGGCCGGTGTTCTGGGCCTTGGCGATGCCGCCGTTTTCCTGATGGATCACGGTGACGCGGCTGTCCTGCGCCGCATACTCATCGCAGATGGCCGGGCTAGAATCCTTGGCCCCGTCGTCCACCAGAATCACCTCGAGGTTCGTATACGACTGCTGCAGAATGGAATCCACGCAGTAGCGCAGGTAGTCTTCGGCGTTGTATACCGGCACGATCACGGAAATGAGGGGAATGGCGTTGTTTGGCAAGGCTTGTGCTTCCTCTTTGTATATGCGGACGTATCCAGTATGGCACGTTTCCTAGCCGAGCTGCGCAGACGGATAGTTTATCGTATTGCCTGATTTTCTCCTGGCCGAGTAACATGGTCTTTCGTAAAACGAACATGACCTGTGAAAGGTTGCTTGCTATGGCCGGTGCGCCGAACAATTCCGAAACCACCCAGTATCCCGATCTCGTTATCGTTGGCGCGGGCCTGTTCGGCCTGACGGTGGCGCAGCAGGCGGTGGAGCACACCGGCGCCCGCGTGCACATCATCGATATCCGCGATCACATCGGCGGCAACGCCTACTCGTATATGGACGAGGAGACGGGCGCGGAAATCCACAAGTATGGCGCCCACCTGTTCCACACCTCCAACAAGCGCGTCTGGGATTACGTCAACCGTTTCACGAGCTTCACGAACTACGTGCACCGCGTGTACGCCACCCATGACGGCGAGGTCTACCCGCTGCCCATCAACCTGGGCACCATCAACCAGTTCTTCCACGCGCATTACACGCCGGCCGAGGCCAAGGCCCTGATTGAACAGCAGGCGGGC
>OLQC01003115.1_pt1 | contig 10178 bp, 11 predicted proteins | sample 1672471 | NCBI WGS metagenome assembly OLQC01 (sample SAMEA3136689, study PRJEB25190) | human gut metagenome | biome: human gut; feature: human-associated habitat; material: faeces | place: Austria | collected 2013
TGCAAAATCTATATTTTGTTTTACTTCTTCTGAAAGCTCTTCTTCTATATAGTTTAATTGTTTTAGTTGTTTTGTTATTTCTTTAATTTGTTTTTTTAGCTCTTTAGCTTTAATACTATTGTTCAATATTAAATTATACAATTCTTCTGAATATTCGCCAGCATATTTGGTTAATCCTATTCCATCTTCTCTATAATGTACATATATATACTTGCTTGAATTATTTTCTCTTATTTCCACAGCTCCATAAATTAGTGATTGTAATTCTTTTTCAATCATCTGCTTTTCTTGAAGCAAATGCATAATTTCAGTCTTATCTTCCATTATTTTTCTCCTTTCAAAATGTGAAACATTTTTAGTTATTTTAACGTTATTTTGTTTCACATTTTTATTATACCACAAGTGCAAAAAATGTGAAACATTTTTTATGATATTTCTATCATTTTGTTTCACATTTTTTATAGTACTTCCGCAACATTTTTACAACAAATTTGACATTTTATTACCAAAAGTTGTCAAAATGCTCCGTCCCTATTGACAATTATTAATACATACCGCTCATGTCTTGAGCATCTTGATGTGCTCCTCCACATCCACATTCTTTTTCTTTTTTATCTGTTACCAAGCTCTCTGTTGTTAAAATCATTGATGCAATTGATTCTGCATTTTGAATAGCACTACGAGATACTTTTGTAGGATCAACTATTCCAGCTTTTTTCATATCAACATATTCTGTCTTAGCTGCATCAAATCCAACACCAACTTCGCTTGCTTTTACTTTTTCAAGTACAACTGCTGGCTCTAATCCTGCATTTATTGCAATTTGTTTAACTGGCTCTTCTAATGCTTTTAGAATAATTTTACCACCAATTTTCTCATCATCTTCTAATGTTTCTACTACTTTTGCAACTTTTGGAATAATGTTTACATATGCAGTTCCACCACCTGCTACAATTCCTTCTTCTACAGCTGCTTTTGTTGCAGATAAAGCATCTTCTATTCTTAATTTTCTGTCTTTCATTTCAACTTCTGTTGCAGCACCTACACCAATAACAGCAACACCACCTGCTATTTTAGCAAGTCTTTCTTGCAATGTTTCTTTTTCAAATTGGCTAAGTTCTTCTTTAAGTTGAGCTTTTATTTGACTTACTCTTGCTGAAATTTGAGCTTTATCTCCCATTCCATCAACAATTATTGTATGTTCTTTTTGAACTTTTACTTGTTTTGCTCTACCAAGTTGAGATATTTGAACATCTTTAAGTTCCATTCCTAAGTCAGAAGAAATAACTTCTCCACCTGTAAGAATTGCAATATCAGATAGCATATTTTTTCTCTTGTCTCCATATCCTGGAGCTTTTACAGCAACAACATTTAACACACCTCTTAATTTGTTTAAGATAAGTGTTGATAATGCTTCACCATCAACATCATCACAAATCATAACTAGTTTGCCAGATTGTTTCATAAGCTCTTCAAGTAATGGTAAAATTTCTTGAATATTGCTTACTTTTTTATCTGTAATTAAAATAAAAGGATTATCAATAACAGCTTCCATTTTTTCTGTATCTGTTACCATATATGGTGATACATATCCTCTGTCAAATTGCATACCTTCAACAACATTTAATTCTGTTTGAGAAGTTTTTGACTCTTCAATTGTAATAACTCCATCTTTTGAAACTTTTTCCATTGCTTCTGAAATAAGTTCTCCAACTTCGTCATTGTTTGCAGAAATGCTTGCAACTCTTGCAATATCTTTTTTTCCGTTAACAGGTGAGCTAATTTCTTTTAAAGCATCTACTGCTCCTGCTACTGCTTTGTCCATACCTCTTTTAATTGCCATTGGATCATTTCCTGCAGCAACCATTTTAACTCCTTCTTTTACCATGCTTTGAGCTAAAACCATAGCTGTTGTAGTACCATCTCCTGCAATGTCGTTTGTTTTTATAGAAACTTCTTTTACAATTTGAGCTCCCATATTTTCAAATGGATCATCAAGTTCAATTTCCTTTGCAATAGTTACACCATCATTTGTAATAAGTGGTGCACCAAATTTTTTATCTAGTACAACATTTCTTCCTTTTGGTCCCATTGTAACTCTAACTGTATCTGCTAATTTATTTACACCATTTAATAAACTTTTTCTTGCATCTTCACCAAATTTAATCTCTTTTGACATAATAATACCTCCCAAATTCTTTATTCAGCAATTGCTAAAATATCATCTTGTTTAACTATAATTAAGTCTTGACCTTCGTATTTAATCTCTGTTCCAGCATATTTGTTTACAACAACTTTGTCGCCTTTTTTTACAAGCATTTTGCTTAATTTTCCTTCTATTTCTTTGCCAGGTCCTACTTCAATAACCTCTGCAATTTGTGGCTTTTCTTTTGCATTTCCAGAAAGTATAATTCCACTTTTTGTTGTTTCTTCACTTTCTAACATTTTTATTACCACTCTATCTGATAATGGTTTTAACATGTAAATCACATTCCTTTCTTTTTCCTGCAAAATATTGCAGCAATGTTCACTTATATTATATATGCTAATTGCATTAATTTTATTGCTTTTTGTTTTTAGCAATCTTCATAAGTGACTGCTAATATTTATATACCTATTAATAAAAAAAGTCAATACATAAATGTAATTTTCACATATTTTTCACATTATTTATAATTTACTTATGGTATAAGTTTTATATTAGTGTAAGCAATATAATATTTCTTAGAAACTTGCCGTTCGCAGCCAATCAAAATTGATTGACGGCTACTCGAATCGCACTCAGCCTTCGGCTTCGTTTGGTCGCTGCGCGTTTCCTTGAAATATTATATTGTGCTTACACGTCTTTTATAAAACAGTATCCAGTAATGACTCCTTAGCAATTTAGCACATCATATATTGATTAATTTATAAAAAATGTGATATATTAGTAGCATCAAACAAAAAGGAGGAAAATTTATGTCAATACACTGCAATGCCAATATCGGTGATATAGAAAAAACTGTTTTAATGCCAGGTGATCCACTTCGTGCAAAATATATAGCAGAGAATTTTTTAGAAAATGCAAAACTTGTAAATACCGTAAGGAATATGCTTGCATATACTGGAACATATAAAGGAAAAAAAGTAACTGTATTTTCATCTGGAATGGGAATGCCAAGCATGGGAATTTATTCATATGAATTATTAAAATTTTACGGAGTTGAAAGAATTATTCGTATAGGTTCATGTGGAGCATATAATGAGGATTTAAATTTATTTGATACAATTTTAGTAGATAAATCTTATACAGAGGCAAATTTTGCACACTCTTGGGATGAACAAGATTGTCACATTGCTGAGGCAAGTAAAGAATTAAATGATAAGATTGAGGAAACAGCAAAGAAAATTAATATTCCATATATAAAGGGAAATACTCTATGTAATGAATGTTTTGATGGATATTTAGACGATATAGAAAGCTTTATAAATCGTTTTCCAAAAGATTTAAATATTATAGCTTGTGAAATGGAAGCTTTTGCTCTATTTTATATGGCAAAATATTTTGGAAAAGAAGCCTCTTGTCTACTTACTGTAGTTGATTCTCACTATAAAAATCAAGAAAGTACTTCTGAAGAAAGAGAAAAATCATTAAATAATATGATTAAACTTGCTTTAGAAAGCATTTAAAATAAAAAAGCGGAAATCATTCCGCTTTTTTATTATTTTTACAATAAGTTTAGGTTACCTTTGGCTGTGCGTATTGTTTTGGCACTACTGCACATGTGGTAAAGAAATTTCTTTATTTTGTAATTGATACAATTTTGTATTTTATAACTCCTGCTGGAGCATTAACTTCAACTGTTTGACCTTTTTTTGCACCTAAAAGAGCTGATCCAATTGGAGATTCATTTGATATTTTGTTTTGAGATAAATCAACTTCTGTAGAACCAACAATTGTATATGTCTCTTCTTCATCAAACTCTACATCTAATATTTTTACTGTATTTCCAACTTGTACAGTTTTTGTATCTATTTCTGATTCATCTATAATTTTAGCATATCTTAATTTATTTTCTAATTCTGCTATTTTAGCTTCGTTTGCAGCTTGTGCTCCCTTTGCTTCATCATATTCAGAATTATCTGATAAATCACCAAATCCAAGTGCTATTTTAATTCTTTCTGCTATTTCTCCTCTTTTTTCAGTTGTCAAATATTCAAGTTCTTTTTCTAGATTATCATATCCTTCTTGTGTCAATAATACTTCTTTTTCTGAGTCCATACTGTATCTGCCTCCTTCTTTATGTATAACGTTAAATTAATTGTTATATTAAATAACTCGATATATATTAAACTAATTTTTATATTTTGTCAAGTTGTTTAATGTAGAAATTTTAACAAACTCACTTTCGCCTATTCGACCGTTATTTCCTATAAGACCGGTTATTTTTATGCCATCTTGTTTAATTATTTTTTCTTCTATATTTTCCACTTTTTCACATTTTAATACATTTAATTTTCGTTTTTCTATATTCAATTCTTGCATTAAATATACTTCATACAATTTTGTTAAGTCAAATTCATTCTGATTATTTATGCACTCAAATTGTTCTATATATTCATCTGGCAAAGAGATTTGCATATAATTTATATTTATCCCATTAAATCCAGGATTATTATAGTACACCATATTTTTCAAATTAATAATAATTGCATCTCGATTTATCTTGTATTTTTTTATATCATTTTCATCCATATTAACGTTCAAAATATATCTCGCTCTTTTTAACGCTTTACTTTTATTGTTTGATATTCCAATGAGTATATTTTCATTTTCATATATTCTTTCTTGTACTTCTTTAAATCTAGCTATATGATTTGTAACAATATTAACAGTTTTACAATTTTCAATAAATTTTGATAAAAATTGTAAATTTAAATCATTATCCTTTTTTATCAAAAAGTAAACATCTGCATTGTTAACATCAATATTTTGAATATTTAAAATATATATCAGGATATCATATTGCATATAAATCATAAGTTTTCTGCCATCACATGCAGTTCCCTTGTCCAAGTTATTAATAACTCTAAAAGAAAATTCTGTGTAAATTAATTCGTTAGAAAAAACTATATTATCTATTTCAAGTTTTTTTATGATTTTTGAAACCTTATTTATCATTTTATCTGTGCTACCTTTAAAAGGAATTTCTAAAACATACCCCATATTGCACTGCGTTACTTTAACAATTTTAAAAAAATACTTTATTTTATCTATCAACTCAATTGGCTTATTTTGCTTTTTTATATATCCAACTATCACAAAAGTACCTCCTATATACTGCTTGCTTTTTCTATATATATGAGGTACTTTTATTATTTATTCTTTTTTTATTTTACATTTAATTTATTAGATATCATATTCCAAATGCTGTTTGGTTCTGAGTCTTTTTTCCAGTAAGCAGCACCTGCTAGGTTGTACTCAGAAATAAGTGATAATTTCGCATCAAGTGATTTTTCATCTTCTATCCATACTTTATATTTTCTTCCATTTTTTGTGTACTCTGTTACATATTGCTTTAAACTGTCATTCCATGTTTTTTTGCTACCACTTGGAATTATTTGATCAAGTCTTTTCATATCTACCGCAACAGATCTTTTCTGTCCATTTTCATTTGTGTACCAAACTCTAGTGTAAAATGGCACTGCAAGTATTACTTTTTTAGAATCTATTTCTTCCTGCGTTCCAACAAATTTCTTTATATTTACCTCTGTCCAATCACATCCTGCTGTTGTGCCTTCTTTGCTATCTCCATTTTGGTCATATGCCATATACACAATATAATCTGCAACTCTTCCTATTGTGTGTCTGTCATAACACATAGACCAATTTTCACTTCCATCTGGTGCTGTAACATCTACAGACACAACCTTTCCATATTCTTTTAATCTTGGTGTAAGTTCTATAATAAATCTATTAAATAATGATTTATCCTCTGCTTTCATATTTTCAAAATCAATGTTTATTCCATCTAAATCATATTTTACAACAAGACTTACTATCTTATTTATTAAATTTTGTCTTAATTTGTAATCTCTCATAATGTCTGATGTTGTATTTATATATGAATTATTTGAAATACTTGGCCATACTTTGTAGCCATTATTGTGTGCCCATGTTATATATGCAGTTCCAGAATTTCCTACATTTTCTATTACTTCTCCTTTTCCTTCATCTTTTAATGTAAAGAATGTTGGAGAAACAACATTTACTCCTTGCAATTTTCCCTGTCTTGTAGGTGCTGAGCCATATTCTGAAAAATATTCCCATATCATGCTTATATTTTCACTCTCTGGAATTTGTTTTTCAAAAGTCATATCTTCTCTTATTGTTATGCTATTTGAAAGACTGCTTTGCTTTACATATCCAAGTTTTCCTGTGCTAGTTCTTACCTTAACCCAGTCATCTCCATCTTTTATACTGCTTGTAACTACAGTTACACTATCTCCTGCCTCTATCTTATCCACAGTTCTTGATATTGATGTTCTTTCTTGCTTAATACTGTTATTTTTGTTGCTATCTGCCACAACATATTTTCTATCGAGTGAATCAATTATAACTGTATTTGTTTTATCTACATAACTTGTTTTTGTATTATATACATTATCAATCGCAGAAAATGGAATATAATAAGTTTTATTTTTTTGAATTACACTTCCAGAAATATTAACATTAGAGCCATTGTTTGTTATTTTGTTTTCTCCAACTACCATAGATGCAATTTTTGTGTCTGAACCTGTTATTATTTGATTGTATTTACTATCATAATATATATATGGATCAAAGAAATTTTGTATATCTTCTTTAGAAATATATACAACACCATCCTTCACAAATACGTCTTTCTTTAGAGATGTCGTTATATTATTGTTATTTATTACTAAATTAATTTTATCTGTTACATCATTTCTAACATAATTATATGCATATTTTAAAACAAACACAACACTTACTAAAAATAGAACTGTTACTATCAATTTGCTAAATATTTTACTCTTTGGTTTCTCCATTCTTTTTTCTCTTCTTGACATTTGCCCTCTCCTTTGTTTTTTTTACTACTATATCATATTATATCAAAAAATAACATATTTTTTGCAAATTTTTTATATAAGTTGTCAAAAAGCTCCGTCTCTTTTGACAACCATTAATTTTTTGTATAAATTAAACTTTTTTGGAAAATATATAGATATATTTTAATTAATGGAGGTTGATTTTAGTTGGGAATAGAAAAACATTTAACAATCACAGGAACATCAACAGTTTCATGGAAAGATGCGGTTGTACAAGCAGTTGCAGAAGCATCTAAAACTCTTGATTATTTATCATCTGTTAGAGTACTTGACCAAAGAGCACGAATTGATGGAAAAAAACTAATTCAATATTATGTGGATTTAGACATTGCATTTATAATCGACAGAGATAGAGATTAAACATGGTTTATAGGTATCCATTTTAAAAGCCTAAATACTTAAAAAAGGAGTATTTTGCATAGCAGACTTGCCATAATCACATTGTAGGTAAACTATGCAAATAAAAGAAAAATGAAACCAATTGAAACAAAACAAGAATATAGCGATTATGTTGACCAAAAATCACCTAATTCGCCTATTCTAAAAAATTGCTTTAATGCCTTTTGGGTTGGAGGCCTTATTTGCAGTATCGGTCAAATAATATTTGATTTTTGTAAATTCAAAGGTATGGAAGAAACCGCCTGTTCAACAACTGTTTCTATAATTTTAATAGGAATTTCAGCTATACTCACTGGACTTAATATTTTTAATAAAATTGGAAAATTTGCAGGAGCAGGCTCACTTGTTCCAATTACAGGATTTGCAAACTCAATTGTATCACCTGCTATCGAATACAAATCTGAAGGATATGTAATGGGTGTTGGAGGAAAAATGTTTACAGTAGCAGGACCTGTACTTGTATTTGGTATTTCTGCATCTGTAATTATTGGTATTCTTGCAACATTATTTAATGGAATTTAATTTTATGAAAGGAATGAAAATAAAATGAGACACATTGGAACTCAAACAATTATGTTTGATAATCCCCCTACAATACTTGAAACATCTTCAATAGTTGGCCCAAAAGAAGCTCAAGGTCCACTTGCAAAATATTTTGATCAATGTTTGGAAGATGAATTCTGGGGAGAAAAAAGCTGGGAAAAAGCTGAAAGTAAGATAATCAAAGAAAATGTAAATTCTGTTATTTCAAAATCTGGAATTTCTGCAACACAAATAGATTATTGTTTTGCAGGTGACCTGTTAAATCAATGTATATCATCTAGTTTTGGATTAAGAGAATTAAATATGCCATTTTTTGGAGTTTTTGGAGCATGTTCAACTTTTGTAGAAAGTCTTTGCCTTGGCAGTGTTTTTGTTGAAGCAGGTGCTGCAAAAAATGTACTATGTGCAACTTCAAGTCATTTTTGTAGTGCAGAAAAACAATTTAGATTTCCGTTGGAGCTTGGAAATCAAAGGCCTCCTACAAGTCAATGGACAGTAACAGGCTCAGGAGCAGCCATTATATCAGCATCTGGAAAAGGTCCATTTATTACTCATATTACCCCAGGAAAAATAATTGATATGGGTATAAAAGATGCAAACAACATGGGAGCTGCAATGGCACCTGCTGCACTTGATACTCTAATAGCTCATTTCAAAGATACAGGCAGAAAGCCAAGCTACTATGATGCAATAATAACTGGAGATTTAGGACATATAGGTAAAGAAATAGTCACAGAAATGGCATCTTCTAAAGGATATAATATAAAATCAAACTACAACGATTGTGGTGTTTTAATATTTGATAAGCAAAAACAAGATACACATTCTGGTGGAAGTGGTTGTGCATGTTGTGGAACTGTTTTTTCCGGATATTTCTTTAAACAGCTAAAAGATAAAAAAATAAATAAAATTTTACTAATTGCAACAGGTGCATTAACAAACTCTACAAGTACTCAACAAGGTGAATCTATCCCAGGAATTGCCCATGCAATTGCAATAGAAAATTAATTTTAACACTGTTTGCTTATTTTATATGCAAGCAAGAAAGGACGTTTTTATGGAATTTCTACAAAGTATTGATTGGATGCAAATGCTCAAATGTTTTGTAGTTGGTGGACTTATTTGTATAATCGGTCAAATACTAATAGATAAAACAAAGCTAACTCCTGCAAGAATTTTAGTTATATTTGTTACAACAGGTGCTATACTTGGTGGACTTGGAATTTACAAATATATTATTGATTTTGCTGGATGTGGTGCAACAGTTCCGCTTACAGGATTTGGAGCAAATCTTGCAAAAGGTGCAATTCAAGAAGTTAAGTTAGCAGGATTACTTGGTGCATTTACAGGTGGTGTAAAAGCCTCTGCTGGTGGAATTGCAGCTGCAATATTCTTTGGATATATTGCTTCTCTTATTGCAAAACCAAAAATCAAAAAGCAATAGTACGAAAATCGAATACTGTCGAAGAAAGTCGAAATATTTTTCTTGACTTAATTCTTTAATTAGTATATTATTACAGTATGTATTTTAAACATATACGTATATAATAAGTTATTAGTATAACTTATTATATTATAGGCTGATATGAACATTTCATTATGGAGGATGTTCATGAAAAAACTTAATATTTTATCAAAGATTTTTGTTGTAGCAGTTCTTGCACTAAGTATTAACATTACAACATTTGCTGCAGAAGCAGATAATAATAGTAGCAACACATATGTTGCAAGTAATGTTTTACTTAATGATACTCTTTCTGCTCGCAGCTACACATCTGTTTTGGATTATACTAATTCAAGTTTCCGTATGGAAATAAATGATAAAGCGTTCAAGCCTTCATTTAGCAGCAACAATACAAGAATTATCGTTGCTGCCAAAAATCTTGATACTTCATCAGTTGGTACAATTCGAGTAGACGTGTACAAAAAGACTGGAATTCTAAACATAAAAACAAAAGTAATTTCTTTTGAATGCAAAGCAGATGGTTCAAGCCATACAAGCAATAGTTTTGCAATTACAAAAGGTTCTAACTATGTTGTAGATATTACATCTTCAAATAGTTTTAAGCACGTACTTGCAGTAAATATTGTAGCACAGCAATAACTTTTACTACGTTCATATCAGC
>OLQC01003136.1_pt1 | contig 10111 bp, 8 predicted proteins | sample 1672471 | NCBI WGS metagenome assembly OLQC01 (sample SAMEA3136689, study PRJEB25190) | human gut metagenome | biome: human gut; feature: human-associated habitat; material: faeces | place: Austria | collected 2013
CAGGATTATTCTCAGGATATGAAGTTCTGGTGGCCACAGACCGAAACCATCATCGCTTCTCTCTATGCTTACCTTGCAACAGGTGATGACGAGTATATCTACAAGCATCAGCGCATCAGCGAGTGGACCTATGCTCACTTCCCGGATGCCGAGTTCGGCGAGTGGTATGGTTATCTTCACAGAGACGGTACCGTGGCACAGCCTGCCAAGGGTAATCTCTTCAAGGGACCTTTCCATATTCCGAGAATGATGATCAAGGCATACTCTTTATGCCATGAGATTTTGAACAAAGAATAAAAATATGAATAAGAACTTAGATTTGTGTATATCGAATCTGGGCACCGTAAGAAACAATCAGTATCAGATGGCGATCCTGCCATGGGGAGCAACAGAGCCTCATAACCTGCATCTGCCATATCTTACTGATTGTATCTTATCACATAGTATCGCAGTGGATGCTGCCGTACAGCTTGCTGCCGACAAAGGCGTGAATTGCATGGTACTTCCTCCTGTGGCTATGGGTGCCCAGAATCCCGGACAGCATGATGTGGCTTTCTGTATCCATTACCGATATGAGACTCAGAAAGCAATTCTGCAGGATATCGTAGAAGCGTTGCAGCATCAGGGAATCAAGAAACTCCTCATCGTGAATGGTCATGGAGGAAACACCTTCAAGAACATGATTCGTGATCTGGCTGTGGATTTTCCTGATTTCATCATTGCTTCCAGTGAGTGGTTCAAGATGAGCAATCCAAAAGATTTCTTCGAACAGCCTGGTGATCATGCTGATGAAGTGGAGACTTCTGTGATGATGCATTATCATCCTGAGTTGGTGAACTTGGAAGAAGCTGGCGAAGGTGCAGCCAAGGAATTCAGAATTCCTGCATTGAATAGCGGAAAGGTCTGGATTCCTCGCAACTGGTCGATGGTATCAACGGATACCGGTATCGGAAATCCAGCTTTGGCTACAGCCGAAAAGGGCAAGATGTTTGCAGCAGCCGTTGTTCGTGAATATGTAGAATTCCTCTATCAGTTCTCTCAGGCAGATACAGTATCTGATTTGTATTAAATATAAGTAATAGAAAATCTAAATAGTAAAAATATGATTTTTTCTGCAAATATAAGCAAGGCATTGTGTCTTGCTGCCATGGGTATTTCCCTGATGATGCCTGCACCGGTTGCTGCTGCAACCCCTGCTATGGCTGTTGAGACACAGGCTGTGAACGCTCAGGGCGGCATCACCGTCTTCTCTAACAAGGATGCTCAGTATCGTATTCCTGCCATCGTGGAGTGCAAGTCGGGTAAGTTGATTGCATTTACCGATCATCGTTATCACAACAGAGATATCGGTGGCGGCCGTCATCGTGATGAAGACCAGTATGGACAAGGGCGCTACCTGGAGCTCTCCTGAGCAGATGGTGGCTAAGGGCGGAAACGGTATTGCTACCAGTTTCGACTGCGCTCATGGCGACGCTGCTGTCGTAGTAGATAAGAAGAGCGGCAGAATTCTCCTGATGTGTGCATCGGGCGGCATCGGCTACTGGGAGTCTAAGCGTGGCAATCTCCTGATGATGGGTAGATACTACAGCGACGACGAGGGTAAGACCTGGTATGGCGAGGAGGTGACCAAGCAGATTTACGATCTCATCCCAGAAGTGGAATCTGCCTTCTTTACCAGTGGTAGAATCTGCCAGAGTAAGCAGATCAAGGTAGGCAAGTATTATCGTGTCTATACCGTGTTGTGTACCCGCAGCGGTAACCGCATTCTCTATAGCGATGACTTCGGTCAGACTTGGAATGTATTGGGCAAGAATGTAGCCGAGGCTGCTCCTCACGGAGATGAGGCTAAGATCGAAGAATTGCCAAACGGCAATGTATTGCTCAGCAGTCGTGCGATGGGCGGACGCCACATCAACATCTATACTTATGAGGATAAGAAGACTGCCACAGGCTCTTGGGGCAAGGTAATAGCTTCTGATGCCAAGAATATGGGTGTTGCTGCTCACAAGAACTCTTGCAATGGCGAGGTTCTCATAGTGGATGCCAAGAAGAATGGCAAGAAGGTAAAGCTGTTGCTTCAGAGTGTTCCGGTAGGTCCAGGCCGTAACAACGTAGGTATCTACTACAAGGCATTGGAGTCTCCTGCTGATTATGCTACTCCAGAGGCGATTGCCAAGAACTGGGAAGGCTGCTATCAGCTGAGCAATACCACTTCAGCCTATTCTACCATGGTTCAGGGCAAGGATGGCAGCATCTACTTCCTTCTGGAGGAGAATGCTTTCAGAAAAGATCCTAAAACCCAACCTGATGACTATTACGACATTCGATTTATGAAATTGAACGTTGGCCAAATAACGAACCATAAATACAAATAATAATAACTAATTATCAATTTATGAACATGAACTCTGATTTGAAACAATTAGTCATGGCAGTATCTTTGGGATGCATGGGCGCTTCGCCAGCATTCGCAGGTACTAACAGCTTGGCAGTGAGTGCCACGCAGCAGACCTCTACCTGTACAGGTGTGGTTGTTGATGACCTTGGAGAGACCGTTATTGGTGCCTCCGTTATTATCAAGGGTACAAGTAACGGAACTGTAACCAACTTGGATGGAAAATTCTCCTTGTCTGGAGTGAAGAATGGCGACATCATTGTCATATCCTACATTGGTTATGATTCCCAGGAAATCAAGTATGACGGTCAACCTCTTCAAGTAAAACTTAATGAAAGCAAGCAAACCTTGGCTGAAGTGGTTGTTACTGGTTATGGTGGTCAGCAGAAACGCGGTACTTTGACCACGGCTATCTCCAAGATGGACAATCGTGTTTTAGAGACGGCTGCAGTAAGTAATGCAGGTTCTGCCTTGCAAGGAAGTGTGACAGGTCTTCGTGTCACTCAGACTACAGGTCAGCCAGGTTCTGAGCCGACCATTACCCTTCGTGGTGGTGCCAGCATCAATGGTGAATCAGATGGTGCCCTGATTGTTGTTGACGGCATCATTCGTGAAAGTTTGGGAGATATCAATCCTGCTGATATCGAATCAATTCAGGTGTTAAAGGATGCCGCATCTACTGCTATTTATGGTGCACGTGCCAATGGTGGTGTAATTCTCGTGCAGACAAAAGGTGGCAAGTCAGGTAAGGCTACAGTTAACTACAAGGGCAAGCTCGGTATGAACTTTGCTCGTTTGGGCTATGACATGTTAGATGCTCATGATTACATCTACTATAATCGCTTGGGGTATCAGCGGTATGCTAATGTTTCTGGTGCCAACAACTTGGAAAACCAAACAGGTTATGGTACCAATTCTAATCTTTGTGATGTCAAGTTTCTTGATGACACCAACAAAAATTTGCTGTCAAAGGGGTGGCTACAGATGAAAGATCCTGTGACAGGCAAAGACCTCATCTATAAAGATTACAATGGTGAACTTGACGATGCTTCCTTCCGTGATGTATCCCTCACTCAAGACCATTATGTTAGTGTGGCTGGTGGTTCAGATAGAGGAACTTTCTTCACATCTTTAGGCTATTATGATGAGGATGGTATGGTTCGTGGAACAGGTTACCAGCGTTTCAATGGTAGCGTGAATGCCAGTTATAAAGTGTTGCCTATTTTGAATGTGAAGGCAGGTGCCACTTATAGTTGGGCAAAGAAACCAGAACTTTGGATTGGAGAATATGAGTTTTTCTATCGCACACGCTCACAGCGCCCTACTTGGAATCCATATTTGGAGGATGGATCTCCTGCACCAGGTTGGAGTACCAGTGATGGTAATCCAGATTACTATCGTCCTCGTTTGACACGTGAGAACTGTACACGCAAATCAACTTATAACTTGGGTTGGGATTTGGATATTATTCCTAAGAAACTCACTTGGAGTGCGAATGCGTCACTCTATCATTATGACTATCAAAATGAAAAGTTTGATAAGAGTTTTCAGCCGCAAACTTCAAACGTCCCTAACAACGTGAGAACTGCAGTGGCAGAAATTTCTAGATTTTCGAATGTGCAGATAAATACTACACTCAATTATAAAGATACTTTTGCTGAAAATCATAATGTGGATGCCATGATTGGTGGTGAGTATTTCGATCACAATACTTTTGATTTCTCTGCAGAGACTCAGAATTCGCCTACAGATGATATTCCTACATTGAACGCAGGTGCCACAAGAAGTAAAACTTACAGTTACAAGTCTCGTTATCGTATTGAGTCCTTGTTCGGTCGCATCAATTATGATTATCAACAGAAATACCTGCTGTCTTTTACTGCACGTTATGACGGTATCTCAAAGTTGAAGGATAATCGATGGGGTTTCTTCCCTGGCGTAAGTGCAGGTTGGAATGTAACTCAGGAGGAATGGTGGAAAAACTCTAAGATTTCCAATATCATCACCAATATCAAACCTCGTATCAGTTATGGTGTGAATGGTAACGTGAATGGCATTGGTGATTTTGCCATCTATGGTGTATATAAGCAGATAGGAGCTAAAACCTATAATGGGCAGACTGCGTATTGCAACTCTACATTGCTGAATACAGGCTTGAGATGGGAGCAGAGTCGTTCTCTGGAAATCGGCCTTGACTTGGGGTTCTTGAACAATCGCTTGGCTTTTATTCTCGATTATTATAACCGCACCACAGATGATTTGTTGACCAACCTCAACTTGCCTGCATATACTGGTTTTATGTCGATGAAGACTAATCTCGGTAAGTTGCGCAATACTGGATTTGAGATGGAAATAAGAGCTAATATTCTCAATAATCCTAAGGGATTCAAGTGGGATATCAGTGCCAATTTAACTTCTGTAGCCAATAAGATTTTGCAGTTGCCTAACAGTGATAAGCCAAACAATCAACTTGATGGCTATGAAGTGGCAGATGGTACAAAGAAAGATGCTAATGGCAAGCAGATAACCAAATGGATAGGAGGTTACGCAGAAGGTGGTAAGTTGGGTGACATCGTTGGTTATAAGCAGCAACACATTTTCAAGAATTGGGAGGATGTAAAAGCTCATGCCAACATGCGTATCGATGAGGTTGCAAAATTGTATGGTCCTGGTCTTGCTAATGAAATCAATCCAGCCACAGGTAAGACATATGCAACAAGTGCAGGATGGAAACCTATCGAACCAGGAGATGTATGCTGGGAGGATGTAAACCAGGATGGTACAATCAACTCTTTGGACAAGAGTGTATTGGGTAATATTTTCCCAAATGTTACAGGTGGATTCTCTACCACGCTTACCTATAAGAACGTATCACTCTATGCACGTTTCGATTATGCTCTTGGACATACGATCTATAATCATCTGAAAGCTCGTTCTATGGGGCAGTATCAGGGACAGTTTAACAACATTACTTTAGTAAAGGATATGTGGAGCGAAGACAATCCAAACTCAGACTATCCTGCCTATTCATACGCAGATCAGTTGAACAAGAAAAATCTGAGTCGTGAGAGTGATGGCGCTGATATTGATGGTCATAGTTCAAGAATGTATGAAAAGGGAGATTACCTTGCACTGCGAGAGATAACTCTTAACTGGAATATTCCAACTAAGTGGCTTACTCATATCGGCATCAGCAAAGCTTCAGCTTATATCACAGGACAGAATCTCTTCTATATTACTGGATATGGCGGAGCTTCTCCTGAGCCAAAACTCGATAGCTATTATAAAGGTGTAGACTTGGGGCGTTATCCAACTCCTCTCACCCTTCTTTTCGGACTTAATGTAACATTCTAAACCGTCTTTAACATGAAGATTAAAAATATATTTATTACAGCCCTTGCAGCTTTGTCTTTGACAAGCTGCATGGACTTGGAACCAGTAAGTAGCATCAGCGACAGCAAGTACTGGAAGGATCAGGCTCAATTTGCAGCCTTCAATGTAGGTTTGCAAGGCTTGTTCAGGGAAAAAAGTTTCCTATTCTATGAATGGGGAGAATTGCGTACAAACCTCTATGCCGGTACACCATTCTCTGGTGAGGCTGTACATTACAATAACTTATTCAATAATACGCTCAATGCCACAACCCCAGAAGTTACTGATTTCGGTGGTGTTTATACCATTATCAACCAAATAAACCTTATGATTTCGCACACAGAAAATACAGATGTGTTGAACGAGGCGCAGAGAAAAACATATCTTGGTGCGGCATATGGTATGCGAGCTTATCTATATTTCCATCTGCTCAGAACATATGGTAAAGCGGTGCTTTGGCTCGATTACACAACAGGAAACAAGGTAGACATCGGCAATATGGGTAAGGCAGAGGCTTCTGCACAGGAGGTGATGGAACAAATCAAAAAGGACATCAAGGCTTCTGAGGATGCGTATGGAGCAGACATGAGTTTTACCAATGGCAGAGTCTACTGGTCTCATCCAGCTACAGAGGTACTGAAGGGTGAGGTATATCTGTGGAGCGGTAAGCAGATGAATGGTGGTAATAGTGATTATACAATAGCCAAGACTGCTTTAGAAAGCTTAAAAACGGCAGATGTAGCCTTGGAGAACAATTATCGTCAGGTATTCGCTTTTGATAATAAAGAGAATAAAGAAATCATCTTTGCTATTCATAATGGACGAGATGAGTATAATATGTTTAATGATGCTTTGCGTTTAAATCTTGTGATGAATCAGATGATGATGGAAAACTATTATCTTTCTGATGGTACCCAAATGAGCAAGAGTGAGATGAGTGACATGAGTGGTGTAGTATATATTCCACTCAACACCAAACTGTATAAGGACTTGTTCCGTGAAGGAGATACCCGTCGACAGTATAGCTTGAAGGATTGTTATACAAAGAATGCTGATGGTAGTTTGCAGTATGTGGGAGTGGTTCAGTATAAATTCATAGGCGTATCTCTTCCAGGCAACTCTTATCGTAGTTTTCTTGACGACTATCCTATCTATCGGTACGCAGATGCTCTTTTGCTATTGGCAGAGACTAAGATTCTGTTAAACGAAGATCCTTCAGCCGAAATCAATGCAGTACGTGAGAGAGCATACGGCAAGGAATATTTTGCAGAACATAGAGATCAGCTGGCTTACCCACATGATACCGATAACTCTTTTTATGCAAACAACCCGTTTGTGGGTAGTGATGCCAATCCTATTGAGGCAGTCTTGAAAGAACGTTGCCGTGAGTTCTTACTTGAAGGAAAACGTTGGTATGACCTTCGCTTGATGGGTGCAGAATATTGTACTAAGTATACTTCCGCCAATGCCAAACGATTGTTGTGGCCTATTGATCAAAATTCTTTGGGTGAGAATAGTCTTTTGAAACAGACAGAGGGATATAATAATTAAATTTAGGTGGCACATATAGTTAATTTCATCTTAAAATGAAGTGTATTACGTCGTTTTTAGTTTTATCTATAGCGGTAATTATAAATGGTTGTAGTATGATGAAATCAAATATTGAAACACAATTCTCAAATATAAAACTCATATCTGGCTTCCCCTCAGGGGAGGCCGGGTATGACCTAGGAGTCTCGGCCTGCTACGCTGGCTTCATTGGCGATTACCTTATTGTCGCAGGCGGCTGTAATTTTCCGGAGCCTGGTAAGAAAAAGTACTATTCAGGTATCTATGCCGCAAAGATAGCGGAAAATGTAGATTCTCTTAATTGGAAAATGATTGGTAATTTACCTGAACCAGCAGCCTATGGTGGAGTTGTAACTTTGGACGATAGTCTGATATTTATTGGTGGGTGCAATTCTGAACACAGTTTGCGAACCGTATTAAGTATCCAACTGGATAAGAAAGCAGATAAACCTATAATGCATTTTTTGCCAGTTTTACCATGTACAGTGGACAATGGTGGTGTGACAGTCATGGGAAATCAACTCTTTGTCGTTGGTGGCAATCAGGATGGACATCCGTCAAGTTCCTTACTCAGACTGGATATGGTAAAGAATAATAAGTGGATATATGAAAAACAGATGCCAGGTTATCCTAGAGTACAGCCCGTATGTGCTGCCAGCAATGGTACTATCTATGTTTGGGGAGGTTTTTATGAAAATAGTGATTCTAGCGTTGTGTTCACATCTGGTTTGAGTTATGATCTCTTTGCACAAAGATGGACATCGCTTACATCACCTAAAAATTTGCAGGGAAAAGAACTCACTTTGACTGGTGCTACGGCTATGATAGTAAATTCTTCTCCAACTACTTCTAGAGTTGTCTGTGCTGGTGGGGTCAACCAAGAAATCTTCTTAGATGCCATTAGTGGAAAATATTCCCTTGTGGAAAAGGAGAATTATCTTAAGAAAGCTATCTCATGGTATCGATTTAACGATTGCCTTTTGGTTTATGACTTGAAAACAAAACAGTGGAATTCTCCTATAGCAGAAAGTCATTTGTTAGCGCGGGCTGGTGCACAAGTAGCCTTACATGGCAATTCTTTATATTATGTAGGAGGTGAATTAAAACCTGGACTTCGGTCTGCAGGGATTGTCAGAGTTGATTTGATCACGAAATAAAAAGAATGAATGTTGTAAATAGTCAACTGTCCATTAATAGGAAAAAACTGTGTTTAAATCATAACTATTCTTGAATATGAACAAAAGAAATTTCATGTTTCTGGCCCTACTGGGCATCATGGCTTTTCATGGTCATGGCGAGGTAAGGGCACAAGATGCCAGCAGATGGCTTAATGTAGATGTCAATCAGCAGAATTGTGCTCCTCGCCGTGCTGCGTTCTTTGCTTTTGAGAATTTGGATAAGGCTCAGATTTTTGAGAAGAAAAGTTCAGCCAACTACCTTTCGATTGAAGGCACTTGGAAATTTCATTTTATCAAGGACTATAACAAGCGTCCTGTTACTTGTAATAAACTTGAAGTCATTCGACAAGAGTGAGATGAAGGATAGTGTTGCTCTGACAAAGGTTACGTTCTAAAGTTGTTTGACCAACTAATGAACATAACCTGTTCGCCAAAGTTAGTTAACGCCAAGGGCAGAATAAAACTGACCAAGGCTATTGTTTTATTTAAATCGAACCCACTTTTTAAGTGGACTCAAGTATGGAATACAATATAAAATCTTTAGTGATTGGCTTGGATTTGGGTGGAACCAATTCCGTTTTCGGCATCGTTGATGGGGACGGAGAAATAATAGCTACAACCTCAATCAAGACCCAGACATTCCAACGCGTGGAACAATACGTAGAGGAATCGGTAAAAGCTGTGATGCAGATAGTAGAACAGGTAGGTGGTATGGAGAAAATTCGTGCCTTGGGCATCGGTGCGCCTTGTGGTAACTATTACAAGGGGACCATTGAAAATGCAGCAAATCTGGTATGGGCTAAGGGTATTGTACCGCTGGCTGACATGTTTGCAGAGAAACTGGGCATTCCGGTTGCTATTACCAATGATGCAAATGCGGCAGCTATGGGAGAAATGAAATATGGTGCTGCGGTTGGCATGAAAAACTTCGTAGAACTTACTTTAGGAACTGGCGTAGGTTCTGGTATCGTGGCTAACGGGCAACTGATTTATGGTTGCGACGGATTTGCCGGTGAGTTGGGACACATGATTGTGGAGACTGATGGTAGACCATGTGGCTGTGGCAGAAAGGGCTGTCTGGAAACCTACTGCTCGGCTACAGGTGTGGTCCGTACTACCCTCGCCATGCTCGAAGCATCAACCGGGGCAACAGAACTGAGAAACATCCCTGAAGAAGAAATAACATCTTATGCAGTTTATAAGGCAGCCATGGCAGGAGATACACTGGCACAGGAAGTGTTCAGGCAGACCGGAAGAAGAATCGGCAAGGCCTGTGCAGAAATAGCTACCTTCCTGAGTCCGGAGGCTTTCATCTTCTTTGGAGGATTGGCACAGGCGGGCGAATTACTCATGAAACCGATAAAAGAAGCTTACGACAAGAATGTCTTGAGCTTGTATAAGAATAAAGCCAAATTTTTGACTAGTGGCCTAGAAGGGGCTACCGCCGCCATTCTAGGAGCATCGGCTATAGGATGGAATATCTAAATACCGACACTTTCCATCTGTTCTTTAAAACATTTATTTTACTAAAAAAGATTTATCTATGCGTGTTATTATCGAAAAAGATTATGAGAAGCTGTCAAAGTGGGCAGCTGAT
>OLQC01003137.1_pt1 | contig 10111 bp, 5 predicted proteins | sample 1672471 | NCBI WGS metagenome assembly OLQC01 (sample SAMEA3136689, study PRJEB25190) | human gut metagenome | biome: human gut; feature: human-associated habitat; material: faeces | place: Austria | collected 2013
TTATGTATGAATAATACAACTGTTACCAATAATAGTGGTAGAGATGGAACCATTAACGGCGCGGGGAGTATGTTGATTGTAAACTCTACCATTATCGAGGATGGTGCTCAAAATAGCGGGGCTGTTATTCGTTGTGAATCCTGGCCGGCCCGGCAATCATTCTTGATGAATAATATCATCCTGAATAAAAATGCAGCTAATCCGGTTGTTGAAATGTCCGGTGATGATACTCGCCATTTGACATCCAAAGGGTATAATCTGATGGGCGGTACGATCATGCCTGCATCAACCAACAAGTTTACAACATCAGAGTTTGATAAGTATAACAGTACGATTAGCTCTTTAAATGTCGTATGGGATGCCAATCGTTCTGTCTATACTTGGGACGGGAATGTGAATGAGTTTACCCGGACTGCTGCCGACGCTGTTAAGAATGCGATCACAACCGGCTTTAAACCGGATAGTTGTCCTTTCCAGAATTTAGGTGAGGAGTTTGGAAAATGGTTGGATGAGATGGATGCTTTTTCCACTGACCAGTTGGGGAATCCGCGTGATAAAAATGCGATGTGGCCGGGAGCTTATCAAGAATAATGATACAATTTATTTAAACGAATGACAATGAAAAACTACAAACTGATATGGTTAGGGATATTCTGTTGTTTGCAACCTCTTATATTGTTTGCGCAACGGGGAGAAATGATCCGTAAGGCATTTTTAGATCCGAAGTCCGATCGGGTGTTAGTCGTGGCACACCGGGGGAACTGGCGGAGTGCACCGGAAAATTCCGTAGCGGCAATTGATAGTGCCATACAAATGGGAGTGGATATTGTGGAGATTGATATTCACAAGACTAAAGACGGACAATTAATATTGATGCACGATGACCGTGTAGACCGGACAACCAATGGTAAAGGATTGATTAAGGATTATACATTGGCAGAAATCAAGAAGTTGAAACTGAAAGATAAGGATGGAAATCTGACAGAACATATTGTTCCAACATTGGAAGAGGCATTGTTGGCAGGCAAAGGTCAGATTATGTTTAACTTGGATAAGGCGTATTCTGTGTTTGACGAGGTATACGCTGTGCTCGAGAAAACCGGAACTGCCAGTTTGGTGATAATGAAAGGAGGCCAGCCGGTGGAAACTGTCAAAAGTGAGTTTGGAGATTATCTGGATAAAGTGATTTACATACCGGTGATAGGACTTGACGGAAAGGATGGCGAAAAGAAGGTCAGGGACTATATGACACAGCTGCATCCTGCTGCCTTCGAATTGGTTTATTCGGATTCTTCCAGTCCTTTGCCTCGAAAAGTGAAATCGATTATTCTGGGAAAGAGTCGGATTTGGTACAATACGTTGTGGGCTTCTCTTGCGGGAGGGCATGAAGACGATCAGGCTTTAAAAGATCCGGATGGAAACTATGGATATCTGATTGAAGAGCTGGGGGCACGGATTCTCCAGACTGATCGTCCGGGGTTCATGCTGGATTATTTGAGAAAAAAGGGATTACACGATTAATTGTCTGAAGACAATGAGGTAAATGTATTGTTTGGCACACAGATAACGTCGATGAGATCAATAGACGTTATCTGTGTTGTTTTTATCTATTCTCCAAGTGAAAATAATTTTGAGATTTGGCTTGGGTTACTAAAATAGCTATATTTGGCTCACTGAATCGACATGAGTATATAATATGAAAAAGTCAATAATAGCATTTATCAGTCTTATTATTTTTTGTATTGAGCCATTAATGGCATCTGCAGAGTTTTCTTTTAAGAAATATCAAGTAGAAAACGGATTGTCTCATAACACAACTTGGTGTGCAATTCAAGATAGTTATGGCTTTTTATGGATAGGTACGAGTAATGGGTTGAACTGCTATTATGGTAGCGGAAATAAGATTTATCGGAATGTTTTAAATGACAAATATTCTTTAGGGAACAACTTTGTCGGTTCTTTGATGGAAGAGGGTGAAGACCTTTGGATAGGAACAAGTTCCGGGCTATACATTTATGATCGCTCTGACGATCATTTCTTGCATTTTGATAAGACAACTAAATATGGAGTATTCATTAGTTGCGAAGTCAAGAAAATCGTAAAAACTAAAAATGGTTTGATTTGGATAGCTACTTTGGGACAAGGCATCTTTATTTATGATCCGGCAAAAGATGTTTTGACTCAAAATAGTATTCGGACTTTTTTTGCTTGGGATATTTGCCAGGGTACGGATTCTCTTGTCTATGTCTCTTCTATGCAGGAGGGATTATTGTGCTTTGATGAACAAGGAACTTTTCTGCAAAGTTATCCGGTTTCATTCGAATTGAATATTGGCAATCAGAGGATTAACTGTCTCCATAGTATTGATCATGAAATTTGGTGCGGTGTGGGGACGAATTCGTTAGGGTGCTATCAGGAAGGAAGTCAGGAATTAAAAATATATAATACGTCTGCAGAGAGTTTCAGTTCTATTCTTTGTCTGATGGACTATAACGGGAAAGAAATGCTGGTTGGTACAGACAATGGCATTTATTTATTTGACCGTGAGCGTAAGACATTTCGTAGGGGAGACTCTCCGTTTGGTTTATGGGCTTTGAGCGATCCGACTGTACACGCGATGATGCGGGATAATGAAGGTACACTTTGGGTAATGACTAATTCCGGTGGAATAAATTACATGTCTAAACAGTCGAAGCGTTTTTCTACTTATTCTCTGTCTTTGACGGGGATGGAAAAAGCAGATAAGGAGATAGGACCTTTCTGTGAAGATCGGGAGAAGAATGTTTGGGTGGGAACCCGGAATGGATTGTGGTTTTTCAATTCACAAACTCATTCTTTTCATGAGTATTTTTTGAAGAAATCAAATATAAAATACGATGTACGTAGCTTGTTGTTGGAGGGCGATAATCTTTGGGTAGGAACTTATGCTGAAGGATTGCATGTGTTAAATCTGAAGACAGGGAATATTAAAAGTTATACTTATTCCCGTGATATTCCGAATACACTTTGCAGTAATGATGTATTAAGCCTTTTTAAAGATCGTAAAGGAGAAATCTTTGTCGGAACAAGCTGGGGATTATGTCGCTATAATCCGCAATCGGATAATTTTATAACTGTGATAAATGTCGGTGCTATGGCTTCTGTAACTGACATCTATGAGGATATGTACAATAATCTTTGGATTGCGACTTCAAATCGCGGCGTTTTCTGTTATAATACAGTTGGTGAAGAGTGGAAACATTTTGAACATATCCGGGAGGACCTGACTACTATTACGAGTAACTCCGTGATAACATTATTTGAAGATAGGAAAGGTACGATGTGGTTTGGGACCAATGGTGGAGGATTATGCTCTTTTTCCAAAGAAACAGAAACTTTTGTTGATTTTGATCCGGAAAATATATGGTTACCGGATAAGGTTATTTATTCGATAGAGCAGGATCTGGCCGGCAACTTTTGGATTTCCTGTAATTCCGGGTTATATCAGTTTAATCCTGCAGATAAGAATAAGAACTGTCTTTTTACTATAAATGACGGTTTGCAGGGGAATCAGTTCACAGCGCAATCTTCATTAGCTTCATCGACTGGAAAGATGTATTTTGGAGGAGTGAACGGATTTAATGTTTTTGAACCGAAAGAATTTACAGATAACACCTATCTTCCTCCTGTTTATGTTATAAATATCAGTTTCCCTAATTTGAATAATGAGCGGGAAGTGAGGCGGTTGCTCCGGTTGGATAAGCCTTTTTATACTGTTGATAAAATAAAATTACCTTATGAGAATAACAGTTTTACAATTCGTTTTGCGATACTTAGCTATGAAGATCCTCTTAGAAATCGTTATGCGTATATCTTGAACGGAGTAGATAAGGAATGGATTAACAACTCTTCTAATAATACGGCTTCCTATACCAATCTTCCTCCGGGGGAGTATGAGTTTTTGGTTCGTGGTTCAAATAATGACCATTATTGGACTGAAAAGGCAATTTCTTTATGGATTGTGGTTACTCCTCCCTGGTGGCGGACTACTATTGCTTATGTGGTATATGCATTGTTGTTACTTGCTGCTATCGTATTTCTTGGTTGGCGTTGGAATTTGTATGTCAGGCGTAAGTATAAACGTCGGATGGAGGAGTATCAGACTACCAAAGAAAAAGAAATGTATAAATCGAAAATCAATTTCTTTATTAATTTGGTACATGAAATACGAACTCCGCTAAGTTTGATTCGTTTGCCGTTGGAGAAATTGAGAGAAGAGGAAATCAAAGGGAAAGAGAATAAGTATATTTCTGTAATAGAAAAGAATGTAGATTATCTATTGGGAATCATCAATCAGTTACTTGATTTTCAGAAGTTGGAAAGTAGTGCTTTGCAGTTGAATTTGAAGAAATGCAATGTTAATGCATTGGTCAGTGATATTTTTAATCAATTCTGCGGTTCTGCGGAGTTGAGAGGACTGACATTACATCTTTGTTTGCCTCATGAAGAGATTAACATGATGATTGATTCGGAAAAGATGAGTAAGATTCTGGTAAATTTGATAGGGAATGCGATGAAATATGCGAAATCCAGAATTGAATTGAAGGTATTATCAGTAGATGACGAGGTGAGGATAGAGGTCACTGATGATGGTCCCGGTATTCCGGAGGACCAACGCGATAAAATATTTCAAGCTTTTTATCAATTGCCTGATGATCCTGTGGCATCATCTAAGGGTACCGGAATTGGTTTGGCATTTGCAAGATCCTTGGCAGAAGCCCATCATGGGAATTTGTTTCTGGAAGATAGTTCCGAGGAGGGGGCTTCATTTGTGTTATCTTTACCATTGGGAGTTGTAGAAACGGAAGATGCATCTGATGGATTGACTGAAACGGATGTTGTAGGTGTTGGAGAAGAAGTGACTTCTGTTTCTGAATTCGGTAATAGGAAATTCACAGTTTTATTGGTGGAGGATAATCTTGAATTGTTAAATCTAACTCGGGAAGCTTTAAGTACTTGGTTTAGGGTGATACGTGCCGGTAATGGAAAAGAAGCATTGGAAATACTCACACGCCAGAGTGTGGATGTTATTGTCAGTGATGTTATGATGCCTGAAATGGATGGACTTGAACTTTGTAATCATGTAAAATCCGATATGGCTTATTCTCATATTCCTGTTATTTTGCTGACTGCAAAAACGACATTGGAATCTAAAGTGGAAGGACTTGAAAGTGGTGCTGATGTATATCTTGAGAAACCGTTTTCTATTAAGCAGCTCTATAAACAGATCGAGAATTTATTAAAACTGCGATTGGCGTTTCATAAACAGATGACGGACATCACAATTGGTTCATCTTCTTCACTTTCGGATTTTGCTATTTCTCAAAAAGATGTAGAATTTATAGACAAGATCAATGCAATTTTATCGGAGCAGGTTATTAATGAAAATTATTCAATTGATATATTGGCAGATCAAATGAATATGAGTCATTCTAATCTTTACCGGAAGATGAAAAGTTTGTTTGGTATGCCTCCTAATAACTATGTGAAGAATTTCCGCTTAAACAAAGCAGCTGAATTAATTGCAAATGGTGTTCGCATAGCTGAGGCAGCAGAACGGTTAGGCTTTGCTTCTTCTTCCCATTTTGCAAAATGTTTTAAAGAGAAGTTCGGAATGTTGCCAAAAGATTATAAATAACAAGTCTTTTCATGATGGGAAAAATGATGGGAGGGTAGATGAAGTTTAAAAATGCAAGAAATATACTGTAGTAAGATTTTTTATCCATTCGTTTTATATTCTTAACTCCGAAAAATTCGTAAGTGTAGATAAACCAACTACTTTTGGCTCCCGAATTTGCAGCATTTTTGAATGTCTTGCGTCTAATAAACATAAACTAATATATTTCTAGTCATGAAACACAGACTGTTACTACTAATTCTATTCGTATTCGCTACCTCCGTGGCGGGGTGGGCACAAAAATCCACAGCTCCTTCTTATACAGTCAAAGGAGTACTTATTGATTCTTTAACACAAGAGGGAGAACCGTATGCTACCATCAAAATAGCAAAGAAAAATGCTCCGGATAAAGCAGTCAAGATGGCGGTGACTGGGGCGAATGGTAAATTTCAGGAGAAACTGAATGTCGCTGCGGGCAATTACATCATCACTATTTCTTCGATTGGTAAAGCGCCGATAGTAAAGGAATTTACTCTAAAACCGTCCGTGAAGGAGGTTGACTTGGGCACAATGATTTCTTCGGAATCCAATAACGTATTGAAAGGAGTGGAGGTAATTGCACAAAAACCTTTGGTAAAGGTAGATGTGGATAAGATTGAATATAATATTGAAGATGACCCGGACTCAAAATCGAACAGTATATTGGAGATGCTTCGGAAAGTGCCTTTGGTAACGGTGGATGGAGAAGACAATGTACAAGTAAACGGCAGTAGCAGTTTCAAGATACATGTGAATGGAAAGCCCAATAATATGATGAGCAATAATCCGAAGGAAGTACTGAAAAGTATGCCGGCAAACACAATCAAATATATTGAGGTGATAACTTCACCGGGAGCTAAATATGATGCGGAAGGTATCGGAGGTATTCTGAATATCGTCACAGTAGGTTCCGGATTTGAAGGATACACGGCTACTTTCAGAGGAAATGCTAATAATAACGGAGTAGGTGCCGGCACTTACGCAATGGTGAAACAAGGTAAACTGACTGTTTCTGCCAACTATAACTACAATTATAATAATAGCCCGCGCAGCTATTCCAATAGTTATCGCGAAAACTATGAACCGGATAAAGAGAATGAAAAATATCTGGAATCGGAAAGTAGCTCCAAGTCGAAAGGGAATTTCCAGTATGGCAATTTGGAAGCCAGTTACGAGATTGATACGTTGAGGCTGCTGACCGTGGCTTTCGGAATGTACGGCAGTAGTGACAAAAGTAACAGTGACGGAAATACAATTATGCACGGAGCTGACCGACAGGATTTTGCGTACCGTTATAGAACCGACAATCATGGAAAAGGGTCATGGTATTCTATCAACGGAAATATAGACTATCAACGTACTTCCCGAAAGAATAAAGAACGGATGATTACGTTTTCTTATAAAATCAATTCCCAACCCCAAACGAATGATTCATATAATACTTATCTGGACATCGAGCCTGATGAGAATAAACTGGATATCATTAAAGAATTGTCATTAAAGAATTTCCATTCGGATGGAAAGACAAATACGATGGAGCAGACTTTCCAGGTGGACTATACTACTCCGATTGGAAAGTTGCATACAATTGAAACCGGTGCCAAATATATTTTCCGACGTAACTCCAGTGATAATCGGTTTTATGAAGCCGAGGGAGCAAGTGAAAACTATGCATATAATGAGAATCGTAGTAGCGAGTACCGTCATTTGAATCATATTCTCTCTGCTTATGCCGGATATACGCTGAAATACAAGGGATTTACTTTCAAACCGGGATTACGTTATGAGCAAACCATACAAGAGGTGAAGTATCTGGTGGGTCCGGGCGAGAACTTTGATTCGAATTTTAGTGATCTGGTTCCTTCCGTTTCCTTGGGAATAAAACTAGGAAAGACGCAGAATTTGCGTGGTGGATATAATATGCGTATCTGGCGTCCGGGTATCTGGAATTTGAATCCTTATTTCGATAATCAGAATCCGATGTTTATCAGTCAGGGAAATCCGGATTTGAAGAGTGAGAAAAGTCATGCGTTCGATGTGGCTTACAGCAGTTTCAGTGCCAAGTTCAATATTAATCTTTCGTTGCGTCATTCTTTCAATAACAATGGAATTGAAAGAATCAGCCGTTTGATTACTGATAAAGACGGAGAAATCTTTGAAGGTGGGCATAAAGCTCCCTACGGTGCACTGTATAGCACATACGGTAATATCGGAAAGAGCCGGGAAACAGGATTGAACTTTTATTTGAACTGGAACGCTTCTCCTAAAACGAGAATTTACGTCAATGGACGTGGCAATTATAGCGATTTGCGGAGTCCTGCCCAAGAGTTGCACAATTATGGATGGAATGCTTCTGCTTATGGAGGAATTCAGCAGACCTTACCGGGAAAAGTACGTTTGAGCCTGAACGGTGGAGGTAGCACACCCCGAATCAGTTTGCAGGGAAAAGGTTCAGGATATAGTTATTATAGTTTGGGATTGAGCCGTTCTTTCCTGAAAGAAGAACGTCTTTCTTTGAATATTTATTGCAGCAATGTTCTGGAGAAATACAGAACTTACAATAACCACACAGAAGGAGCTAACTTTATTTCGAAGAGTTCGAGCAAATATCCGAGCCGGTATTACGGTTTCAGTATTAGCTATCGGCTTGGTGAGTTGAAAGCCAGTGTGAAGAAAGCCGCACGAAGCATCGACAATGACGATGTGAAAGGTGGCGGCGGAGGAGGTGGAAACACCGGTGGTGGAGGTGGTCAGTAGACCACTTCCGCACACCGGGATTCCCTCTTATTTCTGTCTCACGTCTTGCTTGTTGGCGTTAAAACCAAGTTTGGTTAACCCGGCCTGTACGTCGGGATGGCTCATGAAGAGTTTCCACAATAATCCGCTCCGGTAGTTTTCGATCATGACAGCAATAGGACCCTGGTCGATAGCCAGATAACGTTGCGGATACCAATTGTCCGTTTCGCTGAAAGCATCGTAGAATCCGAAAGGACCGAACACTTTATCTCCCATACCATATAGATGGCGCATCACTTGCATGGAATATTCCGGTGTATAGATAATGGATGAAAGCGCGGCGGTAGGGGAGATTACTCCTTTGTCCTCCTGCTCATTGGGCGAATGAGCCGCATATCCATCGACGGAGTAGCTGGCGGTCAGTCCCCAACAATCCGGTCCGAAACCTTTGTAATGTTTAGGGTTGCGGATGCAGTAAGCACGGTTCACCAGTGTCAGGTTGCGCATTTCGTGGAAGTAGCTGGGGCAGTATTCATCTTTTAGTCCCACCGGATCAAGTCCGAGGAAAGAGTATTGAGCCCAGAAAAGCGGTCCGGCTTCGGTGCCCTGATAGCAGAGGTGCAACTCGATTCCTTCCACTTTATGCGGAGAAACGATGGCTCCGTTCTGTGCCCAACCGTCATGATAGACAGCCGCAGGTACTCCGTGTGTAGGAGAAGCGGCGGCAAGAATATACATAATCATACATTCGTTGTAGCCGTGTACAGGGAAATTCATTTCCCAGCCATACGTTGGACTCCAATGCCAGTAAAGAACGTTTTGCCCGCCTTGCCGATACCAGTTCCAGTCGACATCCCGCCAAATCTGGTCGATACGTTGGGCGAGGGCTTTCTCTTTCTCGTTTCCGTTGACGTAATATTGGTGTACGGCCAGCAGTCCTTGGATGAGGAAAGCGGTCTCTACCAGATCGCCCCCATTATCTTTCTGGCCGAATGGTTTCACCTTGCCCGTATCACCATACCACCAATGAGGGTAGGCTCCGTGGAAACGGTCTGCCTTTTCGAGGAAAGAAACGATGCGTTCCATTCGTGCCAGTCCCTCTTCGCGGGTGACGTAACCGCGGTCGATTCCCGCAAGGATAGCCATGATGCCGAAGCCGCTGCCACCGGAAGTGACTACGTTGGCATCGTTTTCTGGATAAACGCCGTCCACATGATAACGTTCGGGAGCTAAGCCGCTATTCGGCTCGGCACCTTCCCAGAAATAAAGGAAAGTCCGTCGCTGGACGGTATCCATCAGGGCGTCGTCCGATAACGAGTCGGTGGCTGCGGAAAGGTTGTTGCTTTTGCTTTTCCCTTTACAGCTCTGGAAAGTCAGGGCAACGGCGGATAGAAATAGTAACATGAGCGGAAGTGCACTCATTTCTATTATTCTTTTATATTTATCGTTCATAATCAATGTGATAAAAGTTTAGTTTAATGTGAAGTTCGCGGTTTTCACATCACGGCTGTTCGTACCGATCATCACTTCAAAGTCGCCCGGTTCGGCAACCAGTTGCAAGTCATAATTATAGTATCGAAGCATTTCCGGAGCAATCTTGAAACGGACAATCTTCATTTCTCCCGGTTCGAGGAATATCTTTTGGAAACCTTTCAGCTCTTTGACGGGACGGGTACTGCT
>OLQC01003138.1_pt1 | contig 10100 bp, 6 predicted proteins | sample 1672471 | NCBI WGS metagenome assembly OLQC01 (sample SAMEA3136689, study PRJEB25190) | human gut metagenome | biome: human gut; feature: human-associated habitat; material: faeces | place: Austria | collected 2013
TCCGACATCGAAGGCTTCACCGGCAACGCTTGGGCAACCAACGTGAACGTCCGTGCAACCCAGAGAGGTCTGTATGACGGCCTGGAGAAGATGGACACTGCTGCTGCCATCAGCCGCGACAACGCAGCTCAGATGGTCTGGAACGCTTTGCAGGCTCTGGAAGTCAAGTATGACTACACCCTGGTTTCCGACAAGGGCAACCTGACTTCCACCACCACCCTGGTCGAGAAGAACATCACCCTGCTGGCTGACAAGTACAGCGGCGCTGGCGTTTACGAGGGCATTCTGACCGGTTCCGGTAAATATGCTCTGGACAATAAGACTGGCAAGGACAAGGTCTTTATGGCTAAGGTCGATAAGATCGACGGCAAGGCCGCTCCGGAGGATCTCGGCGCTCAGAAGTGGGACTGCGACAAGGACATGACCGCTCTGCTGGGCCAGTATGTCAAGGTCCTGGTCAACAACAAGAGCGACGCTTATGGTGTGTTCCCTGTTGAGGACGAAAACACTGTCGCAACTGCCGCGTTCAAGGATGTCAAGATCGACGACGGTAAGATCAAGGTCAATGGCACTTCTTACAACTATGATAAGAAGGACATTATCATTGAAGGCGTAAAGAAAAATGGTAATACTTCCGATAATGACCTGAAGGTTAGCGAGCTGACCAATACCTATGCCGAAGTCGCTTCCGGCGACCAGATCACCTTCATCTCCAACGATGGCGATGATACCTTCAATCGTGCTATCGTGAATCCCCTGAAGTCCAAGAGTGGTTCTCTGGACAAGGTCACTTATGTTTCCAGCACCGAGTTCGTGGCTGGCGGCGAGACCTACAAGTTCGAGGACGTGATCGCTCCCACCGACCTGAAGAAGGGTGACTACGTTGCTTACTATGAGAATACCTTCACCGGTGACAAGCAGTTTGTTAAGGCTACTGAGGTCAACGGCAAGGTGACTTCCACCAAGGATTCCGGCAAGGAAGTCAAGATCGGTGACAACTGGTACACCGTGGGCAATAAGACTGCCAACTATCCTTTCTATGGCGCTCTGGTTCGCAAGGGCGACGAAGTTACCCTGAACTCCACTGTTACCGTTCAGGTCATCAACGACGTCATCTACTATGCCGACTCCAACGGCGCTGCTTCTACCGACACCGCTCTGGTTCTGGCCGCTACTGGCTCCATGAACGCTGACGGCGATTATCAGGTCAAGCTGCTGTTCGCTGACGGCACCACCAAGCTGGTTGCTGCTGACAAGGCTTACACTTCCCTGGATGACACCATGGTCACTTGGGAGATCAACGACGATCTGTATGAGCTGACCGCAGTTTCCGCTACCAACCTGGCTGGCGGCGACAGCTACGGCACCAGCAGAACCGGCTTCGTGAAGAGCAGCAAGAAGCTGGCCGATAAGAAGGTCGCTAGCGACGCTACGATCTATGTCAACTACAAGGATGGCAACAAGCAGAAGCAGAAGGTCTTGAGCGGCAGCGAGCTGAATGCTCTGGGCAGCGACTTCGACGGTTCTGTTACTTATGTTGTGGATGACGGCCTGATCTCCCTGGCTTACATCAACTCCACTGCTTACCTGCCCGGCGCTAACGCCACCCAGGTTTACGGCTATGTTGTCAGCACTGTGACCGAGAACAACGAGAACAACACCAAGTATAAGCAGTACGACGTTTATACCACCGAGGGTAAGCTCGTTGAGGGCGTGAAGCAGAAGGCTACCACCGCTGTTGCTAAGGGTGACTACATCAAGCTGAGCCTGTCCTCCGACAACTATGCTGAGGGCGTTGAGGTTCTGTCTATCGACACTAACGCAGGTGCCCTGCTGAACTATGGCAAGGATTACATCTCCCTGGTGAAGCCTGACGGTACTTCCGACATCGTTTCTCTGGACGACAACGTGAAGTATCTGGTCGTCAACACCAAGGACGTGAAGGGTGTTGGCAACGAGGCTGACCTGGAGAAGGCTGCTGAGACTGGTACTGCCAACGAGTATTATGCTAACGTTTCCTACTATGTTGAGCCTGGTAACACCGATGCCGTTCTGGTTGTCATCGACAGCACTGGTAAGTGGTTCAAGAAGGATGCGTCTTCTGAGACTAAGATTACTCAGACTGCTGCTACCAATCCCACTACCATGACTGTTGCCGCTGCTACTAATAATGCCTTGACTGTCTCTTCTGGCACTATCTCCGCTGGTGCTAAAATCGAGGCTACTGATTACAATGCGAGCAGCGCTAACCAGTTCAAGGTGAGCCTGACTCCTGCTACCAACACTACCGCTACCATGACTCTGACTGGCGACATCCTGAAGGATGGCGATGTTACTCTGACCTCTGGTTCTGAGGATAATATCGCTGTGACTGGTACTGGCACCATCACCGGTAAGATCATTGTTGAGCAGCTTGGTAAGGCTACCAACACCATCAACTTCACCATCGAAGTTAAGTAAGAAAGAGCTTGTCTAAGCTCTAAACATTGCCACGGTCTCCCTCAAATTATCCTTGGATTTTCTGGGGGAGGCCTACGGCTTTAGATAAGTCTAGTAGAACTACTCTATGTGGTTCTGTCTATAAATTAAATGCAAAGGATCGTATAGTTATGTACTTAAATTTAATGAATGAACGCGCCAGTGATTTAGTTAAGGTTGTAAATGTGAATGGATCGAGTCAACATCCAACAGATCAAAAGGGAAATACTTGGAAGGACCACTGGATACAGGGGACGGGTAAGCTCTGGCCGTCTGAGTGCTGTGCTTGCGGGAAGAAAACAACGCTTGTCGGTGCGCACGTCCATCTACTAAATGCTGATAGGAAGCAATATATTGTTCCACTTTGTCAAAAGTGTAACAAACGTGATGATGTGTTTGTTGTAAACAAAAAATTTTTAGTACAAGTTAATATCGATTGAATAGCAAAATGCCGCCACATTACCAATAGTGTGGCGGCATTTTGCTATATCTGGTTCAGTTAATCTTGTGGAAGGTATCCTCTTTAATGCTGTTGCCGGTGATGTTGGTGACGGTGAGCTTGCTGCCGTCGCGGGTGAGGGTGAAGATGCCCCAGAAGGCTTCGTCGCCCTCCTGATCCCACTGGAACTGGACGGACCCGGCGGGGTAGCGGCTGGAGGACTGGATGACGTAGAAGCTGCCGCGGTGGGTCACGTCATCGGTGTAGGTCATGCTGCCGTCGGCGGAGAAGCTGAGGGTGGTGCTGTCGCCCTGCCAGGAGCCGAGGAAGTCGGCGTCGGCGTTGGGGTCTTCGGTCTGGTAGATGCTGAAATCGTAGATCTTGGGGCTGTCGGGCAGGGCCACGGTGCCGTCGCAGAGGCTCAGGCAGGGGTTGTAGGACCAGGTCTCGCCGTTGCTGGTGACGGTGACGAGCAGGTTCGGCAGCACGTCGCTGACGTTGCAGGTCAGGATCACCGGCACGCCCTCGCCCTCGTAGAGGGTCTCCCCGGCCTTGCCCTCCTGGCTGTTCTCGTCAATGGTCCAGGTCTGGACGGTGACCTCGGCTCCGTGGTCGCGGGGGACGATGCAGTAGACTTCGTTGCCCTCCTGGGTCACGGTCTGGCTCTGGGGGAAGTCCTTCAGGAAGGGGTACTGTTCCCAGTAGCCGCCCTTCTCCAGGAGCGAGTCGATCGTGGCCCCGGTGACGGTGCTGCCCAGGTAGGCGATGCCGCAGAGGTAGTCGCCGGATTTGAGGGTGTCCCGGAAGGTCGTGAGGGAGACGTCCTCGGCGGCGTCGGTCTGGGCCGTATCGGTGGCGTTGTCGGCGCTGTCGGCGGCGTCCGCGGCGGACGTGTCCGGGGTCGTGTCGGGGTCTGTTGTGTCGGGTTGGTCCGTGTTCCCGCCGCAGGCCGTCAGGGAGAGGGCCAGCAGGGCGGCCAGGCCCAGGGCGGTAAGCTGTTGTTTCGTCATAAAAATACCTCCTGTGGATGGATCGGATTTTAATGGCTGCTGACGCTGAGGCTGCTGACGATGGACTGGATGTCCTCGTTCCAGACGCCCTCGTAGGTCTCCCCGGCGAAGTAGAGGTAGGCGGCGTACATGGGGTAGGTCTTGGTGCCCAGGTCCTTGCCGAAGGGGACGAGGATCTCACTGTGCCAGCCGTTGGCGTCCTGATAGACGATGGCGCGGGCGCTGTAGCCGGAGACGGTGAGGTCGAGGGTCTGGTAGTTCTCGATGCTCTCGTCCACGGCCTTGGCGTCGAAGCCAGATAACCACTCGTCCACCCGCTCCTGGGTGTCCAGCTTGGTGATCCAGCCCTTCACGCCGTCGTCGGTGTAGAGGTCGGAGACGCCCGCCGGGTCCTCGTGGTAGCGCTCGGTGGGATAGCGGACGGCGTAGAGGCCGCCGTAGCAGTTGAAGGTGGCGTGGGTGGCGGCGGGGTCGCTGTCGCTGGTGGGGGCCGTGCCTTCTTGCGTCAGCGTGTATTCCACGCCGGAGAGATCCAGGGTCAGCGTCCCGCCGGCGAGCGTCCCGGTGCCGACGGTCTTCCCGGCCACGGTCATGGTGAAGTTCTCCCCGGAGACCGTCCACTCGGCTTCGTCAGAGCCTTCGGTCAAAAACGTCGTCATCGTCCCGTCCGCGTGGAGCTGGACCCACTTCCCGGCGGGGTTCATGGTCAGCTGGTCCATGGCGATGGACACGCAGTCATACCGCCCCAGATAGGCGACGTTGGCCTGGGTCACATCCCCGTCCGGCGTGGGGCTGGTCTGGCAGGCGGTCAGCCCCACGCTGAGCAGACCGGCCAGGAAAATCACAGAAATTTTTTTCATGGGTCGTGTGTTCGTCCTCTCTGTTGAGCTAGTCCCATTGTACGCAATCGCGCGAAAAAAGTCCACCCGGATTTGCTGGATCGGGCGAAAAATGTGGAAAACTTGTTGAGAATGTGGACAAATGGAGTCTGGCTCCGCCAGATGGATTGGATGGGCGCTTCCGTGGGGTGCGTGGGTACGTTGGCACACAACCGATTCCTTGCGGAACGTGGCCCTCATCCGCCCCAGTGTGCGCACTGGGGCACCTTCTCCCCAGGGGAAGGCTCTGGTAACGCAGTACAATTTTGCAGGGTGGTACCACCTAAAAAAGCCTTCCCCTGGGGGGAAGGTGGCTGCGAAGCAGACGAATGAGGGCTACCTACCGAAAGCAGTCCGTAGTGTACTAAGGCAACCCCGTACCGTGCGGGACCACGAATCAAATCCATTTGGCGAAGCCAAACACCATAAGACACGAAAGGCCCTCCCAATTCGGGAGAGCCTTTCATATTTGAGTATGTCAGTCAATGGAGAGGATTTCCAAGACTAGGAAAGGATGCAGAGGATCTTACTCCTCGAACAGGGGGGTGGAGAGGTAGCGGTCGCCGGTGTCGGGCAGCAGGGCCACGATGGTCTTGCCCTTGTTCTCCGGGCGCTTGGCCAGCTCGATGGCGGCCCAGAGGGCGGCACCGGCGGAGATGCCCACCAGAACGCCCTCGGAGCGGCCGACTTCCTTGCCGGCGGCGAAGGCGTCCTCGTTGGCCACGGGGATGATCTCGTCGTAGACCTTGGTGTCCAGCACGTCGGGGACGAAGCCGGCGCCGATGCCCTGGATCTTGTGGGCGCCTGCGGTGCCCTTGCTCAGGACGGGGGAGCTGGCAGGCTCGACGGCCACGACCTTGACGTTGGGGTTCTGGCTCTTCAGGTACTCGCCCACGCCGGTGATGGTGCCGCCGGTGCCGACGCCGGCCACGAAGATGTCGACCTTGCCGTCGGTGTCCTCCCAGATCTCAGGGCCGGTGGTGGCCTTGTGGGCGGCGGGGTTGGCGGGGTTCACAAACTGGCCGGGGATGAAGCTGTTGGGCAGCTCCTTGGCCAGCTCGTCGGCCTTAGCGATGGCGCCCTTCATGCCCTTGGCGCCCTCGGTCAGGACCAGCTCTGCGCCATAGGCCTTCATCAGCTGGCGGCGCTCGACGCTCATCGTCTCAGGCATCACGATGATGATGCGGTAGCCGCGGGCGGCGGCGACGGAAGCCAGGCCGATGCCGGTGTTGCCGGAGGTCGGCTCGATGATGACGGAGTCGGGCTTCAGCAGGCCCTTGGCCTCGGCGTCGTCCAGCATGGCCTTGGCGATCCGGTCCTTCACGGAGCCGGCGGGATTCAGGTATTCCAGCTTGGCCAGGACCTTGGCCTCCAGGCCGTTGTTCTTTTCAATATGGGTCAGCTCCAGCAGGGGGGTGTGGCCGATCAGCTGGTCAGCGGAAGTATAGATCTTGCTCATGATGGTTTCCTCCTAATATATTCAGTAAAATAGTTTATGTATCCGTGTCGGTCGGTTTTCTTGTTACCAACCTTTCAAGTAGGTTTGTATGCATTATACTTGCATTTCACCCCCTTGTCAATAGGTTTTTGCGGGAAATTTTGAAAAAATCCAAAAAATTTTCCCGTCCAAACCGGCCGTCCCAAAAACCAACCAATTTGGCAGGAAATTTTGAAAAAAGTGCGTCTTCCCTCTTGTTTTCCCATTTACCTTGCATTATAATAGGAATCATTCAAAACACGGAAAGAAGGTGGAAGGGAATGATGATCTCCACGAAGGGGCGCTATGCCCTTCGGTTTTTGGTAGACATTGCGGAGCACCAGGCGGAGGGCTACGTCCCCCTGAAGGACGTAGCGGAGCGCCAGGGCATCTCCGAAAAATATCTGGAAAGCATCGTCAAGACCTTAGTCCGGGCAGATGTCCTCACCGGCCTGCGCGGCAAAGGCGGCGGCTATCGCCTGCGCAAGTCCCCGGACCAGTACGGCGTGCGCGAAATCTTGTCTCTCCTGGAAGGCCCCTTAGTCCCCGTGGCCTGTCTCGGCCCCGGCGACCAGAGCTGCGACCGCATGACCAGCTGCCGGACCCTCCCCCTCTGGCAGGGCCTGGAGCAGGTGATCCAGGAGTACCTGGACAAATACACCATCGCCGACCTCATGGCCCGCGATGACAGCGCCGGGTTCGACTATGTGATCTGAGTTGGGCAGCAGGATACCATACAATATAATAAAATATGTGAATGTGAAAAAAAGCCACCCCGCCAGCGTACTGGAAATCGGTACGCGGTGGGGTGGCTGTCTCAGCATTGACAAATTTCGAGCCAATATGATATAGTATCTCATACGGGACACTGTTACTTTAGTGGTCAGGCCACCAAAATCCCAGCGCATTTCATGCGAAGGGAGGTGGTGCAGATGTGGAAGAAAGCATTGCAGGTTCTCCTGCTAGCAGCGATCTTGCTGCTCGCGCTTTCCACAAAAGCGTGCTGACCACTCGACGGCAATCGAATGGTCAGCTGATATAACATATTAGCAATCAAATCGGGGGCCTGGCTACAAGTAACAGTGTCCCCTTTTGTCTTCATTATAGCAGACACCCGACTTTTGTCAAGCTGAGAAATGGGGATACCTTTCACACAGCTGGTCAAGCCCTTCGGGGACAACCCCTCAGAGCGCTTCGCGCCCAGCTCCCCTTTCAGGGGAGCCATAACATACGTTGCAGGAAAGCTATGCCTCCCCTGAAAGGGCGAGGGGGACCGCCGTTAGGCGGTGGAGAGGTGCGTCCCCGGCGCCAGCGTCTCCCCATTCCACAACCTGCCCTTACACACAGCAAAACCCCCAGGGACGAATCCCTGGGGGCCTTGCATTTCGCTTAGAATCTAGCCTGAGTATTCAGGGGAGATTAGGGAGCGGGGGTGAGGGTGACAGGGATCAGAATGTCGTTCTCATCCTTGTCAGTCAGCTGGTTGCCAATATCGACAGCAGCACCCTTGATGATGTAGGACTGGTCATCCTCAGCATCAGTGAGGTCCACAACGACAATGACGTTAGCGTAATAGTTAGCGTCAGTCTTCTTCATTGCCTTCTTGAAGGAACCTGTGCCCTCGGTGTTATCCTTGGAATCGAAGTACAGGACAGAAGAATCGCTGTCAGTCTTCACATCAATTGCCTTAACCGTCTCGCCATCCTTGTACTGAACAGTGACATACTTGCCATTCACGTCAGTAACAGCGCCAACGATATAAGAATAATCATCGTCAGAGACCTGAGCAAACTCAACATACTTATCGCCATCCATCTTATAGGAAACAAGCATGTTCTTGGTCAGGGTTCTAGCATCGAAGTCGTCTTCGTCAACAACAACGTCCGTCTTGATACCGTCCTTGGTCAGCAGTCTGGGAATCACCACAGTGTTCTCATCGTCAGCATTTGCGCTGGCGTAAGGTGCGTCCAGAATCACTGCATACAGAGCATCGTCAGTAGCGCTAGGATTCTTTGCGTTATCCATGTCGACAACCATGACAGACACAGTAGTATCAGTGTATGCTTTCAGGACGGTGTAGTCATTATCAGCCCACTTATCTGCGGTAGCACCAGTGACCAGCTTGCCCTTCTTGTCGACATCAGTGGTATGATCCTTGTACAGAACGAAGACCTTTGCATCAGAAGCAACACGAATATTGTTCAGCTTATTAGTCTTAGAGTTATAGGTGCCATTAGTAATTGCAGTCTCGTCCAAGCCAATATCCTTGCCGTTTGCGATTGCCTTCAGGACATAACCATCACTGCTAGAAGTGTAAGTGTACAGAGTGCCAGCAACGGGCTTAGACTTAGCAGAGCTATTAGCAGCCTTCACGTATGCCTTGGTAGTTTTGGAAGAGCCATCAGCCAGAAGCAGCTCAACATCATAGTAATCGCTACCAAAGATCTTTTCACCGGCATTAACAACCAGAGCCAGCTTATCGGTAGAACCGGTGGAACCATCGGTGGCAAAGTAGAAGCCGTTAGCAACGATAGCATACTTCAGATCGTCCTTAGCATTGGGAACGTCAACCTTGGTTTTGTCAGGATTCTTGTACCAGGTACCGTTCATCTGAATGTCACCAGCGGTCTTAGTGCCGCTGACAGTGCCGGAAACCTGCTCTGCCTTAGTCACTTCAACATCGCCAGACACAGTGTAAGCATCATCGACTTTGATGACATAATCATCCTCGGCCATATCTTTATAGTAAGAAACGTCCTCCAGATCCTCGTTAGAGGTAATGGCTTCATCAATAGCGTTCTTGAAATAAACCTTCTTAGCGGTCAGAGTGTCAACCTTCTCCACGGAGAAAGGAGTGACAACAGCATACTCATACACTTTATCGTTGTTATTGTCAACCAGAGTGTACTTATAGTAAGAAGTTACGTTGACAGCATCCTCAGAAGTAGTGAAATCACCAGCAACAGAAGAAGCGGTCTCACCATTAGGAGCAACAACCTTCAGAGCAAGCTTCTTGACGCCCTGCTCAGTGGTTGTTGTAGCCAGCTCATAGTCTTTGTCATTGACTTCGATATTCCAATCCTTGTCAGAAACGTCGACATCATCACCCAGGACAGTAACGGTCTTGTTCTTGTTAGTGGCATAAACGCCCAGCAGGGTGATATCGTTGGACTTGTTGTCCGTGGTGTACATAACCTTGACTTCCTGGCCCATCAGAGCGGAGTAGTCAATGGTAGAATCCAGAGCGCCGATGCTGATGTCCTTGCCCTGAGAATCCTTAACACCATAGGTAACACCCTGAACCTGAGTGGTATAGGTGTTGTCGTTGTCATTGTACTTGACGGAGGTCAGGATACCCTTGTCGGTGACAGCCTCATACTTGTCTTCCAGCAGGGTGATCTTATCGTTGGTGGAACCAACGACCTTGTCCTGCACGGTGATCTGAGAGGTCAGCTGACCATTAGCATCAGTAGTCAGGGTGGTCTTGTACTCAACCTCGTAGGCGTTCAGAGCGTTCCAAACCATCTGAGCAGCGTTATCACGGGTGATGGCTGCGTTGGTGTCCATCTTCTCCAGACCCTCGTACAGGCCCTTCTGAGCAGCACGGACGTTCACGTTGGTTGCCCAAGCGTTGCCGGTGAAGCCCTCGTTCTCGGACTTGTAGCCCAGGGAAACGAGCAGCATCTTGGCCAGCTGGACGCCGGTCACGTTGCCGGCAGGATTGAACTTGCCGCCGCCGACGCCGGAGACGATGCCCTGCGCGGCGCAGGACTCGATGTAGCCCTCAGCCCAGGCAGCGTTGGCGTTGTTGCGCACGT
>OLQC01003142.1_pt1 | contig 10093 bp, 14 predicted proteins | sample 1672471 | NCBI WGS metagenome assembly OLQC01 (sample SAMEA3136689, study PRJEB25190) | human gut metagenome | biome: human gut; feature: human-associated habitat; material: faeces | place: Austria | collected 2013
GTCTCGCTTACGCCGCTTCATAAAGACGCACCTCATCCTGTTCAATGTTTTTGCGAAAAGCCGGACGCATGTGCTCGGGCGGATTAGTCACAATCTCAACCTCTCGCCCAAGTTCCTCTTCGAGTTCAAGGGACAGTTCGTATAGCGTGCCAAATGTCATGCTATCTCCGCAAACAAGACGTAGGTCGATATCGCTATCTGGTGTCTGCTCGCCGCGGGCAAAAGAGCCGAACAGATAGGCTTCGCGGACGTCATAACGAGACAGTACGCGAGAAACAGCAACGGATATGTCGACAAGAGTAATCATGTCTTAATTTTACTTACCGATTGCACGGAAGGCAATTCTAACGCGTCTGGTCCACAGGCCGGCGTTATTAGATGTTGAGCCAGATAGCAAGTTGAGTCGCCTCACGCATTGAGGCTTTCTGGAGTCATATCGTTTAGATCGGCAGCGCTGTCAGGACGAGCAGATTCCTCCGTAGCCATGCGCGTTAGGTTTTTGCGAATGGCAACAAGGATTTCCGGGCTGAGACCTTTGGATTTAAGACAGCTCAGAGTGGCATCTATATCTAATAAATCGCTTGCGGCGAGCTTTACGGTTATGCATTTCCGCGTCTTCGGATCCTTATGTATCAGGGCATAGATAACATCATCATCTGCTACGGCTTCCACCATGCTTATCCACTCCTTAATGCTGCAATAACACAAGCGATTTTCATAGTCGTTATCGGATACAACAAAAAAGCCGAGCATACGATTTGCATTATCGTATGAAAACGCCACAACAACTGCGGAATGAATGAGCTGGTTCGTGAGCTGTCGTAAAGAAATGGACGAGGACGTGGGGCTAGCTAAGTCGAAGTATCGTTCGTCGATAAAGCGTTTATCCAAGGGTGAAATATTTTTCTGAGCGTCCTTCTTCGCAGAATAAAAGTCGACTTTTAGATTACATGAATCAAAACCGTCGCTTAGCTTGTTTGCATCCAAGAGCAAGCGAACGGTAAAGGCAGACAACAGAAGAGCCTTTTCCAGTCGATAATCACGGTACTCGTCTTTCAGAATAGTGCAAGTGGAAAAGTCACTTAACTCTTTTGCGTATGACCTTAAGTCATCTTTCCAATAACATGATTCGTAGACCATTTGATGAAACTCGCTCTCTTCCCGTGTGCTTGACGCAATGGAATGAAGCACACGCTTGATTGACTGTTGCTATTCAGATCCTTGCGTCCCATTTCTAGCAGCAAGCCATGCTTCGTGTTGTTCCTCTGCGGCGGCTTGAGACGATGCCCAGTTTTCTCTCAGTTTTCGATCTTCCTCTACGATGGCTCTGCTAATGACCCGTGGATAATTGCTCTTGATATTAGGTATCTTCTTTTTAGAAAAGATATGTCTATAAGCGCCCCTATATATTGCTTGGTTAATTAGTTCGCATTGCCTGACGCTGAGCTGCTCCGGAATATCAAACGGAAGAGCTCCAACTTCAGTAAAAAGAGCAGCATCAGGGGTTAGAGGGAGGACCAACGTTACGTTCCTTCGGCCAAGCCCAATTCCATCTACTTCAATTTTGTTGTCTTTATATGCCCCAAAAGCGATGGCGGGATTGTCAGATGTGAGAAAGAAATGCTCCCTTGGCGGCCTTACTATTGTCCAATTAAAGTTTCTAACTCTGTCGCCGACGCTCCCGTTAACAAAAGAAGCAATCGAGGAAAGGAAACTAGCTCGCCCCAATACAATCGAAGACTTAATGGTGCCCGTCTCAAAATCGATATCGGCTTCAATTGGTTGAACGGGAAATGGATAAAATTGCTCGGGCTTATGAGCAACCGGGTGTGCAATCCCCAGCTCTTTTTCATAAAAATATTTCGACACGATATCTGGTATTTGATTAGTGATTTCCTAAAATACCTCTTCGGTCAGTTTGGCGTTTTTTATCAAATAAGCAGGCGTTCGAAAATGCTGAATCAGCCAGAAGTCAACCAGACAATTAATGTCATTCTTTGAGAGCGCCGCCCCAGAGCTGATCTTTCTTAGGATCGCGGATGCCGGCGCCTCATACTCATCGCAAAAATAATTCTCGATATCGTCGACATCGGACCCTGCGGTTCTTTGTGTGTATAGGTCATCCCAAGTGCACGCCGTCTTTAATGATGTCGTACGCCAAGTCTTCTCCCTATCATCTTCTACAACCAACTTGTAATCCCATAGCGAATTACCGTTAGACGACCAATTGCGTAAGTAAAACTGTGGTACAAAATGGTTATGATGCGTGACTTGCTTATTATTGGTATTCGGGCTCATTAAAACCTCCTTTTAGATTCACAGAGAATCTTTTGAGGGGCAGCGTTACCGTTTGCGGCAACCAGCAAGGTGCTTCCCATACATCGGCCAATCAATTAACTCTAAGTCTCCTCCATTCTCGGTGTAACGGATAAGCTCTTCGCTGATCTTTAAAGTGATTTCGATAAGCAGTGTGAGAAACAAATAGTAGTCTCTTGCGAACTGGCTGGAATTGGGGTCGTCAACAGGTGAGTTGCCATGGTCGTAAGAGTTTCGAAGGGCTAAAGCATTTGAATGGATCGCATTATTGAACATATAGTTCAAGTAAGATGCTTCGTCTGGCGAAAATAAGGCGCTGCTATACTTCAAATAACCTTGCTTTACCAGATCGTGAACTTCATCAATAATTGCTTTCGAACAACGCCAAAGCGGGCATGCGCTCGAATCCCAAATTATCTTTAAATAATTGGCTTTGTTGGAAGGCAGTAATCGTTCGTCTTTCTCAGATTCAGCTAAAAAACCCTTGTTAATAAGCGATTCTATTGCCGATCGGCAATCTCCGTCATAATCATCGACATTGACCGAGTGATTATGCAGCAGATCCCAAAGGTTGTCTTCTGAGCTTTTGATGCGGGATGTGAAGGTGAGCAATGATTGATCCCAAAACAAAGGTTTCGCTACTTCGTCATAGCGATCGCCCTTAATTACGTATTTGTTTTTATATAACGACTGGAATTCAGAGAAGAGCTTGAAGTTTTCAAATCGAAAATAATCAGGATCGATTACATGCATTTTTGAATATAGCGAGTACCCCTTTAGTGCACGTTCAAGCTCCGGGCCCATGGCCTTGCATTTATCAAGCCACGAGCATCCGGTTGCTGGTAAAGAGATCGAGAAACCCCCAATCCCGAGTTCTTTAGCAAAATAGACGTTATATGTCCACTCAATTGCATCTTCCAAGCGTCTACCATTTCTTTCAAGAAGCATTGCATATAGGGCAGTTTCTTCTAGTAGGAGATCCTGACGCATTTTAAAGAATATGTTGTTGTCGTATTCGTCCTTGGCGCGCATACCAAAGGTTTTCATAAGGGTAGATTCATCGTGTTCGTGGGCGGGGCAAGTCAGAAGCCCCCGCTCGTCTAAATAATCAAAGACGTACGCGCAGTTGTTCATTATGGTTGGATAATCAAGGTAGCGACTTAGCCATTCTTCACCGAAGAAAGTCTTTAGAGTATTTCCATCCACATAGGAATCTTTGCATGCAATTTGGTTGCCGCTAATCGAAGCTTCAATACCGTATTCAATGCTCCCAGTCTCATCGAACAGCTGTTTACTTAATTCCTCATAGCGTCTTTTGGCCTTTACGCGAACTTCAATTGACGGACTATAGTCTTTTGCTGCCGCACTGGGCCAGTTCATGAGAACCTGGACATAATTAAGATTTGGATTAGTCTCTGAAAGATATCTTAGAACAATTTCATCGATATCACTTCCGGTCAATGACGGCGGTAGATATATCTTCTCTTTAGAGCGTACCTCTGCGCCGAAGTTTCCGACAATTATGCTCACTGCAGCGTCAATATTTTTTGATAGGACAGCTCTGATATGTTGGTCAAACTTCTGTACTAACCCATAGTGGGACATTACATTTGAGATGCAGAGCGAATGCCGACTCAGTAATTCTTCAAGTTCATCGGAATTTATTTCTTCATATGCTTTAGTTGAGGAAGCCAGATTCCAAAACCTGTCGATATATTGCCATTCGACACTTTCATAAACATCTAAAAGTGCATTATTTGTTAATGCTGAATGTGCAAAGGAACAAGCTTTGCGATATAGCCTTTTTAGAATATGGTTAATTTCGAGACCCATATCTTCGAAGGCCTCTGGTACGCATTCAATTACCCCCTTAATTTCACCGATCTCAATTGCATCGTTAATTGTTTCAATTTGATGGCTTTCGCCATCCAATAATATTTCTTTGCATCTTTCGATTGAGTGATATGTTCCATAGTCATTGGGCCCATAACAGGAGACTCGAGAGTGATTAATTTCTTCCAAAATGATCCCCACCTTGCTTTAGTAGAATCTACTCTCTAGTCTATCCATTCACGCGGACATAATGATCGAGTAAAAATGCGATGAACAGTGTTGCAATATGGCCCGTGGCTATCGGCTCAAATTCTGTCTACCGGTTCTCCCTAGGTATATGTAATTCGAAATAAGAGGGGGCATCGGAAAGTGTCGATACCTCCCCCTGCGCTCAATGATTTCCCGGCCACAGGCAGCCGCTCTCCCCTAGTCCCGCTTAACCAGATCCCTCGTGTACACCTTGTCCGCCACGTCCGCGAGCTCGTCGCTCCAGCGGTTGGCGACGATCACGTCGCAGCCGGCCTTGAAGGCCTCCAGGTCGTGGGTCACCTCGGAGCCGAAGAACTCCGGCGCGTCCAGCGTGGGCTCGTAGACCACAACGGGCACGCCCTTGGCCTTCACGCGCTTCATGACGCCCTGGATGGAGCTCGCGCGGAAGTTATCGCTGTTGGAGTTCATCGCTAAACGATGAACTCGCCCACGATCGGATTCTTCCTGTCGCAGCACAGATTTAAGCTACTAGGGACGTTGAGCAAATACTACGTGGAGGCATGCTCGCGCAAAGGAAAACCCCGATTCAAACCACTAGGCACCTATAAGGTTTTACACAATACGGGACTACGATGTCCTTAGATTACGATACTAGCAGCGGTCTTTAAGAAAGGATTGGCACATTGAGAAGCTCGAGTTCAGTACGTCCCTTCGAACAGCCTTTTACGGTGGTTAAAGTCACCGATGCCAAGTATGCAGAAATGCTTCTTGATGGTGACGTTTACGCCAGGCCGTTGAATGCTTTCGGGGGTTGGGAGTGGCTTGCGAATATACAAAATGATCCATCTGTAAACAATTCGTTCCGAGGCGACTGCAATGAAGGCGCTATTCATAACGAGAAATGGGAGTACGGCGACATAACCTTAATTGATGATTTCGAGACGAAATACATGAAGTGCTATTCGACTATGGCGCTCCAATATCACTCGGAAAGCAAGAAATGGGAGCATGCAAATAAGAAGGTTGCACAATTTGGAGATACGGCGGTTGTAATTACGGATTTGGAGCAGTTCATCGATAGGATTGCCCTTGCACTTACGAAACAATATGGCTGCGACCACTGCCTGCTCTTGGCAGATAAGGTGAACTACTATTGTCTAGGCACCACTCAGAACTTAACTCCTGTGTATTCAAAGGAAGCCTCGTATTCATGGCAAAATGAATTCAGGATCATATTTTGCGAGACAATTCCAAACAGGGAGAATAAATTCGCAAGGCCGGATAAAGACGGGATCTTTCGGCCCGATGCCCAGTCAACGATATTGTCGTTAGACGACGTTCATTTGGATATAGGCAATATTAGGGATATCGCCTATGCAATACCGGTTGGCTATTTAATTTATGGTTCCTGGTGGCTCGGTCATGCTATTCGGTTTGCAACTAATAGTCATAAAGGAATTACAAGACTCGAGAATCTTACAATTAACACCCGGAATGAAATGCGTGATTACAAAACGCCGGCAGTTAGACTCTCAATGACCATATACTGATTGTGGCTATTTCTACATCCGCCATTTTGGCTTTTCGAACCACTCGATTGCTGGATAAAAAAATAGGCGCCAGAATATCAACTAGCGTGATACTCTGGCGCCTTTATTACGGATGAACAATAGAGGATCATGCCGCCCCGACCCGGGCGGCCAGCTCTCCCCTAGTCCCGCTTAAATAGATCCCTCGTGTAGACCTTGTCCGCCACGTCCGCGAGCTCGTCGCTCCAGCGGTTGGCCACGATCACGTCGCAGCCGGCCTTGATGACCTCCAGGTCGCGGGTCGCCTCGGAGCCGAAGAACTCGGGCGCGTTCAGCGTGGGCTCGTATACCACCACGGGCACGCCCTTGGCCTTCACGCGCTTAATGACGCTCTGGACGGAGCTCGCGCGGAAGTTGTCGGAATTGGACTTCGTCGTCAGGCGGTAGGTGCCAACGACCGGCTTCGGCTTGCCCTCGTACACGTAGTCCCATACCATCTGTAGCACCTCGTCGGCGACGAAGTCCTCACGGGTGCGGTTCTACTGGACTTTATCCCGAACCGGCTCTCCTGTTAGAGGAGATACTCTTGTCATCTTCGTAGTTGCTTCTTCTAGAAAGGAATTTGGCGTTGCACCAGCATGTATCTTGTATTTCTTCCCGGACACGTCGAGGGCATAAAAAGACAGGGGCGCATCAAGGTTGAAAATGCCTAGTTCTTTACGCTCTTTTTGAATTGCCTGCAGCCTTAGAAAGCTAATGGTGAAGCACCCAACTTCGCCTGGCTCAAGTTTCATTACATCGCTTAAAGGATGCAGTGTCCAATACTTTGGTTTCCTTAGATTGGGGATGCCTCTGTCCGGCATCCCGCATTCACGAATACGCATTTTTGATTCGAGCCAAGCTTTAGCCCCTCGAGCGCTTTTATTAAACCTTGCCCCTTCGAGAACATGCGTGATATAAACCGGCTGGTTGCCGTCACATATAAATTCAATGTTGAAACAATTTGGATGATGCTCGAGCAAATCAAAATGATCGTCTTCAAAAAATATTCCTCGCGCATAAACACTCATCTTATGTTCATTGTGGCCCATTGCTAATGCGACGAACGCTGCAAAGAACGTTGCCGATGCGCATAGCAACGACCCTACTGCAGATATAGCCTGCCAGTCCATTCGGCCTCCTTTCGCCGCTGCATACGATTTTCCAAATCCTGAATCATCAATTTAAAGATGTGATCAATGAAGCCAGCGATTCATCTACATTGCTCTAATGCCTACAAGCTTTTGTAGTTACGTTGCAATTCAGTAGCGTAGTTGCCAAATAGCGCGTAGGCGTTTTGGATTCTTAGCCGGTGCCGATCAATAATAGCAAGCTCATTGGGCAAATCGACCGGAGGAGTATAGGCTTGGACAGTAACGGCATCGCCCACTGAATAGCTCTGGTTGACGCCAGAAACCAACGTGGGAGTAAGGTCATGAGCCGAATAGCCATGAAGCTCTCTAAAATGCTTGGCATCTGGATGTTCAAATAGATCCTCATTAATAATGCCAATGAGTTGGTTTCCAAGAGCAGTATCGGAACAACTATTTTGCAGCTTTTTAAACCAGTTGTGCCGAGGCGCTCCATCTTTAACGGTATTAATCAACACCAAAGAATAATCGCCCTTAGAGATAGTCGCGAGCTTAACGCACGCGCGGACGAGCTGGTCCTTAAAGACATTTGGGATATCTGACAGGAATCTAAAGACGGGATAGATGTAATCCATAATGAAGGTGTTTCTGACGACTTCAGAGTCAATGTCTGTGACGATAGTGCTCCAGACAGAGAGATTTTTCGTAGCGAATCATCTCGCGAACTGAATCAAATAAAGCAACGTTATAGCCATTAAAGGTATCGGTAAATGGGTCGCCAAAGAAGCTTTTCATGTCACGATGAGCCGGAATGTGAGAGTTCTCAAGCTTGGTGGAATAATAAAGCGCCGGATGTCTTGAGAGAGCTGAAGCGATTTGGGCAGATAGAGAGTCGGACTCAACTGGTATATTCACGCTTGGGTCTGCAGTCATAATTAGACCTCCGACAATGGTTAGCAATTAAATTGTTCGGCATGCAGGACAGTCATGATGCGTGTCTATATTGGACAAGATTCACCCCTATGGAGTCAACGTAATTCAATATATGAAATGGATATATGTAATCTGAACTCAAAAGGCACAGTTTCCGGCAATGCCTTTCACCACAGAAAAGAGATTCTTGACAAAAGATATAGGGAAAGAGAATTACCCAGCAAGAGTAAAGAGTTTCTTTACTAGAAATGCGACTTTTCTAGTATTTAAAATGGCCTTGAAAAGAACGTCTAAATCATCGTCACTCTCGACAGCAAGCGTATAAATCGAATCCGAATCGTCTACAGAAAAACGTTGCTTTATGGAAGAATCGAGCTCATTAAAAACTCCTTCATCTAAAGCGATGTTTAGAGGATAGAGAGCGCCAAGCTCAAACTCAAGTAAACGAAACCTGTAAGATTCCGACCGGATTTCAAAAGCATAGGAACCATCGGAATATAGGTCATTCGCATCTTTAAGTCTGGGCTTAATCACAGAACCGACTTCAGAGTCATTTACAACAGTTTGAAGCGCCATGGCCACATTGGCCAACCTGTCATTATCGCGATCAAGGTTAATCCTTCTATCCAGAATAGCCGTAACTTTTCCGTTACTGGCTTGAGCCAATTGATTCGATTGAGAGTTGAAATACTCAATCACATTATCGGTAGACTTATCAGATTTTTTCTCGAAAAGCTTATCCCAGTAGTTTTCTTTATTGTGCATGCGAGCCGTCCTTAATTTTAATGGATAACCTTACCGATAAAGGTAGATGGTCGCTAATCTGCTTATCGGGAGCAACCTTAGAAATGAGACCGATATCAGAAATGCTCCTGAGATGGCTAACAGACTTAATAGCATCAGCTAGGCCGGATGTAACCAAGACCTGATCAAGACAATGCCAATAAGTCTCTAGATCTAAATTTGTACAGTAAAATGAACCATATTGCGGGCCATCTTCGGAATAATTGCAAAGCATCGGACTATACAAATATTCGTACCTGTTGCGTTGCCAAGTGCGATACTTTTTGCGCGATATAACCTCTTTAAAATATACGGCATTAAAAAGGTTGGGCGTTCGCAATATTTCATCGTATGGCTCAACATTGAAATCACCAATGATAATTGCTTCCGCACCTGATAGATTAGCCCTTTCTTGCCTAACATCCTTGAGTAGCTCTTGAGCGGTAACACGACGGGCAACGTCATATGGGTGAGAGTGTTTATCTTGAAGGTGGATTCCAGCAACAACATACTGTTTGCCATAATGGGAAAGCGAATACACAACATATCGAGTTTGCTCTTGAAAAGTTATCAATTCGATTGAGCTTTTAATTACCGCGAGAATCTTTGCGTCATCGAACATCGTGGGCAAGATGCAATAGTCATCAGGAAGAATAGCAGAAAGGGCAACCGTGTCCAGCTGCCCCCATTCTGCAAATAAAGCTATATCCGCGTCGGTATATTCGATACAGTCACGAATTAGCTCAGGATTATTTTTAAGGCCTAAATTCCAAAACAACAGGTTGAGGTCTACATCATCCAACTGAAACCCCTGTGCCTATCAGACATTATTAAAATCAAGCGAATGCATGAACGGGCGTTACGCGTTCTTCCTCCACACCATCTTGTCCACGACGCCGGTGTAGCTCTGGATGATCTTGACCACCTTGTCCGAGACATTCTCGTCGGTGTAGTCGGGCACAGGCGTACCTAAATCACCGTTGCGGTTCATTTCGACGGCCACGTCAACAGCTTGCAGCAGGTGGTCGCCGTCGATGCCCGCGAGAATAAAGTCCGCCTTGTCCAGTGCCTCGGGCCGCTCGGTCGAGGTGCGGATGCAGACGGCGGGGAAGGGGTGCCCGACGCTGGTGAAGAAGCTGGATTCCTCGGGCAGCGTGCCGCTGTCGCTAACGACGCAGAAGGCGTTCATCTGCAAACAGTTGTAATCGTGGAAGCCCAGCGGTTCATGCTGAATGACCCGCTTGTCCAGCTGGAACCCGCTCTGCTCCAGTCGCTTGCGGCTGCGCGGATGGCAGGAGTAGAGAATCGGCATATCGTACTTTTCCGCCATCTTGTTGATGGCGGTGAACAGCGAGGTAA
>OLQC01003152.1_pt1 | contig 10054 bp, 5 predicted proteins | sample 1672471 | NCBI WGS metagenome assembly OLQC01 (sample SAMEA3136689, study PRJEB25190) | human gut metagenome | biome: human gut; feature: human-associated habitat; material: faeces | place: Austria | collected 2013
GCGTCACCGCCTGAATCAGCCGCTTTACTGAGTAAATTCTTTTGCTGGCGATAATAATTTCCCTCTGCAGATCATCGGGCGCAATCTTTTCCGGATAATGGACCACATTACCGTTGTATTTCGACCAGTCGGTGTGGATCAGCTTATTTTTATGAGTCTTATACACCGGAGTGCCTGGTACAAAATACATGGACTGAATCAGGACGCCGCAGATGTCGTGGGAAATCACAAAATCCGCCAGCCGCTCCCCTACGCCCTTTACGTGATTGTCAGCGCCTACGATAAACAATCCCCGCACGCGCAGGCCATGGCGCTGGATATTCTCTACCGAGCGGACAATTTCCGCGTAAGTGCTCTTTTTATGCAGGCTTTCAAACGCCTCATCCTCTAAAAACTCGATTCCCATGGCAATCTCGCAGAAGCCCGCCTCTTTCAAAAGCTCCAGCATCTCGTCGTCAAAGCCCACCTCGTACCGGGCCTGAACCGTAAACTGATACCGAATTCCGCTGCGAATGATCGCGTTGAGCACCGATACCGCCCAATCCCGGTCCGCGAAAAAGTTATCATCAGTGAGCCAGAGTATTTTGGCCGCACGGCGGTGGCCCTGGTCGTGAAAGGCGATAGCCTGGCGGATATCCTCCACAACATTTTCCGGCGACCTCGTCCGCACTTTTCTGCCGAAATGCCGTACTACCGCACAATAATCGCAATTGTGAGGGCAGCCTCTGGACGCGTGAACCTGCGGCCAAACTCACTTTGTCGATGAAGATGAGATCGTCGGCTACGCAGGACATCAGTGTTCTGGGAGGCAATCCGTAGAAACTGGTAAGCATGTAGGCGCTGAGGCCGTTATCTTCCAAGGCTTTGGTTTTAGCATAAAGGGTGGTCAGTTCTTTTACGAAACCGTCCGTGCCGAGTAGTCCTACCACGGTAGTGGTTCCGCAAGCCACCAGTTCGCTCATGGAGACGTCGGGGACTAAGGAAGCATAGCCGGTTTGTCCGCCGCCACCGGTGATGTGGACGTGCTGGTCGATAAAGCCGGGGGTGACGGCGCACCCGCCGGCGTCTATGGTATCAAATGGAATACCGGTCAGTTCTATTTTCCGGTCTATGAGGGCTATTTTATCATCTGCCAGCAGAACGTCGTTCATGCCAAGATGTTCCGGAGAGTATAAGTTTGCATTTTTAATGAGTGTGAACATGATTCGGAGTTGTTTTATAGTGTTATGAAATGATAAGCTATCAGGAATAGAATGCTGCCTATAAGGGGCAGGGTATTTCTCTTTGCCAGTTCAATGGGCGATACACCCGCCACACCGGCAATGGCGACAATGATACCCGCTATGGGAGATGCGGCACGCCCCATACTGGCGGATAACTGCAAAGGAAGCACGAGGGAATAGGCAGGCATACCCAACTGTCCGGCAATTCCGGGTAGCAACGGACCGAACGAGAAGAAGGCCGCGTTTCCGCTTCCCATCAACATGGCCGCACAGAAGATTATCAGGGCGAAGACTGCTGCGATGGCAATGCCGGAAAGTCCTATATGTGTGGAGTAATCTACCAGTGAGTCGATGAAACCGAGGCTAATCAGTCCTTTGGAAAATATCTCGGAGGCAACAATTAGTGTCACGACACTTCCGAAGACATTTCCCATCCCTTTCCAGAAGCTGGAGAAGGCGTCAAAGGTTTTCCGTATATTGCGTATATGACAGCCTACGAATACAAGTGAGACAAAGAGGGAAAATAGCATGGTGGTCGTTGTATTGAGTGCTATGGGAGGTTGGAACAGCCCCACATAGGGTGAAAATATAATGAGAAGCGCAAGCGGAAGTACGGGCAGCATGGCGAATATCAATGGAATATCCGGTTGGGTAGAGGTCTGCGGGACTTCTGCTGTTTCATGGTTTTCCGTACTCTGCCTGGCGGCTTCTTTTTTATCGAAATATCTATTGTTGAAGTAAAACAGGGTCATGACTACCAAGGTGGTAGGGATAACCAACGGGAGTTGGTGGGTAATGAAATAAGCTACGTTGGTCTGGTCGATAAGTTCGGCAGCAAGGGCTGTGTTTGCCGAACCGGGCCCCTGGTCGAACAGCGTTGCGGCGGCAATGACGGATAATGCGGTGAGGCGGCTTACTCCCAATCCGATGAGGACGGGGTAAACGGAGGCGACAAGCAAGAGTCCTAATCCGGCTGCCGAGGGGGTAGTGATAAAGAGCAACTGGCCGATGGGAATGGTGACGGTAGCTGCCAGGTAGGGGTAACGACGAAAGAAACCCAACGGTTTCATGGAGATGTGTACCAGGGCATTGGTGGCTTTTATGTGATTCATAAAAGCTACATAGCCGCCAATGGTCATAATCATCAGTCCTGCGCGGGACAGGTTGCCGATGAATGTTTCTTCCACCACTTTCACCAAATCGAAAACAGCGCTACCGGTGGATTTATCCGGAATGATGGGTTGGACATTGAGAATGAGGGCGAATGTCAACATCACAAGTCCGGCCAGCATCAGAACTCCTTGCGGATTCAGTTTCCGGTAGAGGTAAATAGCGGTGACGGTGATCACCAATATACAGAGGAGGAAGGCTACGACTGACATAATCTGATTGGTTCTGTGTTATAAATTGTTTTTTGAGGAGTGATCGGAGATGGGACAGGAATGCATTAAATGAAGTGTCTCAATTCTCCTCCTCTCAAAAGGAGGAGAATTGGGATAGCACTATTTAATCATTGTTCTACTGTCTTATAAGTACCCCGGATTATTCTCCAACTGGCGACCTGTATTGGAATCTATGAACTCTTGCGGAATCGGGAACAACACAGGCGTATCATACGAATTCATGCCTCGTGCATCGCGTCCTGCAATCTCATTCAACTGTCGCATACGGCGTTTGAAGTAATTGTTCACATCACGTTCATCTCCACCTTTCTCCTGACTTACGCGAATCAGGGTGTGACGGCGTTCTTCTTCGGAAAGAAGTTCACGGCTACGTTCGTCCAGAATGAAATCCATACCTCCTGCGGTAAGTTCAGCTTCTGTGATGCTGACTGCATTGGAACGATTGCGTACCTTGTTAATCCATTTGATGGCTTCACCTGCCTGGTTGTTTTTCAGTAAGGCTTCCGCATAAAGCAAGTACGTGTCGGCGAGGCGGAGATAAACAATATCCTGATAACATCCATCCTTGTCACCATTTGCCAGCAACGGTGCCACGTAATCCCATTTGCGGGTAGTGGGCCAGTTATACTTCTTGATGGTTGTCTTATTATCATCCAGCATAGCGGCGGTTACAGTGGTGTCTACCACCATCTTACCGTTATTAAGGAATTCCGTAATCTTGCCGTCGGCACCCTTTTCGTTAATAGTCCATACCACTGCATGATCGGATACACGGTCGTCCTGAGTTCCCTGATCTTTATAGTTGTAGAGGCGGAAAGCACCTCTTGAAGGCACGCAACGTCCGGCACCTTTACCACCGTTGTTTATCCAGAACACCTGAGGCCAAGTGGCTGCACCGCTTGTATAGTCGGGATCGTACTTGTTGCTCTTGTTGATGACACCATCGTTGGAGTAATAATTTTTATATGTACTCTTCATGTAAACTTCGGCTGTACCGAACGCGCTGTTTTCCGGTTCCGTGTTGACAAAAGCATATAAAACCTCTGTGTTTCCGTCCGCATACATCGGTGTGCGGAATACGTCGATGAACGGACAGCCTGGATTGGCGGAGTTCTTGCCGAAACGGTTGGTTATCAAACTGTATTCGGAACCTTCTGTCAGCGGCTTCAAAACTTCGACTGCCTTGGAGGGCTGGTCCATTGCCAGGTATAGTTCACCCAGATAATGGCGTGCCATGGCTCCTGAAATCTTGCTGTTGCTTTCTTCACGCAACGGTAAATTGTTCATGGCGAAAACAAAGTCCTGCTCCATGACTTCACGGATGGATTCTACGGAATTGCGCTCCCAGTCGTTACGGTAGTTCATACCTGTAATTTCTTCGGTGGACAAAGGTACGGCACCGAATGAATACGTCAGATGACGGTAAGCCCATGCGCGGAAGAAGCGGGCCTGTGCGATGATCTTATTCTTGTGGGCGGCAGCTTCGGTTTCGGTTCCTTTCCAGTCGATACCACTGCCTTCGGCACGTGAAATCACCATGTTTGCCGTATTGATGATGCGGTAACACCATTGGAAGATGTTCTGAAATATCCGTAAGTCCGTCTGGTTGATTTGCGACGGATAGTACATGTATTTAAAGTCGCTGTGTGAGTTATTACTCCATGAATTGTCCACACCGCAACCCCATGCAGAGTGCAGAACGAGCGGCAGACCACCACCGAGTGCATCGGCACGGCGGTATTCGTTACGCATCATTCCGTAGAGGCTGGTTACCATGGATTGGAACCCGCTGTAATCTACTAACAGATTTTCAGGGTAGAGTGAAGCACGCGGATCTTCTTCCAGGAAGCTGGATTCATTGCATCCGGTCATGCAGAGCACGAGTAGTGCTATCAGTGTATATTTTAGCTTTTTCATACTGTTTCTCTTTGTTTTAGCGGTTTATAAATCAAGTTTCAGACCGAATGTGAATGAACGTACCTGCGGAGTGGACTGTTGGTCGCTGATAAATTCCGGGTCGAGGCCGGTCCAGCTTGTCCAGGTTGCCAGGTTCTTGATGTTCATATATACTTCGAGGCGGTTCAGGGAAATCTTCTTTAACCAACGCTGAGGAACACGGTAGGCCAGCGTGACATCCTGCACACGGAGGAAGTCGGTCTTTTCGTAGAAACCTGCGCTCATCGGGTTTACAGAAGTATCCAGTGAGTTTTTCGGGTACTTGTTGGTAGGATTCTCCGGTGTCCAGAAGTCTACCATGAGGCGGTTCTGGCGATAGGAGTTGTGAGATACGTCGTAAAGCCAGTTATTGGCTGTCTGTCCCAGTTGGGCATTGAGGAATACGCTCAGACTGACATTCTTGTATCGGAAAGTATTCGTCATACCCATTGTTACTTTAGGAATTGCCGAGCCGATGATTTCCTTGTCTGCTGGGGTGATGTCGTTTACACCATCCTTGTCATGGTACTTCATATATCCGGGGATGGAGTAGCGATAGTTCGGGTCTTGCTGTCCGTTCGGATTAGACGGGTCGGTGATCTGCCAGATACCGATGAAGCGGTAGTCGTAGTTCACGCTGATGGGCTGGCCGATGAACCACCTGGAACCGATGTCATCCATAGGGTTGCCGTTGGCATCGTAGAGACCTACATTTACGATCTTTGTCTTGTAGTGCGACAGGTTGAAAGTAGTGGACCAGTCGAAATCTTTCTTGGCAATGTTGTTGGAAGTAATTTGTAACTCTAAACCACGGTTCTTGGTCTCACCGATATTCTCGGTAATGTTTCCCGTACCGTTGATGGTGGGGATGGAGCGATTCAGCAACAGGTCGCTTGTCTTCGACCAGTACATGTCGAATGTTCCCTGGATACGTCCGTTCCACAGTTGGAAGTCGATACCGGTATTGATGGATTGTGTAGTTTCCCATCCTAACGAAGGAGAAGCCAGCTTGGAAGGATAGAAACCGTAGTTTGGGGTATGGTCGTCTTTCAGATAATTGAAGGTGGAAAGGTCAGGCAATGTAGTGTAGGCGCCTACTGCTTCGTTACCGTTCTTACCCCATGACAGGCGATATTTCAGGTTGCTTACCACTTTTGCCAACGGGCTTGCCTGAAAGAAATGTTCATTGGAAATATTCCAGCCGATAGCCATGGAAGGGAATATACCGAACTTGGATTGGCTACCGAATGCGGAGTAACCGTCACGGCGTGCAGTCAGTGTCAATAGGTAACGGCTGTCGTATGAGTAGTTCAGACGTGCCATCTGAGAGATATGGTTTTGCTTGGTATAGCTGGAGCTGCCGGACATGGTGGCGGCTTTGGATATCTGATAATAGTACATCACGTCGTTCGGAAAGTCTTTGCCTTCCATTCCGTTGCCTTCTTTCTCGTAGCTTTGTGCAGAATACAGACCGGTGAAGAAGATGCGGTGCTTGCCGAATTCACGGGTATAAGTGATGATGTTTTCCAGAATCCACTCTTGTGAGTGCCAGTCGTCGGTGTTCAGAATACCATTGGAGCGTGCGCCGTAGTAAGTGTCCATTCCTTGGTACTGTTTCCAGCTGCTGTTTTGGTACGTATAGCCGGTATTGAGCTTATAGCTGAGTCCGGGGACGAACGGCAACTTTATTTCTACCACGTTGTTGGTGATGACTTTAGAGCGTATGTCGTTGCTCTTGTTGTTGAGGCTGCTTAAGGGGTTTACAGAGAAAGCTTCGCTGGAATCTTCCCAGGCGGCGGAACGGATGTTGCCTTCTTCGTCATAAGCTTCTGCCAGGGGATTCATACGGAATGCTCTGGAGAAAGAAGCACTGCTGCCGCTTCGGTCGTAGCGTCCCAACTGGGTACTGGTAGAGAACTTAAACCAGGAAGTGAACTCCTGATCGAGGTTGAAACGGATGTTGTAGCGTTTGAATTGGTTGCCTACGGCAGTACCTTTCACATCGGTATAGTTCAGCGAGACAAAATAGTTGGTTTTGTTGACGCCACCACGGAAGGAGATGTTGTGCTGCTGCTTGAAACCGGTGCGGGTTGCCAGCTCCAGCCAGTCGGTATCCATGCCGGCTTCGTGCATACGCAATTCTGTGACGGTCATAGATCCCATCCACGGTTCGGGATTGCTTTCTGTGGGCGGGGTGGTATTGGCATCTTTCAATGCTTCCGTCTTATACTTCCAGAATTCAGCTCCATTCATGAGGTTGGGGAAGTTGATAGGATTGTCAATGGTGATGTAGGTGTCGTAAGATATGGTCAGTTTGCCTTTTTCACCTCTCTTGGAGCTGATGAGGATGACACCGTTCGAACCGCGGGCACCGTAGATGGCAGCCGAAGAAGCATCTTTCAATACTTCAATGGATTCGATGTCGTTCGGATTGATTTCGGACCAGGGACCATCAAAGGGGATACCGTCCAAAATAACCAGTGGTTTGTTGTCTGCCGTGATGGAGTTCTCGCCGCGGATGCGGGTCTTGGTGGAAGAGCCTTCCGCATTGGTTCCGGTCACTGAGATATTCAGGCCCGGTACGGCACCTTGCAAAGATTGGATGATGTTGGTTTGCGGGCGATTCTCCAGTGTTTTGGTATTTACGGAAGCAACTGCACCTGTCATATCCGACTTGCGCTGCACACCATAACCTACCACTACTACCTCATCCAGCATCTTAGTGTCTTCCTTCAGGATAATGCTGACGTGTTTCGTGCCGTTGACTTTCACATCCTGGTTCAGATAGCCGATAAAAGAGATTTCAAGAGTGCTGCCATTCTGTACATTTGCCAATGAAAAGTCTCCTTCTACGTTGGTGACACTTCCTGTACCAGTGCCTTTCACAATGACATTAGCTCCGATGATGGGTTCGCCCTTTTCATCTTTCACATTTCCGGTGACTGTGACTTGCTGTTGTGCAAATGCATTTACCGAAATGAACAGTAACAAAGCGCAGCAGGCAAGAATGAGTCTGCATGAGCGTTTTTCTTTTCTTTTCATGATTCGTTTAATAGTTAACATAAGTTTTTAGTTTGGATCTCTGTGGCAAAGGTATGCGCAATAAGGGTTACTTACTCTGCGAGGTAAACAGGCAAAGTAAACTGTTAAAACTGATAAGTGCTTGATTATTAGTGCTGCTTTCTGAAAATGAGAGGCTCGGAAGTAAACTCTTTGAATGGAATCGGTAGTAGAGAGCAGGGCTTACGCTTTGTATTTTCCGAGCTTTTTCACAGCATTTATAAAATCTTCTTTCGGGATAATGGATTTATTCCGGGTGCGAAGCCGGTTGTTATAAACCGTTTGTGCGGAACAATGGAGGAAGTCCGCTATCTTCACGCTGTCTGTGATGCCGAGTCTTATCAAGGCATGTATGCGCAGTTCGGTATTAAGCAGTTCGCCTTCTTTCAGTTCGATGCGCTCTTCGGGTAGCAGTAAGGCGTTGAAGTCACCTACAAAATCGGGATAGAGATGCAGGAAGATGGTATCGAAATTCTGGTAGAACTCTTTCAGTTCGTTGGAGGCTGTTGCGGAAGAGTCTGTCATTGCTTTTACATCTTCTATCTGGCCTACTTTCAGTTTCCGGTTGATGTTCTTGCGAAACTCTTCCAGCTTACTGATGTAGGTGGAACAGATGTTGAATACATAGCCGATATATTCTTCTTTTACGTAATTAGATTCCCGCAACTGGTCATTGACTTCCTGTAATTGCGTATTCAAGTCTTTTAGCTGTATGTTTACTTCTTCCAGGCGTTGATGTGCCGTAGAGAGGGCATCCATATTGACAGACAGCTTCTGGTTTGTACTGTCTAACTTCAAGTTGGCTTCTTTTAGCCGGCGCATTTGCTTGCGGATGAACAGGAAGGCGCCGATCAGTACGAGAAATAAGAAACTGACGGCAATCAGGGAGGCTTGAAGACGCTTTTGCTGTGTGCGGCTCTGTTCCTGGTACGCTTTGTAGATTTGGTTTTGCAAATGAGACATTTTGACTATTCGTACCCGGTTGTGGAAAAGCATGGCTTTTTGGGAACAATAGAGGATGTAGTTATAGGCGCGGTCTATTTCTCCATGCTTAAATAGGTATTCCGCTATTTCCTGCAAAGAGCCGATATCTCCGTTGACAGACCGTATGTCTGCCATAGCCGAAAGAATGAGGTTTTCCAGGTATTTGCTCTCGTTATTTTCACTCCGGTAGATGGCGGAGAGATTGTAGGTAGCTATGGAATACTTGCGGCTGTCGTTAGACAATGTCTGCTTGTTTTCCTCAAATGCTTGTTTGACGGGTTCTATTTCCGGGGTTCCCATGTAGAGCCATGCCCGGCAGTTCCAGTAGCGCAATTCGTCGGGAGTGGCTGTGAGGTATACCGAGTCTCGGAAAGCCTTTTGGAGATTATTGTAATGTTCCGACAGTTGGGAGTTCTCACTGGAGTAATCTCGGAGGCGGGAATAGAGTGTACATAACCTGCCAAAATACTCGGAACGGAGATTTTGGGGTAATTCTTCCGGTTGGATGTCACTGACGGCTTTCAAGGCTTCGGTCAGTAGCCCGGAGGAGGTGAGGACAAATGATTGTTCGAGCAAAGAGACCACTTCCCAGGTACGGTTGTTGGTCTGTTGTGCCAGTTGTATGTTCTTGTTGATGTAATGTAGGGCGGAATCCGCATCATAAACCCGATACTCCAAATAGACCATTCTATTCATGGCATAGAGTTCCTTTACATCTTTGACCCGGCTATACTGCATTTTCAATTGCTTGATGCGCTCCTCTTTTACTCTGACAAATAGATCCTGCTGTTCTAGCAGGCTATCTAAAGAGTGAAGCAATTTCCTGTTTTCTTCTAAAGCATGTTTAGAAGTGTCCGCACAGACATAGGCAGGAAAAAGAAGGCATACAATGAGTATAAAGAGGCCGCTTTTCATGGCGCTACAATCCTAAAACGTCCGTTTGTCTTGGCTGATTGTCATATTGTCCGCTGATTCCTTGGATTTCTTTGGGGTTCAACTCCAATCCTTTCTTCATATCTTCTGCAGAGCCTACCGTGTCACCATTCAGCAACTTGGCGCGACCGCGTTCATGATAGGCTTGTGCGAAATTAGGATTCAGTTCGATGGCTTCGTCAAAGAGTGCGATAGCTTCGGGATACTTCTTCTGGACGATATAAAGTTGTCCCAGGCAAAGAAAAGCCTGTTCGTTGAATGGATTCAATTCTGTTACATAGCGATAATCGGTTTCGGCTTCTTCCTGCTGTCCCGTTGTTTCTTTCACTTTACCGCGGAGCAGTAATGCAGCTTCTTCATCGGGATCTTGGGAGAGTATAGCGTCGATATCTTCGGTAGCTTCCTTGTATTGCTGCATCTTGATTAAGGCTTCGGCACGCAGCAGGCGGGCTTCGGTGAAGTCGTCTTTCAACACGATGGCTTTTGTGAGATGGGCGATGCACATAATGCCGTCGT
>OLQC01003153.1_pt1 | contig 10049 bp, 7 predicted proteins | sample 1672471 | NCBI WGS metagenome assembly OLQC01 (sample SAMEA3136689, study PRJEB25190) | human gut metagenome | biome: human gut; feature: human-associated habitat; material: faeces | place: Austria | collected 2013
AAGTTATGCAGGCTATAGGCATGAAATACCAATATTCTTATGAAGAATATTGGCAACCAAAACTTTATCTGGTTACATTTAGAATGTATCAATTAAATTTCGATGACCAACAAGACAGGGTATATAAAAAATATTGGAATAAATACCCTGTTCATTTCATAGAGGAGATATAAGCAGTATTGCTACTTCATTCCTTCTCTCACAATATCCACCAGAATCGGCTTCAATCCGCTAACGAAACATTCCACTGCAATCACCATCAGAATCAATCCCATCAAACGCATCATCACATTATTTCCGGTTTCTCCAAGAATTTTCAAAAGCCGCGTTGACACGCAAAGGATAATGAAAGAGAGGAGACAGACTAGGGCGATCACGCAAACCAGTGCAATTTTGAAAATATGCTCAGGGGCATCTTCCATCAGTGTTATGCCGCTTGAAATTACACCCGGACCGCACAGCATCGGAACGGCAAGAGGCGTGACGGTGATGTTCCTGGAATATTCTTTTTTCTCGTTCTCGTTCAGTTTCACATGGGTGAAGTGTGCCTGCAGCATGTCATATCCGATTTTAAAGATGATGATACCTCCCGCAATCCGGAAACCATTGGTCGAGATCCCGAAAAAATGGAACAGGAACCTGCCGCACAAGGTGAAAAGTACCAGTATGACGAACGTGAGGGCGCAGGATTTTAAGGCGATGCTCCGGCGTTCTCCGGCACTCATGCCCTCGGTCATCTGCAGGAAAACCGGCATCACTCCGAGGGGGTCCATCAATGTGAACAACGAAGTGAAACACAACATTGAGTATGCGAATATATCCATAGGATGATACTTGTTTTATTTTTAGACCATTATTTTCTCTGTGAACAATAAACTCCGGTCAGGTTACACGATTTGACACATCATATGAAGCAGGGCAGCCTGCGTTCATATTCCATGGCCAGGATACGCAACAATTCCATAAACGCCGTACTTACATATATCCGTTTTGTGTACAGCCCCTTGATGAAAGAATGGATGGATGAATCCGTATTCTGGCATAGTACGTGAAGTTCGGATATCTGACGGGATATATATTGTTCATGTTCAAGCAGGGTGTTCAAGGCAGCCAGCGGTGTCGGCCATTGCCGGATGTCGCGCCTGATTTCATGGATGGTTACAGCACCTCCTTCATGATAGATGCGGTTCATCATCTGATAGACCTTGCCCATATTGTCCTGTGCCTGTGCACTTAGCCATGAGGCCAATATCGGAAGTTGCTGCCCCTCAAAATAGACCTGCAATGACAGGTACAGGTTAGTTGACCAGATTTCTGTATTGATCAATGTGTTCATCGCATATTCAATTCGTTTATCCATGGCTGTTCTGATATTTGAAATTAGACAAAATAAATCGTAATTCATATCCTGCAATAATCATGAATTTATGTGATAGCATCTGTAAATCGGACTCTTATGGAGTTGTAAAATGAATTTTAATGCTTGCGAGACAAATAGTCATAAAAATGTATAATTATCATGCCTTTTTGTCACAAGATCCCTACAACATTCTCAACAAGATATCCAGTTCTTTCTCTATCATGTTGATCTTGTCGTATATGTAATCCAGCGTATTATGATAGTGCAGGCAGGCCCTGCATTCCTGCAATTCCCTTGACAGGGAGAGTATTTGTTGCCAAAGTTCCTCTTCTGTATGTCCAGGGGGATTATTGAATGCCATAAATGGATTCAGAGAAACTGTTTGGCATGTAATTTGTGTAATAATAGCCGCAAGTCCCGAAAAGGGGCAGGAATGGAAACAAAAAGGCAGAGAATTCCACTAAAGACAGTAACAGACAGAGGAATGAAAACGGAAGGCAGGACCTGTCCGGTTTTGAAACAAATTGCTTTCATAATGCGATTATATGACAACTCTGTTCCCTGAAGTTGTGTTTATATAAAGTTAAGCGTGGGAACTTTGGTATTACCGTTCAGAAGTATCCCCATACTCAACAACATATAATACACAAAGCCCCACGCCTATATATGCTAACAAGATATAATAGTGCATAGGGACACCTGATGTATTATCCAATTGTTGTCTTGAAATTGGGGATTTCCTGAACATGGATAATGCCTAACGCTTACTGTTATTAATCTTTTTTGGTAAAAGACAAGGCAAAAATACTAAAAGAATTGATTCGCGTCAATAAAAATCCAACTTTTTTATTATTTTACTCTCTGCGCCACTGAATTTCATCGCTCTCCGCTCTCCAAATCCCGTGCCCTTCAGCGATAAGTAATCCTGAGTTCATCAATTGCCTCATAAAAGAGCTTTTGTACATCCTAAAATCCGCAACCTGTAATATTTTTGATATCTGGGGTTGCAGATACCTCTCTAAAACGACTCGTTTTCGTAAAGAACCCTAATGGTGCAGTCGCAAGAGACAAAATCCCCTTACCCCATGATGCGACTTGAGGCAATACGCAAAAGGCCACGAAGATTTGAGGCTACCCAAAATCAAATTTGAAGGCCATCATGTATGCATCATTGCTTGTGTATATGTTCAGTATGTGCTGTCTTGCAGTCTTAATCCATTTTGCAGGGACAGAAACATACTTGAATACAAAAGTTTTGATTCTGCTTGTGCGTTTAAGTCCAAAGCTCTTCATGTTTGCGTCAGATATGAGGTGTCTGTAAAAGTTTCGTATTAAAGCGGTCAGAAGCAGGAACACCGTGTTTTCCGCCATGAACGATTTTGGCAGCCGTTTCCAGCCAAAGCCGTTGTTCATGTCGTCCAATACACGCTCAGCACCGCCACGCTTGTTGTAATACTCCACGATGTCACGGTCTGTCGAAGTATAGTCATTTGTCAGTATGCATCTGTATGTATATTCCCCTTCCCACAGGTCGAGTTCCTTGTTGATGCTTCTTTGCCGCTGTATGACAAGGCGGTACGCTTTGCCGACCCATTTCTCTGCAATGATGGAGCATATCTCAAACTCGTGACCGTTTATGTATTCGGTCTTCCATCCGCGCAAGGCAAAGATATCGTCATACAACGATACACACCTGTTTGCGCGGATATAAAAATGCCGACTGTGCTTCTCCACCATTTCCACCATAGCCTCAGAGCATGAGCCACAATCCATCCTCGCACGGTTTATATGTATTCTGGCATTCTCCAAACGCTCAAAAATACGTTTTAGAGTGTCTTCCTGATGGAAACGGACATTGGTATTGCCGTCGCGGTTCTCTATCCCGACGATGACATCGCCGACCGTTGCTATTCCTGGACTGTAACCGGTAAACTTCTTGTAGGTTATTTTTGCGTCAAATTTCTCCGTCTCAATGAACTGGTGGTCAAAATCAAAGTCATATTCATTGTCTGGCAGCAACTGTCCAGTTGCCAGCAATGCATTGACAAGCAGATTGTTAAGGTCGGAAGCCACGTTGAAGTCGTAGCTTTTGCCCGAATCAGACCTGTAGGTCAGATTCGGTGTGGTCAATTCACGAATGGCCCTAAGTATTGTGTCTGCGCTGCATGTACGGAGGGGTGGATGCAAGCAAAGTGCTTCCATAAGGTGTGAGGTCACGTCTTCGACACATGACCCTCCACAGAAATATACGCACATCAGAGAACGTATTATCTCGCTATATTGATAGCCATACACTTTGCTACGCAAACCTAAAGTAGAGTCTATTGTACAAGACAACATCCTGTCGAATTTCTCCATAATTGGAAATATACCACCAAAAGATGTGAGTTTCTCGGATTTTATTTGTACTTTTACCATGCTTGATGAGGTTTTGTTTGACTATTTTTGCAACACTAAGTTAAGTGAATCCTTTGACATGACAAAATCCTGAGCCGCTCGGCTTTGCCGCTTGGCTTGTCCAAGAACTTTTTGTTGTTCAGGATATTATAAAAGTTAAAATTTATAGTGTTGCGGAATTAAGGTAATAACAATACTATGAAATCGTTATTCATATTACAACTTGTATGTTGCGTCATTACAGCCATGCTAGCATTGCAATTAGCCATGGCAAGTTTGCAGGTGAGATGGAAGGTGTGGCGCTACGAAATATCAAGATGGATTCTCGTTGCATCCATGCTATTCTTCTCCGTCCACTACCTCTTACAGATGATTCATGGACTCCGTGCACAAGGTGCCGATGTGGGCGCAGCATTCAACATATTGTTCTATACTCCAGTGGCATTTGCCATCACTCTCTCCATAATCAACATAGAGAGCACAGGCAACAAAGTGCGACGGTATTGTTTACGTGGTATGATGGCATACATACTCATCGCCATAGTTTTCGTCATTGGCATGTTCAAAAGTCAAAGTTTACACATTGGCAATATGCTCTATGTGATGCTCGGTCTTTTTGTGGCTAGCATGGCATATTTTATTCTTATCATTCGCAAAGAAACAAAAGCCCGAAAGCAGAAGCTCATGGAGAATTTCGGAATCGACTTGATTCCATACGTGCGCTATTCGCAAGCCAGCATCATTTTGCTATACTTTGCTGCTGGACTCCTTCCTGTAGCAATCCTCTTCAATACCTTATTATATATAATAGGTCCCTTGATATTACTCTCTGTCATCTTTTTCGTCCACACTTTCATTGCTATGGGCTATTACATCACACCCAAAGAAGTCATTCCTGAGGAAAATGACGCAGAAGCAAAAGTCACGGAAGCAGAAGACATGAAAGACGGCAAGAACACTCATGGCACAAATATCTTGACAGCTAATAGAAAGATGGAAATAGAATTAGCCCTCAAGAAATGGTGTGAAGAGGGATTTTATAAGGACTATGAAGTTAACATCTATTCGCTAGCTACCAAGTTGGGATACAAGAAAAACGAACTGACAGAATACTTCAATCAGTCAGAATACACCAATTTTAGAACCTGGCTTAGCGACATTCGTTTTAATGAGGCTGTTCGCATGATGAAAGCCAACCCCGAATATAGCATTGACGCTATTTCCACAGAGTGCGGTTTCTCATCCCACACATGGATTTATCGTATATTCAAACAAAAAACGGGCATGTCACCTAGCCAATGGCGCAAACAGTTTGCCTCCATCTAAATGCGTATTTTTGTAATTTCGCATTAAATAGCATTTAAAAGAGGTGTGTCAGCGTTTTGACACAACCTCTACTTAAAAGATTTAATTTACAATAGTATTGCGGAATTAAGGTACATGAAACCGATAACCTGTCATAGTGGCATTGGGAAAAGCCGTTCAGACGATCCGCATCATGGTCGGCAAAAGATCTAAAGTGACCTCTTTGGCTGTCTTGCGCTTGGAGACATGAATCATTTCAAGCACCTTTATGACGTCTTCAGACTTCGTGCCACGTATCATGGTCACAAGTGTACCTCTGCCACCACGTCCCGCACGATTAGTGACAACAGTATATAATTCTCCGCAGCTTAAAGAAGTCTCGTCAATACAAAGGCTAGGGACCTGAGGTTGTGCCCGCATTCTGACACATTTACATTTGTAGTCATTAGTGTCCCGTTAAAATGGGACGAGTTAAACAATTAATCAAATAGCCCCGGAATAAGGGGATTATTTAGATCTTTGACATCATTGAAATTAGTCTTATCGAACAGGTCACGCAAGTGGGTTTTGTCAGTCAATGATATGCTGAGAATTTGCAAAACTTCATAGGTTGAGCGTTTCAACTTCATATCATGTTGGACAATAGCCACAAGGCAGTATGTGATAATAGCCACACTGATTTGTATGCGAACAGCGTTCTCTGTTGTGCCCCAAAATTTCTTTATCTTGAGATGCTGCTTGAGCCATTTGAAGAACAGCTCGATTAACCATCTTTTCTTATAAAGATTGGCGATATCCAGTGCAGAAAGTTGTTTTGCATTTGTCAAAAAAGTGAACTCACGGTCATCTTCTTCATCGTAATATCGGACGAGTCTGAATGACTCAGGATATTTCTTCTCGGAGAGATAGCCGGTCAGTTTCACTTCCGCATCTGTCATTATATTCTTTGGCATTCTTCGCTTCCATTGGACTGTCTTATACTTTAAATTCGTCTTGGCTCTGACAACAAAGAAAGAGTCTGTAAGATGTATCTTATAGAGTTCTTTAAAGGAATCATAAGCCCTGTCGAAGATATAATAAGCATTTGGTTCATAATGGATTGAAGACAGTAATGTAGAATCATGCTTTGATGCAGTGGTTACGGTATAGAAGGCAGGAACTTGTGCTTCAATGTCATATAAGACATGAGCCTTAACTCCTCCTTTCTTGTTTCGGAACTTTGCCCATGGGAATGTTGCAAGACATAACGGAATCGTTGTTGAATCAAACGCATATTTCTTTCCGGAAATGTCAAGGATGTTGGTCGTCCGCTTCTCGCAGGCTTCCTTCATCATATAGAATGCAAATTCTTCAAAAATTCTATAATCACGGTTCCGGTTGGCTGTCGCAAGAGTTGTCTTGGCTATCGGTTCACGACCTAACCCAAGATGATATTGCTTGGCCCTATGCGCCTCGAAAGCAACGATTAAGTCTCGCAGGCTCTCACGGTTACTCAGTTGTCCAAACATCATCGCGAGCATCTGATTCCAGCAAGTGAAATGTTTCACATATCGGTTGCCACCATACTTGCGAACATAGTTGTTAAACTGAGTCCTGTTCAGAAAAGCGGTTAATTGAGAGAATACGTATTTGTCTTGGAACATAGCAGCCATTTGTATTAGACTGCAAAGTTGCAAAATCAAGTCCGTTTCATTTCAAAAAACCGTGTAATTGACTATATTTCAATAATTTCAAAGAACTATTTATCCACTTTTACGGGACAGTAGTGATTTGTAGTATTAAATATCCCAATAAAAATATAAGTGTATATTGTAATGGGATCTTAATAGAGGATTAAAAAATAAATACTTAATGGGCTGTTTCTTATGAATTCTACTGAAATCTTATAATAATTGCTCAAAAAATCACATTCTTTGTATACGTAATATCCTAATTTTGGAACGCAAATTAAAAGAATATTAATAAACTAAATTATCTGATTTATATGACAAAATTAAGATGTATGCTTTGTTGCCTGATGATCTGTACTATTACTATTGATGCTAAGACTGTTAATGATATATATAAAAGAATATCTGCACAAGTCTCCTTGAAGGTTCCCGGTAATCAATCACGAAACTATTCCCTTGCTTTTCAAGGAGCCGTTGATGATAAGGGAATCTATCTGTTAGAGTCTGAAGAAAAAATACCATTAATCATTACAGAGAGAATAGAACGTGACAATGTTAAATGTGTAATGGTAGTAAGTATTACGGCATTGGAAGACGTGTACTTTAATTATCAACAACAGTTGAAAACAGGCTTCCGACATAATGACTGTATGTTTTATCTACCAGGATTCTGGTATAGTCGCAATTTACGTTCTCCTAAAGGTGCTCCTTCATTTCATATATCAGAGAGTTGGCTGGTACGTGAGGATCGTCTGAGCTCACCCCTTACCGGTATCTTCAATCAGAAAGATGGACGTTATATGACTGTGGCACGCAAGGACGATTTTCAATGGGATGCCCTTGCTACCCACCAAACAGGCGAAATCATCCTCTCGGGCAAAACGTCCCTAGGGTTCACCGGCTTTGAGAGCCATGACGGAACATCAACACTATCTTTTGGATTTCCTTACCGAGAAGCTCCTAAAACCTATATTCGTAAGTTGACGCTGGCTCCGGAGGTTACATCTTTCCAATATCTAAAAAAAGGAGAAACAGTACTCCTGACCTGGGAATTTATCGAGGGGCAGGCTACAGACTACTCAGATTTTATTTGCCATACTTGGGAATATTGTTATGATACATACCGTCCCCAACCTGTGAAAATACCTTTTTCTCCAGAAGAGATAAAAGGAGTGCTGAGCAATTATTTTGTGGAAAGTTTTGTTGGGGACAAAGCTCTTGCCTATTACTCCAGCCCTGAAATGAAAGTGGCAGCCTGTGCCAACATGAATGTAGCAGAGATAGGTTTTGTCGGTCGCGTACTTCTAAACGCTTTCAATGCATGGGAGTTTGGCAATGAGAATGGACGTGATGACCTTGCAGCTAGCAGTAAAAAGATATTTGATAGTTACTTAGAAAATGGCTTTACGGAAACCGGTTATTTGCGTGAATGGGTAAATCTGGAAAATGATAGTGATGTGAAAGAAGAACGCCCAGTGCATAGCATACGTCGTCAGTCGGAAGGAATTTATGCCATGTTTCATTATCTGAATTATGAACAGAAGTATAAACGTCACCATCCTGATTGGGAACAACGCTTAAAGAAAATGCTCGATATGTTCTTGCAACTGCAAAATCCAGATGGAAGTTTTCCACGTAAATTCCATGATGACTTTACAGTTGTTGACGGAAGTGGAGGAAGTACTCCATCCGCTACATTACCTCTGGTTATGGGATATAAATATTTTAAGGACAAACGCTATCTGTCCGCTGCCCGGCGTACTGCGGAATATCTGGAAAAAGAGCTTATATCAAAGGCTGACTATTTCTCCTCTACGCTGGATGCAAACTGTGAGGATAAGGAAGCTTCCCTCTATACCGCTACGGCAACTTACTATTTATCATTGATAACAAATGGTACGGAACATAACCACTATGCCTCTCTGACACGAAAAGCGGCTTATTTTGCCTTGTCCTGGTATTACGTCTGGGACGTTCCGTTTGCTCCCGGGCAGATGTTGGGTGATATCGGTCTGAAAACTCGCGGCTGGGGAAATGTCTCGGTGGAGAATAATCATATTGATGTATTTATTTTTGAATTTGCCGATGTGCTCCGTTGGCTTTCCAAAGAGTATAATGAACCTCGTTTCTCTGATTTTGCTGAAGTCATTTCTACTTCCATGTGCCAGTTACTTCCTTATAAAGGACATATGTGTGGAGTGATAAAAGTTGGTTATTATCCGGAAGTGATCCAGCACACCAACTGGGATTATGGAAGGAATGGAAAAGGATATTATAATGACATGTTTGCTCCCGGTTGGACGGTAGCATCCCTTTGGGAATTGCTGACACCGGGACGTACTGAGAATATACTGTTGAAATAGCTCTGATATCCACTTTTCAGGATATTCTTATATCCTGTTGTATGTTAATTAATGAAACTAACAATTAAGACAATGCAGAGACTACGTATTTTAGTTATATTAATACTTCTTTCTTTGATGCCTCTTTATTCCCTTGCCGTTCTGAATGAAGGACAATATGCATTCCGTTCACTTGATATCAATAATGGATTATCCCAGAATACGGTCCATGCCATCCTTCAGGATAAACAAGGATTTATGTGGTTTGGGACGAAGGATGGTCTTGACCGGTATGATGGTATCTCTTTTCGGACTTTCATGAAAGAATCCGGAACCTTGGGCAATAATTTCATCACTTCTTTGTATGAAGACAATCTTGGGCAAATATGGATTGGGACAGACGTAGGCCTATATGTCTATTGCCCACAAATGGAAAAGGTCAGGCATTTTACTCTGATAAGTAATTCAAACATAGATATAGACTGTACGGTCAATCTGATAACTGGGGACCAGAAAGGAGGTATCTGGGTTGTAACTCAGACGCGGGGAATCTTCTATTACAATCCCCAGGATAGCCAGTTGGTTAATTATCAGTCGGACGGGTCCGGTACTCTGAACCTTAAAACTTCCGGCCAACTCTATTTTGATTCGGACGATGTCTGCTGGTTGGACATACGTGATGGAAATCTGTATTATTCAAAAGACAAGCTTAAAACTTTAACTCCGATTTTTCCAGAAGATTCAAAAGTGTCTTTCAGAGATGAATACATCTATAAATTGCTCCCCGGACCCTATAATTGCATGTATGTGGGAACTGTATTCGGACTGAAAGAAGTGAACCTAACTAATAAGACTATCCGTACCCTTCTTTCCAAGGATGAATTGGGAGGTGATATTTATATCAGGGAACTTGCATTTTATTCAGATGACGAATTATGGATAGGAACCGAATCGGGACTTTATATCTATAATCTG
>OLQC01003157.1_pt1 | contig 10041 bp, 10 predicted proteins | sample 1672471 | NCBI WGS metagenome assembly OLQC01 (sample SAMEA3136689, study PRJEB25190) | human gut metagenome | biome: human gut; feature: human-associated habitat; material: faeces | place: Austria | collected 2013
GCTCCGGCTGGGCTCCAAACAGCTCTGCCGCGAGCACGCGGCAGTCATAGACGGCGTCCGCGGCCCGCATGGCGGGCGCGTAGGCCCCGCGGCCGGGCGTGGCCATGCGGCGCAGGGCGCTCTGCATATGGTAGGCCACCATCGGCGGCTTCTGGAGCGTGGTGGCTCCGGCGTCCAGGTAGATCATAGCTGCGCCTTCTCCAGAAAGCCGTTCGGATGGACGCGGTAAGCGCCGGAAACGGGGCTGCTCCATGCGCGCAGGAGCTGTGCGGCGTGCACGCCGTCGGCCCCCTCCACATAAACGCCCCACGTGCAGCCGAGGCTCGACACCTCCTGCGGCGCACGGCGCAGCTGCGTCCAAAGCCCTGCCTCATAGAGGATCCGCCTGCCGGACTGCGCCGCTGTCTGGCTGCGGAACGTAAAGAGATAGGAAAACATGATACTCTCCTCCCGCTCTATCGTATGCGCAGGCCCCGGGATCCGCCACGGTTCGGCAGAATAATATTTATTCAGAAAAGATTCATAAATATTCTTGACATTTCTTTATCACGCTGTATAATGAAACCCGTTATGAGAGAGGCTGCGGCTGACAGGAGTAGGGCGCGTATCCGGCGGGAACCGGGCGTCTGAAAGGGGAAGCCGCCGAAGAGCCGCCGCCGTTCCCGCAGCGCCGGTATCTGGGACGCAGGGAGAAGATCCTGCGGACTGTCACGGGGTTTGCCCCGTGGAGAGCTGTCATGCGCGAACATGAGATTTGATGTGCGTCATGATGGAAGATCATGACGCATTTTTATTTAGGAGTGAGATCCATGAAACCCAAAGCATCCAGATCCAAAACGATCCTGACCAAGCTCGTCGCAGTCGTCATTCTGGCGCTGCTCGTCGTCGCGGCGGTCAAGTGCGCAAACGGCGCATCGCTTGCAAACACGGCCTGGTCGCTGCTGCCGCCGGTCATCGCGATCGTGCTGGCACTTATCACAAAGGAAGCCTACAGCGCGCTGTTCATCGGCGTTCTGGTCGGCAGCCTGTTCACCTGCGGCTTTGCGCCCGTCGCGACGCTCGACACCATCCTGAATGACGGTCTGATCGCCGCGATCTCCGCCAACGCGGGCATTTTCCTGTTTCTCGTGCTGCTGGGCATTATTGTCGCGCTGGTCAACGCGGCGGGCAGCTCGGCTGCCTTTGGCCGCTGGGCCGAGACGCACATCAAGACGCACGCAGGCGCGCAGCTGGCGACGTTCGTGCTCGGCATTCTGATTTTCATTGACGATTACTTTAACTGCCTGACCGTCGGTTCCGTCATGCGCCCGGTCACGGACAGCCACAAAATTTCCCGTCCCAAGCTGGCGTATCTGATCGACGCCACGGCGGCTCCCGTGTGCATGATCGCGCCGATCTCGTCCTGGGCGGCGGCAGTTTCCTCCACGGCCGAGGGCCTCGACACCGGCATGAGCGGCATTGAGCTGTTCGTCAAGGCCATTCCCTATAACCTCTATTCCATTCTGACCTTCGTGTTCATTCTCGCGATCATCGCCATGAAGCTCGATTACGGCCCCATGCGCAAATTTGAGGCCAAGGCCGCGAAGGGCGATCTGTCTGCGCTGGTGGAGGAAGCCGGTGAATCGGCCAACCCGAACGGGCGCGTGATCGACCTCATTCTCCCGGTGCTGGCGCTGATCGTGACCTGCACGATCGGCATGATCTATGTCGGCGGCTTCTTCGGCGCCGATATGTCCGGCGATCCGTCGTTCGCGGGCGATTTTATCGGCGCCTTCGGCAATACGAACGCCTTCGTCGGTCTGCCGTGGGGCGGTATCATCGCGCTGGTGCTGACGGTCATTTATCTCGTCGCGCGGAAGGTTCTGACCTTCAAGGAGGCCATGGCCTGCGTGCCCAAGGGCTTTATTGCCATGGTCCCGCCGATCATCATCCTGACGCTGGCCGTCTCGCTGAAGGCCATGATCAACGCCCTTGGCGCGGATGTATATGTCTACGATCTGATGTACGCCGCTTCTGCGTGGCTGTACAGTATGCTGCCCGCCGTCATTTTCGTCGTGGCCTGCATTCTGGCCTTTGCCTCCGGCACGAGCTGGGGCACGTTCGGCATTCTGATCCCGATCGTTACCGCCGTCTTCCCTGCTGACAGCAAGCTGCTCATCATCGGCATCTCCGCCTGCTGCGCGGGCGCCGTGTGCGGCGACCACTGCTCCCCCATCTCCGACACGACCATCATGGCCTCCGCCGGTGCGCAGTGTGAGCATCTTGACCATGTTTCCACGCAGCTTCCCTATGCGCTCACCGTCGCGATCGTCAGCTTTATCGGCTTCATCGTCGCAGGCTTCGCGCAGAATGTGTACATCACCTGGCTGGCCAGCGCAGCGCTGCTGCTCGGCGTGCTGCTGTTCCTGCGCGCAAGAGAAAGAAAACAGGCAGAATAACGAACGCTTCCAACTCCCCCTCCGCACTTCACTGCGGAGGGGGAGTTTTCACGCATTTGATTTTACATTCCACGCAAAAATTTGACCAAAGTTTTACCGAACCGTGCTTTCGAATTTTAGACAGCGGCGATATCCTTATGACCGTAGACGAGATGTCAAACAAATCAAAAAGGAGATCATCAAAATGAAAAAGATGAACAAAATTCTGACGACTGTACTTGTTATTGCCCTCGCCGCGCTGACACTGGCCGGCTGCGCGAAGAAGGACGCCTCCCCTGTCACGACCGACGGCTCGACCTCGATGGAAAAGGTCATCGGCACGCTCGGCGAAGCATTTAAGGAAAAAGAAGGCATTGACGTGACCTATAACCCCACCGGCTCCGGCTCCGGCATTCAGGCTGTTTCCGAAGGCCGCTGCGACATTGGCCTGTCCAGCCGTGCACTGAAGGACGATGAGAAGGCAGCGCTGACCGAAACGACCGTCGCGCTCGACGGCATTGCCATGATTGTGAACCCCGAAAACCCCGTTTCCGACCTGACGGTCGAGCAGATTGCCGATATCTACACCGGCAAGATCACCAACTGGTCCGAGGTTGGCGGCAATGACGCAGCTATCGTTCTCATCGGCCGTGAAGCTGGTTCCGGCACCCGCGACGGCTTCGAGTCCATCACCGACACCAAGGACAAGTGCAAGCTCAGCCAGGAGCTGACCTCCACCGGCGCCGTCATCGAGGCCGTGAAGAACAGCCCCAACGCCATCGGCTACGCCTCCCTCTCCGCCGTGGAGGGCAAGGACGGCATCAAGGCCCTGACCGTCGGCGGCGTGGCCTGCACCGAGGAGACCGTGCTCGACGGGACCTATCAGATCCAGCGTCCCTTCGTCCTGGTGACCAAGAACGACACCCCCCTGTCCGAAGCAGCCCAGGCCTTCTTCGACTACGCCACCTCCCCCGCCGCAAACGACCTGATCCGCAGCGCCGGTGCCGTGCCTGTCGCCAAGTAAGACAGAACGACGAAACACAGCGAAACGTGATTGGAAGCTAGGTGGTTTTTATGGAAAAGACGTTACATCCCAACCTTTCCGCCCCCTCTTCTCCCGCCGCCCCCTCCGCCGCCTCCCAGAGCGGCGAGGGGGCGCAGGGCGGCCCCAAGACCAAGGGCGCGAAGGATGTTCTGGAGCGGTTCATGCATCTGCTCTTCCTGCTGTGCGGCATTGTGGCTGTGGCCTTTGTGCTGTGCATCAGCGTGTACCTCATCCTCTCCGGCCTGCCCGCCATACAGGAGATCGGCTTAGGCAAGTTCCTGCTGGGGCAGACCTGGGCCCCCACGGCGGCGGACCCCTCCTACGGCATCCTGCCCTTCCTCCTGACCTCGGTCTACGGCACCGCCGGGGCCGTGCTCATCGGGGTGCCGGTGGGGCTCATGACCGCCATCTACCTGGCCAAGGTGGCCAACCCCAGGATGGCTGCCATCCTCCACACCGCCGTGGAGCTGCTGGCCGGTATCCCCTCCGTGGTCTACGGCCTGGTGGGCATGATCATTCTGGTCCCCGGCATCCAGAAGGCCTTTGGCCTTTCCTCCGGTGCCTGCCTGCTGGCGGCGATCCTGGTCCTGGCGATCATGATCCTGCCCTCCATCATCAGCGTCTCGGAGACGGCCCTGCGGGCCGTGCCGGAGGACTATGAGCAGGCCTCCCTAGCCCTGGGTGCCACCCATCTGGAGACGGTCTTCCGCGTGACCGTTCCCGCCGCCCGCAGCGGCGTGGCCACCGCCATCGTCCTGGGCGTGGGCCGGGCCATCGGCGAGGCCATGGCCATCATCATGGTGGCCGGCAACGTGGCGAATATGCCGGGCCTGTTCCAATCCGTCCGCTTCCTGACCACCGCCATTGCTTCGGAGATGTCTTATGCCTCTGTGGGCAGCTTGCAGCGCAACGCCCTGTTTTCCATCGGCCTGGTGCTGTTCCTGTTCATCCTGCTCATCAATGTCTTCCTGAACGTGTGTATCAAACGAAAGAAGGAGGCTTGAGAAATGACGGTTTCTTCCAAAACGGCGCTCTCCCCGCGCCGGAGAGCCTATGACCGCAGCCTGCGCACCCTGCTGTATGTCTGCGCCGGGATCACCGTTGCGCTGCTGGTCTTTCTCATCGGCTATATCTTCTATCGGGGCCTGAGCAACATCAGCTGGTCGCTGCTGACCAGCCAGACCAGCTACATCAGCGACACCATCGGGATCCTGCCCAACTTCTTAAATACCCTGTATATCATCCTGCTGGCGATGGTCATCGTCCTGCCCCTGGGCGTGGGCGCGGCCATCTACCTGACCGAGTATGCCACGAACCGAAACGTGGTGGCGATCATCGAGTTTGCCACAGAGACCCTGACGGGCATCCCCTCCATCATCTTCGGCCTGGTCGGTATGCTGTTCTTCCTCCAGCTCATGGGCCTGAAGGCCGGGATCTTAGCCGGCGGCCTGACGCTGGTCATCATGATCCTGCCCACCATCGTCCGCACGACCCAGGAGAGCCTGAAGACCGTGCCACAGCCCTATCGGGAGGGTTCCCTGGCCCTAGGTGCCGGCAAGTGGCACATGGTCCGCACCGTCGTCCTGCCCAACGCCGTGGACGGCATCGTGACCGGCTGTATCCTGGCCATCGGCCGCATCGTCGGCGAGTCCGCCGCCCTGCTCTTCACCGCCGGGTTTGGCCTGGAGCTGAACAACTTCCTGACCTCGATGCAGGCATCCTCCGCCACCCTGACCGTGGCCCTGTATGTCTATGCCAACGAGCGGGGCGAGACGGGCGTGGCCTTTGCCATCGCCGCTGTGCTGATGATCCTGGTGCTGGTCATCAATTTCTCCGCGACCTTCGCCGGCCGCAAACTGAAACGAAAGGCAGGCTGAGCCGACATGACGGAAGCCATTTCTAAGCTGTCCCAGGACAGCATCACTGCCCACCACCTGAACCTGTGGTACGGCACCGACGGCAAGACCTCTGCCGCCGACCGGGGGCACCACGCATTAAAAGATATCAACGTGGAGATCCCAGCCCATGAGATCACGGCCCTCATCGGCCCCTCCGGCTGCGGCAAGTCCACGTTTCTCAAAACCCTCAACCGCATGAATGACTTGGTCCCCGGCGTTCACATCGAGGGCGAGGTATGCTTTGAAGGCCAGAATATTTTCGACAAGGACCTGGACACCACCTGGCTGCGCAAGCAGGTGGGCATGGTGTTCCAGAAGGCCAATCCCTTTCCCATGAGCATCTACGACAACGTGGCCTACGGCCCCCGGACCCATGGCATCCGCAACCGCGCGGAGCTGGACGAGATCGTAGAAAAGTCTCTGCGGGATGCGGCCATCTGGGATGAGGTCAAGGACCGGCTGAAAAAGAGTGCGCTGGGGCTATCGGGTGGACAACAGCAGCGGCTGTGCATTGCCCGTGCCCTGGCGAACGAACCGGCCGTCCTGCTCATGGACGAGTCCACCTCCGCCCTGGACCCCATTTCCACGGCGAAGATCGAGGACCTGGCTGTGGAGCTGAAGGAAACCTACACCGTCATCATGGTCACCCACAACATGCAGCAGGCCGTCCGTGTGTCGGACAAGACCGCCTTCTTCCTGCTGGGTGAGCTGGTGGAGTTCGGGGACACGGACCAGATCTTCTCCGTGCCCAAGGACAAGCGCACCGAAGAATACATCACCGGGAGGTTTGGATGATGCGAGAGAAATTCATCGAGCAGCTGCAGACCCTCTACCGCCAAATGACCGTCATGGGCGGCCTGTGCCAGCAGGCCATCGCTGTGGCCGTCAGGACCCTGGAAGAGGAAGAGGAGACGGCCGAGAAATTAGAGGCTCAGGTCTTCGCCCTGGACGGGGAAGTGGACGACATGGAGCGGGAGATCGAGACCCTCTGCACCAAGCTCCTGCTCAAGCAGCAGCCCGTGGCCGCCGACCTGCGGCGCATCACCGCCGCCCTGAAAATGGTCACGGACTTAGAGCGCATCGGCGACCAGGCCTCCGACATCGCGGAGCTGGCCCGGTTCATCCGCAAGGGCGGGCGGCACGAGCACCTGCATGAGATGGCAAGGGAAGTCATCCGCATGGTCAGCGACGCCGTGGAAGCCTTCGTCCACCTGGACCTGGAGCAGGCCCGCGCCGTGATCGCTTACGACGACGTGGTAGACCGCTGGTTCAACCAGATCAAGTCTGACCTGGTGGAGCAGATCGCCGCCGACAAGAGCACCGGGGAAGAGCTGCTGGACATCTTCATGGTGGCCAAGTATCTCGAGCGCATCGGCGACCACGCCACGAACCTGGCCGAGTGGGTCGAGTACGCCCAGACCGGTGCCCGGTCCAAGAACGGCCACTGGGTCAGCCCGGAAGCGCAGGCGACCGGCTGGATTTAACCAAAATTTAACCCTTCTTTGGTTTTTGATTTTACCTGGTTTTCGTACACTGGAAGACAGTGAAAACCAGGTAAAATTGGCATGGAAAAAAACCAAAAGAGAGGGTTATGGAGAATGGATCTATTTGACATTTTGACTTTGATCGGAGGCCTGAGTCTGTTCCTGTTCGGTATGGACTTAATGGGTGCCTCCCTGGAGCGGCGGGCAGGCAGCAGCCTGAAGACCCTGCTGGGAAAATTGACCTCAAATCAGTTTCTGGGCTTTTTGACGGGCCTGGGCGTGACGGCAGTCATCCAGAGTTCTTCCGCCACCACGGTCATGGTGGTGGGCTTTGTAAACTCCGGCCTGCTCTCCCTGCGCCAAGCCATCGGCGTCATCATGGGCGCCAACGTCGGCACCACCGTCACGGCCTGGATCCTGAGCCTGACGGGTCTGGACGGCGGGAGCTTCTTCATCCAGCTGCTCAAGCCCACTTCGTTTACCCCCATCCTGGCCCTCATCGGCGTGATCCTCACCATGACGGCCAAGAACGACAAGAAGAAGGACACCGGCACGATCCTCTTGGGCTTCGCCGTGCTGATGTTCGGCATGCACACCATGAGCAGCGCCGTGGCCGGCCTGCAAGACGTGCCGGAGTTCCGCAACATCCTGCTCATGTTCCGCAACCCCGTCCTGGGCGTGGCCGCCGGTGCGATCCTGACCGCCATCATCCAGAGCTCTTCCGCTTCCGTGGGTATTTTGCAGGCCCTGTCTGCCACGGGGCAGGTGACCTATGGGGCCGCCATCCCCATCATCATGGGCCAGAACATCGGCACCTGCGTCACGGCCATGCTGGCCTCTGTGGGGGCCAACAAGAACGCCCGCCGCGCCGCTGTGGTCCACCTGATGTTCAACATCATCGGCACGACGGTCTGGCTGGCCGTGTTCTACGGCATCAACGCCGTGGTCCACTTCACCTTCCTCGGCGGACCCATCGACCAGCTGGGCATCGCCATCGTCCACAGTATCTTTAACGTCCTCTGTGCCGCCCTGCTCTTCCCCTTCTCCGGGCTGCTGGAGAAGCTGGCCTGCCGCCTGATCCCCGACAGCAAGGACGCAGCGGAACACGCGGACGACAAGATCCAGATCCTGGACGAGCGTCTGCTGGCTACCCCCGCCGTGGCGCTGGGCCGCTGCCAGGAGGTGGCCGAGACGATGGCCCGCATCTCCATGGACGCCATGAAGACGAGCTGCCAGCTCATTCAGCAGTATGACGCCCGATCCGCCGCCGCCATCCGCCGCACCGAGGGGGAGGCCGACCAGTATGAGGACATGCTGGGCACCTATCTCGTCAAGCTCGGCAGCAGCGACCTCACCGCCCAGGACAGCCGGACCAGCGCAAAGATCCTGCACATCATCGGTGACTTCGAGCGCATCTCGGACCACGCCGTGAACGTGGTCGAGTCCGCCGAGGAGATGAAGAGCAAGGGCCTGCGCTTCTCCCCGGAGGCCAGCCATGAGATGCACGTCATGACCGGGGCCGTGGGCGAGATCATGGACCTGGCTCTGGACGCCTACTTACAGGACGACCCCGCCCTGGCCGCCAAGGTCGAGCCGCTGGAGCAGGTGGTGGACGCCCTGAAAGAGCAGCTGCGCAACCGCCACATCCTGCGCTTGCAGAAGGGCGAGTGTACCATCGAGCTGGGCTTCGTCTGGTCCGACCTGCTCACCAGTCTGGAGCGCGTGGCCGACCACTGCTCCAACATCGCCGGGTGCGTCATCGAGATGTCCCACGACAGCCTGCATGTCCACGAATATCTGGACAACGTGAAGGCCGGCAGCAAGGGCTTCCAGCAGGCCTACGACGCCTATGCCCGGAAGTACGCCCTGGTGTAAGTTGTTCCAGTGCCACGGCTTCCACCGGCCCCGCAGGCCCAACCGGCGCGACCGGCTTCACCGGTGCCACCGGCCCGGAGGGGCCCCAAGGCCCGGCCGGCCCCGCAGGTCCGCAAGGCCCCACCGGACCCATCGGCCCCCAGGGACCCCAAGGCCCGGAAGGCCCCAGAGGTCCTGAGGGACCTGCCGCCACCATCACCCCCGCCGCCGCCGTGGCCAACACCACGGACGACACCAACACCGCCACCGTCCTCAACCAGCTCTTGGCCAGCCTGAGAGCGGCAGGATTCTTAGCCACCTAAAGCAAAAGGCCCAGCACGGCAAACCTGTGCTGGGCCTTTCTTATGCCTCCGAGCAAGCCCGTAGGGGCCGCAGACCTCTGCGGCCCGCTCGTCGGGGGCTGTGTGATGTGTTGTAAAGTGGTACCGCGCGGCAGGATCCGGGCCGCAGGGGTCTGCGGCCCCTACGAATGTGACCCAGGTGGATCAGGTGCTGGTAAGTGATTAGAAATCTGTATAAATCCTTGACATTGTCGGTATTATAACATACAATAAGAATACAAACAGATACACTTGATGTGAGGAGGATTTATTATGGCAACTTCTGTCACACAGATCCGCATTGATGAGGACCTGAAAAATCAGGCCACCGCGATTTTTGAAGAGCTGGGCCTCGACTTTCCGACCGCAGTCAGAATATTCCTCAAGCGAACCATCTTACAGAACGGTATCCCGTTCAGCATGACGCTGCCCAAGCAGGAATACAAAGCCACCAGAGCAGTCCGCGCCATGGAACTGCTCAGCCAGGAGGCAGAAAAAAACGGAATCTCTGAGATGAGCTTGGAAGAGATCAACGCAGAAATTCAAGCTGCCCGTCTGGAACAAGCGGGGCACAACACATGAACTATTACGCTGTCATCGACACCAACGTACTTGTTTCCGCCTTGTTAAAAAGTGCGTCCATTCCCGGCATCGTGGCAAGAGAGTCCCTGGAGGGACAGATCATCCCGCTTTTGAACGACGAGATCATCGCCGAATATCGCGCTGTTCTCAGCCGCCCAAAGTTCAAGTTTTCTCCCGAAGCTGTGGAACTCATTATAGACGGTTTGATTCGCCGGGGGATTTTTCTGGACGCCGACCCCACAGATGAATTGGTAATTGACCCAAAAGATGTGGTGTTTTACGAAGTCGTGATGGAAGCGCGAAAAGAAAACGACGCTTATTTGGTCACAGGGAACATCAAGCATTTTCCTGCCAAGCGTTTTGTGGTGACACCGAGAGAAATGCTGGAGATCTTAGAAATGAACGGGGATTAACATAGGG